>Ga0041059_1003287_pt1 | contig 11185 bp, 13 predicted proteins | sample AraColnosormetaG_FD_56232 | JGI IMG/M metagenome (GOLD analysis project Ga0041059, IMG submission 56232) | Arabidopsis roots microbial communities from North Carolina, USA - Col MF nosort | ecosystem: Host-associated > Plants > Roots > Unclassified | place: USA: North Carolina | collected... | reverse complement strand
CCGCAAAATTCTGTTTTCCCGCCAAAACCGTAAAATTATGTTTTCCCGCCAAAACCGCAAAATAACGTTTTCTCGTCAAAACCTCAAAATCACGTTTTCCCGCCAAAACCGCAAAAATCACGTTTTCCCGCTAAAAACGTAAAATTTTGTTTTCCGCCAAAACCGTAAAATCGAGTTTTCTTGTCAAAACCGTAAAATCACGTTTTTCCGCTAAACCCGTAAAATAAATTTATAAATGTAAAGAACTATTATTTGAAATTCATTTACTTTTAAATATATTTTAGATTAAGAATTAAAATTAATATGTTTACAAGTAATAATAAAAATATAATTAGATGAAAGCATGAGTATTTTAGGTATTTGTATTATTACAAATCATTTGGATGGAGATTAGAGATAAGCAAACGAACAACATCTCATTCGGATGATCCAGTCAAATGAACCGACTAAAAATGAAACAAACAAGAGTCGGATGAATCATCTAGATAGACATGTTGAATCGATCAGTTGGATGAATCTGTCAAATGGAGAAATGAACAGGCCTTATAATGTTTCTATCCTCAATAAAATTTATGTTAATTATAATCTTTTTGTCTTTCCAATTTTTCATTGAAGTGGTCTTTATTATGAAAACGGTAGATCAAAGACTCTGGAGGGCGAGAATCTTTTGTATAAGAGATCGTGGCCGTTAAAAGGCAATAAGCACTAGGATCCAATGGATGAAATCTCGAAGTATAAGTACTATGTAGTATATCGTGTAGCCCTGACCTGTAAAAAACATGCCTTTTTCTTGTTCTGTTTGGTGTTTGAGTGTTTGACTCTGCAATACTATCCAATTTCAATGGGTTCTCACAATTAAAAGCATATTATAAAAAGCCATAGATGCATTTTATAACTAGCATATCAAATATAACAAGAAACAGCAATAAGTTCATAAGTTTTCTTGGGGATGAAGAAGGTACTACTAAGATAAAGCCTAAGAAGAAACATAAGAACACTCCTAAACAAACAAAAGCCATAATAAGAAGTCATGTCAAAGTACTGATGATAATGATAATAGTGATCGCGATGATGAGAACGGCGATAGTGATAGACTGAGAGTGATGGTGGTGGTGGTGAATGGTGAGAGGATCAAGCATCTCTACGCAAGACATGGACTCGGATGGAATGAACCATCTTCTGGTCATCATGAAGAAGCTCGCATTCGACAGTATCTTGGTGCTTTTTGAGCCTGTTCCTTCTGCAAATCCTGTCCCATCCTTTGAAGCAAACCCTCTTATCAGCCCATTTTCCTCTTAGCCCTACTAAGGTTCCTTCTCCATCGATGTACTTGATGGATGAACCAAATTCAAGGTTATTATCCTTCACCACATTGGCTGGGATCAACTACACACAAAACAAAATCACCGCAACATGTTAAAGCCATACTGAAAGTAAAACAGAGATAGTAACTGAATCTGAAGTCTTATATTCGTCACTTTTACCAGTTCATAAATCCTGTTCTTGAGCGTAGTCGGAAAGTGTGGATTAGTTAAAGCTTCCACGTCCAAGTTCCCTTCAAAAACTGAAACAAAACAATCTTTAGTATATTAGATTGTGTTTTTGGATTAACAATGTTTATGTACTTTTGAAAAAAGACTATCAAACCTGCAGCATCGGTTGCAGTCTCTTCGTCAATCGGATAAAGACTCTGGCTGATTTCTTCATCTTCATCAAAGCTACCATCATCATCTTCATCTTCATCTTCATCTTCATCATCATCATCTTCAACAACATCAGTTGAGTCTTTTTCGTCTTCCACAACAGAATCAGAATCAGAATCAGAAAGTGGTATGGCTTGTATTTCAGCTCTGACCTCTTTGCTACCCCAACGATCAAAGACACTCACTTCAAAGGTACGATGACCATCATACACAAATGTCATGAACTCTCCGTTCTTCAGCTCATGTTCCTCTGCGAATTTTGGCCATCCTCTAGTAAGATACGCAGCTCCGCTTATTTTCTTCAAGCTCACAGTCCAAAGTTTTCCTCCAAGACCTTGGAGCTTCACTGTCTTTGGCAATGGATCAGCAAGAAATGCCATAAAAGGCAACGGAATCATCTGATGAACCAAACACAAATGTCAAACATCAGATTACTTGTTACAACTTAAAACAAAACTCAACTCAACTCCACAAGTAAAATGTCATCAAAGTCATAGAGTCTCTCTGTTTCAAGCTAAGCAGTCACAGTTTTGACCTATGCTTTATTGAACGAGATACAAAGACACAGATCCAGAGTTTTTCATCACTTCCAATTTCACAGCTCGTTTTCTCATTTCCGTTTAGAAGCAGAAGAAAGATTGAAAACCCGTAAACCCAACCCCAACTGCTAAACTAGCTAAAGATTATATCTTTCTCATAAAGCCATAACTTTCATACTAATACTTGAGATTCAAAGTCTGAAACTTTTCCTACTACAGAAACAAGGAAGAAGAAAGAAAGAGAGAGAGAGGTTCTTACCAACGATTCAGAAGCCGATTCAACGAGGAACACTTTGAAGAAACGAGGATACAATTCGCTATCGTCAGCCATGGAATGATGTTGGAAACGAGAGAGAGAGAGAGAATCGAAATGGGTTTCTTAGCTAGTGAGAGGAAGATAACGTTGAAGGTTCAGAGTTTAAAGGAGAAAGAGAGAGAGAAATGAGTCAAAGAAGACCTCTGCTGCGTTCTTGTACAAAACAGAGTACTGTACTATCTCAAAGCTTTATGATTTTTGCAGTTTAACCCATAAATTCTAGTAAAAAAGAAAAGAGAAGCTGATTTCTAATTGGTGCTTGACTTCTGAAACTTGTTTTCGATCGGTACTTACGAATCAGAGACTATTTCCATCTCTTTCCTCTGTTTTTTGTTTTTTCATTTCTTTTTTTTCTTCCTCATTTTCATCTTCGTTTAACAAAAATAACTCTTATCGTTGTTAAATTGACAAAAAACAATAAACCAAAATGTTATTCAAGACCTCTTTAAGTTTTTAAAGTGAAGCTAATATTTTCAAACGTTTACAAATGCTTTTTAGATAAATAATTATTTATCTAACAAACACACAAATACTCTTGCATCTATACAAATGACACAGAAAATGCATGCATGTGAGGAATTCAATATTCTAATACAGTAAATAAGAGAAATAATTATCAAAAAGAAAAACGAAGTTTGCGTGTTCTTCTGTTTATAGATTTGAATGAAACATCATTCTCTGCAAGCCAGGGATTGGTTCTGTTTTCTATGGTGAGATTGTAGCCCACTCTATCCACTGTTGCGTTCATATATCTTTCACTTCATGTTCTTATTATATACTTCATTGGACTGTTTTGTTTTCAGATTTAAACCATTTACATTTCGATTAGAAAGAGTATCTTATAAACCAGATTAATTCGTAAAATTTCATAATACAAGAACTCGTTAGATTAAAGATTCTTTACGCACAAATTTATAATGTGCTTCCTTTTTCTGGAGGATGGGATACATAAGAATCTAACATGCAGAGAAATTCCTATTTGTAAAAAAGAAAGCTCCATTGCATGGAGAAAACTATTGATAACTTCAAGCATCTCATTCTCATCATCCCTCAAGTTGATCTTCTGCATCGATTTTGGAATACAATTTGTTCGGCAGTTTAGGAGACGAGACAGAGACAACCTTTGAACTTGCCTTACTTTTTGAATTCGTCGACTCTTGTATTGGAGACCTCGCAGGTTGAGTCTTTCCTCCAGACTTCTTACTGGCAGATGAAGATGATCCATGTCTTGCCTGTTTAACAAAGAGAGAAAGAAATAGAGACATCATTTACTTGATCAGATTCCAGACAGAAACAGATCTTGTGCCAGTTGGTTCCAATCTCAAGGAACAACAATTGCATATTTGGTCTCTAGTTTGTTCATGAATTTTGGGGACTTACTCCATCAAAGAAGCCGATTTTTGGTGATGGCACACGGAGACCTGATGGTTTTGCGGAAGCTGAAGGAACCAAACCACCGTTGATAGCTGAAACTCGTTTTGTGCCTTCCTTAGCATCAGCTTGGACAACAGATGTATCTTTGGAGTTCTTGAGAGGTTTCACAGTTTGTACTGTATTATCATTTGCAGGAACCTTTTCACGAGAGACTGTTTTCTGGTTACCATTAGCCATTTTACTAGTTTCAGAAGCTCGTGATGACTCTGATGAATAGTCACTGATCGAACCAGCAGTTGGTACACTGGAGGAAAGCTTGGGCTTGGATGTCTTATTGGTTTGTTGGGGTGGGATTCTTGGCTGGCCCATAATACCTCTAGATGTAGATCGATTTGCCAATGGCTGGGAAGATAATCTGGAACTTGAATCATTCTTCTTCTTTATCGAATCTATAGAAGGTTTGTGAGAAGCGCTAGATGAAGCACTGGCACAGCTCTCTAGTGAAGAACATGAAGAGGTCATTTCATTCTTTGAGGCATCTGAAGAACGTGAAGAAGACTTAAAAGGCACACCAGGTTTTGGTAAGACGGGTTTAGCACGTCGCGACATGGATATTCTTGGACCCAGAGGCTCTTTACCTGTACTATTCAAGGTCATACAATATATTTCAATTTTAAAAAAACAAGTGTAAACTTCTTTAAGAACAAGTTCTGACTAACCCGCAGGTAATTTGGAATTCTTTTCTTGTTGCGTTTTGCTTATATCTAATGATGACCTGTTCGTCGATGTTGTTGACAAGGGCCTGACTTTGCTGAGTCCGTTGGGTGGCTTGGAAATGGATGTACTGAGACCTCTTGTAGCAACAGGCTGCAGAAAATATTTTATTTTTTTACAATATCCAATATATTCATTATGTGGTTCACTATAGGGTAAGCTATTAAAAGTGATGACACGCTTCTGATTCATAGATTCAACAGAGCCAATTCAATTTTATTAGTCCAGCTCATTACCAATGGAAACCTAGGAAAAAACCATTATTCTAGTTATGAAAGACTAAGAAACAAGCCCATTTAATAAATATGCACCTGAGAAACTGAATGAAGATACTATACCTGTTTGGTTGCCTTCCCTGGTCCTTGTACTCTACTCGGATTTCTGGGACTGCCTTTAGATTTAGTCTGGGAAATAAAAAAATTAAAGAGAAAATTAGCCAAGGAGAGAGTAAAAAGAGATATCCACAGGGTGCATTTGTTAGTACTTATCGGATTTACCTTTCCCTGAGTGGCAGTGACGTCCACTGTACTTGAAGCTGGAGTTAGACAAAGAATGCATAAGATGGTCAACTTGGAAACAAATCACAAGAATTAACTATTGCTGCAAATGTGTATGGTCTAGTGAGAACAGCTTGAAACAGTTCTTCCAATGCCACAAAATTAAAACACAGTGGCGGGACACTCTTCATGAAATATGATAGAAAACTCTACGATTAGCTCACATTAGAATACTAGCTCTTTCAGAAGCCATAAAAAGAAAAAGGCACAGGAACAGCTTCATTATTTAACGGTTAAGTAAAGCACAACACACAAAACTAAAAAAAGTAAATCCTTAATCCTTATTAGAGAGACATTCAAAGATACACATGCCAAGGTGTGGTAAAGGCATATAACGATAGAAAGAATAAAGAAGACTCACTTGGGCTAATTGCTACGTCTGTTGCTCTCAACACATTACTTTTCCCGGGTGTTGCAACATCAGATGTTTTAGCAGACCTTTGAATAGATGCTCTAACATCCTCAAACAAAACAAACTCCTGACTGTTCTCCACAGTGCAGTCACTTTGAAATGTAGAAATGGATTCTGTAGATCTATTAATATCCTCTAGAATGGTCGGTAAAGCTTTCTTCCCACTCTTATGATTGCTTTCCATCATGCTGGACAGTTCTTCCGGTTCCAAAACACCTGATGTTTAACAATATATCTCAGCAAAAGTAAAGTAATACATACAAATCGAGGTACTTCGTTCGAAATGAACTTACCAGCGCTAGTGAAGAACTCATTGTCCCAAGCAAGACTTTTACGCAAATTATACTTTCCTTTCTTCATAACTTTCTCAGGCTCAGGCGACTCGTGAGGTTGAAGCACCTCTTCCTTCTCTTCAACAGAAGAAGCAAGTATCTCATCATCACAATACTGTGTATCCCTCATGAAGTTTAGATCTTTATCCTCCTTCAAACATTTATCATCCTTATCTGTCTCTGAAATGTAATACAAAAGGCAAACAAATTCCAACTTTAAACTCAATTACAATGGATCTAAGTTCAAGTATCAATCAAATGAAGCAAAATCAAAATCCTCTACTAATCAAGTAGATTCAGAGAAATTAACAAAAATACCCAGAACCCATAAATCCAAAATTGAAGGAGAATAAGCAGAGATATTGTAATTCACCGGAAAACTCGGAGAAGAGAAGGCTATCGTCTTCAACAGCGACATCAATCAAACCAAGGCCATCGACCTCAACTTCGCTTTTCTTGCTCTCTTTATCTTCCATTGAACAGAGAGATCGAAATGTTGAGTTTGCTCAAAGATCCCAAAGACTGAGGAAGAAGATAAAATTTTGAATTGAAGATTAGATTCGATTTGTTCCCACTCTTTGAGAAATCAAGGGTTTTTGAGTTAGTGAGCGCGGTTGTTCACTAATGAATCGTGTAATGTCTTTGATCGACTCTCGACCGTTGGATTTGTTCCATTTTTATTTTTGTTTCTTACTTTTAAAAACTAATCTCGTTGAAGCCTAATAAAGCCCATAAAAAAAAAAGCAAACTTGACCTCATATGGGCCTTAATGCGTAAAACCCAATATCCAAACATATAGCCGTCGACCGAAATACGATGAACTAACTAATAGAGAATTCTAAGATTTTGTAATTGTATAAAATAAAACAAGATAAGATTTTTCATTACATTAGGAAAAAAGTTTTGAATTTTATTTGTATATAAAGAAAAAGAGGATAAATTAAACGAAATCCTAAGAAGACAAGGATTATGATTTGGGATGGTTAATCTCTATATAAACAGAGCAAATACGTGACTTATTTTTCACAAACACATTCATAAACTCTACTCCAAATACTTTTCCTGATCCAACGAGTTTAGAGATCTCATCATCTTTCTTTTTTTTCTTCTTCTTATACGATCAAAACATGATCACAAAGAAGATCTTTGGCTTTGTGCTCGCGATCACGATTCTCTTGAGTTGCTGCTCGGCGAAAATCTACAAAGTTGGAGGTTCTAGAGGGTGGAGTGGGAAGACGAACTCTTGGGCTGAGCGTAAGGAATTCCACGTCGGGGATTCTTTGATCTTCCAATACCATCAGAACGTTAACGACGTCACTCAACTCTCCGATGCTTTAAAGTACGAGTCATGCAACTCCTCTTCTCCTAAAGCCGTTTACAATACAGGACATGATGTCGTAACCCTCAAGGAACCAGGAATTCACTACTTCATCAGCTCAAATCATATTCAATGCGTCAATGGACTGGAACTAGACGTTTTTGTCGTCCATGAAAAGTCACGTCCGATCCCTCCACCACCACGAAGCAAGACCCATGAACGGTCACGACCCATTAGCCATTACTCCTTCACCACCACCACCAAGCAAGACCCATGAACGGTCACGACCCATTACTCCTTCACCACCACCACCAAGCAAGACCCATGAACCGTCACGTCCGAATACTCCTCCACCACCACCACCACCGAGCAAGACCCATGAACCCTCACGTCGCATTACTCCTTCACCACCACCACCGAGCAAGATCCTTCCTTTTGGTAAGATCTACAGAGTTGGTGACTACGGAGGATGGAGCGTTTATTACAGTTACTACTATTACAAGTGGAGTGAGGGTAAACAGTTTCATGTTGAAGATACTCTCTTTTTCCAATACAACAAGGAACTCAACGACGTTAGGGAAATCACCGATGAACTTGAGTTCAGATCTTGCGAATCGACTTCTACTGTAGCTGTGTACAAAACGGGACACGATCTCATTAAGCTCACTAAACCAGGAGTGCATTATTTTGTAAGCTTAAAGACCGGTCTTTGTCAGGCTGGGATTAAGCTTCGAGTCACGGTGCAACCATCAACCGAAGCTGTTACTTTCCCGAATGTTCCCAAGAAGAAGTTGTCACCTACCGTCAACAGATGGTAGTTACCCTTTCAGACCTCATCACTAAGCATTGAGTTTAGTTCAAGAGTTTTAGGTTTTGGTTTTGCTCTTTTAAAGAGTTTTTGGTCTTTTTATTCTTACTATTGTTTCATTTAGATTCTGTTATTCAGTTTTTCTTAAATTTCAAAGTTTTTATTTTTGTTTGATCAAGATTAGGCCCATAAACATGAACATGTTCCATATGACATTCACATGTCCCATGTGTTAGATTCTGAGCAGTAACAGAAAGCCTTATCAATATACACCAACAGATAAACGGAGTGTTATCACAAACTTAGATCGTGAATTTTACCACACCACAACGATTCAATATCAAGTTTCGTTTCTTTTTATCAATGGATGATGTCAAATGAAACTCGAATTTAGGACCAAAAAATCAAAGAGATAATTATAAATCATGATGTTGTTTTATAAAAGTTACGGGCTCACTTGCATGAAAGAATCAACAGGCCAATGAAGTGGTGATAAATAGCTTCTGCTTAAGACCAAAACCTAAGAAACATAACAGTCAAAAGAAAAAAAAGGTGCTTTTCAATTCTTATCATAAGCAAACCAAACTCTTCTCCCTACAACACAATCATATACAAATCTTCTCTCTCCCAAAAACTGAGATACCACAATCCATATCTATGGAAAGTGGATCACTCAGATTCTCAGACACAACAGGCATAGTCGAGTCTCGGAAGATTGTGATGAATAGTGTCCTAGTACTACTCTGTGCCCGGCATTTGAACCATCATATTCGAACCCTACATTCACAAACGAGTTTAATCAATTATCTGCATATTGATAGATTACAAATACCATTAACACTTCAAGATGCTCGATGCTATTGCCGAACCTCAGAGACTGGAACATATGAGAACCTATGTCTAGATTTCAAAAAGTGGATAATGCATATATGACGGTTTTATCGAGTCTATTAAAGTCCTTAAATCCTTTAATTGTTAATAATATTCTCTCTTTATACCCCGGCTCTGCTCTATGTAGAGAATGAATTCATTTATAAGTATCAACATTTCTTTTGTCGGAAAACACTTACTTGAGAGTTTCCATAAGGACCCTGTGAGAATGAGCCTTGTTGAGGAACCTGCGAGAACTGTTCAGAAAGTAAAGACAGGGAAACAATAAATTAGCTGGAGAAGCTAATGCTTAGGTAAACGACCATATCAACTGGAGAAGACCGAGTCATTACCTGAGACACTTGGCTTGGTTGACCATCTCTCTTTGCACTCGATTCCCCGCCTTTTCCTGATCCTTTAGTGTCACCCTATCAGACAGATAACAATAGCAAAGGGTAGCAGACAATCCTAATTAGATACAATCATACACCATATACCCCATAAAAGGATCCACGTACAAAATTCGACTATCAGAAAGATAAATGAAAGAGGAGAACCACGAACCTCCATCTGCAAAATTCCAATCCAAATAGCATAGACAAGGAAATGAGAAGGAAAAACAGAGAGTCAGTGAATGTATAGCAGAATGTAAACTGACTAATCTGAAGTGGAACATACCTCTCTATATCGCATCAGGTAAACCTTGAGGGGATCGATGTAATCTTCGAATCCTAAAGTGGCCATAGCCCAAAGCAAATCATCTCCATTGATGGTCTTCCTTTTCTCTCTTTGGCACTTATCACTAGCCCTAAAAGGCAAAACAATATTCCAAAATCGACATAGTGACTTTGCTTAACAACCCAATGAATATAACATCAATCTAACTTAACAAAGAAGAGGGCTTTACACGCTATAACCACCAAAGCAACAAAAAGGTAACATTTTTGAGAAAGTAGAGAAAGAAATTACTCGCTGGTGACGAAGCTGATGAATTCAGAGACACATTCCTGCATAGTCTCTTTAGCATCTTTAGCGATTTTGCCATTTAGAGGTAAACCTCTCTTCATGATACGGCTTATGTTAGCAATCGGAAGAAACCTGTCCTGCTCACGAACATTCAAAGACCTCGGGCTCTGATCACCGCCACTCTCATGGCTTCCACCACCACCACCACCGGTTTGCGATTCGGCCATCTCAGAAACCCTAGATAATCAGGTAGAGATTGGGAAATCGGGAGAATCGAGGAACCAAACCCAGAAAGCGCGAAGAAGTGATTAGAATACCTGAAGAAGAAGGAGAATTCGAAAAAGAGCGGGAGACGGAGAGAGAAATGATGATTGGAGGAGGAGACGGAGATGGAGAGAGAGATTTGATCTGATCTGATCCGACGCTGGAGAAGATAGGAGCTTGTATGCGATTCAACGATTTAGGGCTTTTTTATTTTTTTATCGACACCGTTCATTTTTTTTTTGTTAATTTGACAAAACCAAACAAACAAAAAAAACTCTTTTGTTTTTTCCTCAACAATGTTTCTTTGTTCTGCTTTTTTTAGTAATTAGGTGAAATAAAATATATAAGATTTATTTCAATGTAGTGAATTTTTTTCTTCTATCATGTAAACTATAGTAAAAAAACATGATTTCTTTTTTATATACATTGTATTTATGTAAGTGGATTTAATTTATCTAAATAGTTGTTATGATAAGTGGTTTTTCTCAGTGACATGTAATTTCTACTTATTTAATTGTCTAATTTAATTATTTAAGTGGTTTACTGTTTTTCTTGTTATCTTTATTGTTTTATTCAGTTTTTATTCTGTCATTTAAGCAAATATATATTTGTTTGGAATCAAAATAGTATTAGTTTTGTAATAAAACCTAGTATCTTATATAATAAAGTAAGGTTTCCTCAAACTTGTGCTCTAAAAATCTTACAAGTGGCGCTTTATTCATTCGACATGTGTCATTCTTCTTAAATTTAAATATACTATTTTCCATATTCTTTGAGTTTAATTAATATTCTATTTAATGACACATGTGATATCACGTTTTCTTTTATTTATTATGTCTAACTATTGCTGTTTTTTTTTTAGTCAACTAAACTGTTCTATTTCATAAATCAAAGCAGTTACGTTACACTAACATAATTATCATTTATGTAATTATGACCATGATTTCAATAT
>Ga0041059_1003286_pt1 | contig 11187 bp, 10 predicted proteins | sample AraColnosormetaG_FD_56232 | JGI IMG/M metagenome (GOLD analysis project Ga0041059, IMG submission 56232) | Arabidopsis roots microbial communities from North Carolina, USA - Col MF nosort | ecosystem: Host-associated > Plants > Roots > Unclassified | place: USA: North Carolina | collected... | reverse complement strand
TTTGATTTCTCTGTTTTATCGTTATCGCTTAATCGTTCTCATTGCTTGTTTCTTAGTTTTTGCAATTACTCGACCAACTTACTCGACCACACCCAGTGTCTGGCAACAGACTGTCCAGTCGAGTATAGTTGTTTCATTTTCTGTCTGTTACTCGACCTGTTACTCGACCACATCCTGCTTCTAGCATCATCCAGTTGCGGTCGAGTGATTTTAGTAATTCCGTTAGAATTTCTGTTTTCTGCATGTTCGCTTAGGACTGTTAGAAATCTCAAAACTGTTATTGCTTGGCTTGACTTAGTGACTTCTAATAACATTTCATTTGTTTGCATCACACCTGATTGAATTGACACCTAAAATACTACAACGACATGGTTAGTGTTTTACGATTAATTGAGTAAAATCCTACTATCATTAATCTTGGCAAATGCACATCTAAATCTGTTTTCTCAAACATATGTTTACAAATTGATATTCCATTTATATTCTCCATGTTTTATTTACTAATATGGTTTACTGTTTTCGCATGGTGTCTCTGTTAAGAAAGACATGGTGGCAAAGTATGTGAACCTGGTGAATGTTAATGAGTGGATGTTTATTGAAACCTTTGCTCGTACCCATGCTTCAGGTCAAAGACGTCGCATACATTGTAGTGTGAATACCAGTTCCTTGAAGGTGAAAAAGCCGAAGTTTTGGTGTGATACTTGCAAGAATGCCGTGACAAATGTTGTAGCCAAAGTTCTGACCAAATGAAAGGAAGACTTACCAATCGATTACAGAAGCCAATCGAGTTGGAGATAAGACCAAGTTGCCCTTAGGTTATCTCGATAACTTTGCTGAAGATTTGTGTCAACAATTTTTTTCAATGGATTTGAATCTCACTTTAATCATGTAATCACTTTACCTTTATATTAATGACTATGTAGGAAATGCATTAAATCAATTAGTTCAGAAGCTAAGAAAGGAAGACTTAACAAACGATTACGGAAGCCAATCGAGCTGCAGATTTGACCGTTAGAAGCTGCCATTCTCTCGATAGCTTTGCGGAAGATTTGTGTCAACGACTTTTTGAATGGATTCAAATTTTGATTGGAGAGACAATCGTGGTCTTGGATTTAATTGCAGAATAAAAGAGAGGAAGATTTTTTTCAAATAGATGGTAACATTTTATTTGCGTAAGAAGATACGAAATGAAGACTTACCAATGGATTACACAAAGCCAATGGAACTGTAGATCCGACCATTAGAAGCTGGCCTCAGGTTCTGTCTATAACTTTCGGAAAATTTCTTTCCACGGTTTTCTTAGAATGGATTCGAATTTGGATTGGAGAGAACCGTGGTTTTCTTCGATTTAATCGCAGGACAAAACGATCGAAGCTTTGTTTAAAGTAGATGGTAACATTGTTTTTGTTTTGCCTTTTCCAATTTTGTTTTCTTCCTTTCAAGGAAACAGACTTTAGTTTTAGTGGGCTTCCATGATCTTAGCAAATACCCATTGAAAAAAACATTTGTTGTTTCTAAATTATTATAGTGGGCAAATACCCTAAAACCTAAACAGGTTTCAAGTTTATTGGGCTTTATTCTTCATTATAATTATCAGCCCACCACACAAGCATATCTAACAATGTCTTATTGTTCTAACAATCTATGTTACTATCATAACATAAACTTGATTAATATTTACTACACAGCAAGCAAGTGTAAATTAATTTCTTTTAAACATAGATATATTAACAAAGTCTTACCAAAGAGAAAAAATATCAAAAACATATGTTATTATCTTCACAATATACAAACTTGAAGTCAAAAAATGCTAAGTTACAGGCTCGTAGTTACATAACAAATTAGACATTACCATCTAGATTATAAAACAAAAATGTGTTAAATAACTTAACCCGCGGTGTACCGCGGGTCGTATTCTAGTTAAGTATATTTTTGGTATCACAAACAGTCATACTGTTCATTCTACTAATGTTATTTGGACATAAATTGTTTTGTCTGACTATAATTTTAAATATTCAAATAGAGAGAATTAGAATTAAGTTGTCAGAATTTAGGTATCCTGTCTAAATTTGTACCGAATCTTTTTCAAAAAAGTATTGTTGAATAGGTAATTATTTAAAAAACGGTTATGGGACATGAAATTATTTAATTTTTAATCTTTACTAGCATTAGCAAAGCACGGGTACATGCCAACCAAAAAAGATTGGGTCAAAGAGATTAACATTGAAATAATCTATTAATTTAAATATTTAATTTTGATAGCATTTATTAGTTTCCAGTTTGATATTAAAATTTAAATATACAATTATTTTCAAATCTTATTTAATCTGATTTATTTTTACATATATTTAATGTGTTTAATATGATTGAATACTTTGGTGTTTATTCTATATACTTATTGACCAAAAGTTGTTGTAAAACAAAAACAACAAGTTAACAATAAAAAGACACTTTGGGATTTATTCTATTTTTATTCACCAACAATGATTGTAAAATAACCACATGTTAACAATTAAAAGACATTTTAATGTTTATTTCATCCTTATTTCACAACAATTGTTGTAAAGAAAATCACAAGTCAATAATTAAAAGACACTTTGATGTTTATTCCATCGTTATTGACCAACAATGGTTATAAAAGAAATAACAGATCAACAATAAAAAGACACTTTAGTGTTTATTCCATCCTTATTGACAAAAAGAGAGGTTATCAAAGAAATAATGGGTCAAAAAATATATATTCCGATGTTTATTGTATTCTTATTGACCAACAATAGTTCTAAAAGAAACCACGAGTCAACAATTAAAAGATACTTGGGTGTTTAGTATTTATTCCATCTTTAGTGATCAACAATTGTTAAAAGAAATCACGGGTTAACGATAAAAAAGACACATTAGTGTTTATTCCATCCTTATTAACATTGTCTTTCTTATAAAATATATCTTATTCAAACACAAATCAATTGATATTAAGATCATAAACTAATACATTTGATGAAAATTATAAGATTCAAAATTTCTTTATATATTTGAATTGAATTATTATTATCTTTCTATAAATTAGAACTAGAAATTGACCCTCGGTACACCGCGCATTGATATTTTTGTTCGAAAGCTAAAAATTTTATTTTAATTAATATTATTTATATATGAATGACATATTAAGAGGTAGAGAATATCGCAAAATCTACCACATTCTAACAACTAGCATTCAAAATCTACCACAACCAGCAAAGGTTTTCGGAATCTACCACTTTTCAATAACACATGCGGAATTGTGGACCAAAATACCCCTGATTGGGACCTAGTATGTGTTAGAGAAAGAGACAGTTTCATCTGGCGCTTCCGAAGAAGGAGCAGGTCGGCAATAAATGTTGCACGTTTACATTTGCTATCTAATTGAATTTAAATAAAAAATGTTAATAAAGTAAGGTAGGGCCATTAACTGCTCTCTTAATATATAAGATAAAAGAGGTTTGTAGATTTGCAAAAAACTAGAAATGTAGGGAGAAAACACTGATATTGGACGAAATTGAAGTTGTGGTTGAAGAAGGGGACATTAAAAGCTGAAGAAGGTAAATTTTATTGTAACATTTTTGTCCTTTGAAAAACGGTTAAATTTGTTTGTTTGTGATAAATGCAATCAACCCACATTCTAAAATGGTGTATTTAATAGAGGATGGCAGGTACCGATGGACGAAGGAGTAATGATATTGGTCGGTGGCTGGGAATGCAAAAAAGTGGAGAGTGGCGATTCAAGATGTCGGCAAAGAAATATGCAAAGTGTGTAGATGTAAGCGAAGAAGATACGATTTCTGATGTTGAACGGAAAATTGCCACAACGCTTGGAGTAGAAGGGAAAAGGACAAAATTAGAGCTGAGTTTTTGGTTCGAAAGAGGAAATAATGTCTACATATAGCAAAAGATGCCGCTTGTTTCTGTTGACAACAGTTCATTTTCAAAATTCAAAAAGATAAGGCTAGAAAAAAGAGGATTGAACATGTATATATCTTTAGAAGAAGACAATGAAGATGTGTCAAAGACAAAGGGACAATGCGAGAGTCGTGGACCAGATGTGATTGTTGTTAGAGTCGTAGCAAAGGTGGGGCGGGAGACATGGTGGGACAACGCAAAGGAGATGGTGAAAGCACAAATATAATCCCATTGAATTTTGAGGAAGAGGATTTTTTAGAAGAATCTCTTAAGAGGAAAGCTGCTTTGATGGAAAAGGGAAAGCAAAGCGGGGACGAGAAGAAGAACTGGTTGAAGCATTGGACACGGATAGTGGAGGATGGGCATCTGACTGAGAAGACAAAATGTTAAGTGAGGGGGAAGATTCAGGAGACTATGATTTTGAAAATATGAGGAAGTTGATAGATACAGAGTACTCGCCTGATTGGGATCCTTGGAAGGATTCGAGGAAAAATTCATTGACAATTGTAGACGGTCTTGCGGGGGGGGGACAAATTCATCAAAACGTGTTGGGGGACGATATATGCGAGACAAATTTAAGGGGTATTGATAATAGATTTTTTGGTATCAATTCCTAAAGTACTATCATGTCGTTGGAGTATTTTAGGTTGTCATCCAATCTGGTGTGATGCAAACAGATCAGATATGATTGGAATGCATTAAGTCAAGTCAAGCAGAGAGTTGTTGGTTTCTAATAATCTTAGTGTGAAATAACCGAAATGAAATGAAACTGAAATGCGAAATGGTAATAACAGGCAGATGAATAACAAAGCAAATGAGATAATAGGCAATCAAATGGATAAGAGATTCCTAAGGATGGGTAATCGAATAGTGTGATCTCCTTAATCTATTTAGACAACAAGTTCAATAACATATTAATTCACTACCGTGATAGAAATCCTTAAGCAGAGCTAGACACAGACCTAATCACCATTAGCGATCTCTAACTAAGCAGGCAATATCGAATCAACTTGTTAAAGCCAATACCCGCTCTAAACGGCCAATTCCTTTGGATAGAGACGAGTATCACTAAAATTAGTAGATCTGACATTCCACCAAACAACTTTTGAGCGTGGGAATGTCTGGATTCATATCCCAGTTGATCAGAAAGGAACAAGCAATAAGCGCAACTAATCCATAAGGGATTCAAATATTCTAAACTCAATCATCTAAACGACTAAGGACATCACATCTACCCTATCCCATTCTTAGAAATACAATTCACTACTTAGACATAATCAAAGACAATAACAATGAAACGAATGAAAACATGAAAACAGAAATGATAAAGGATAAGCGATAATGAAACGAAGACTAAAATATCAAATACTTGAAAACTAATACAAAGTCGCAGAAGAATGTTGCGGCTATGAAAAAACGAGTCTCTAGAAAATAGATTGTGACAAGTGATGTCTAAGATGAGAAAATCCTTAGAGGCTATTTATAAAAGTGAGACAAATCAAATAAGGAAAGTAGATAGATAATAGTCTTCACATCGGGACCCTGCGATTGAGCATTTGATGGGTTAAAATGGGCCTCCCTGCAATCGAGTATGTGTTGGATTGAATTGGGCTCCAGGGACTCCGCCTTGCAATCGAGTGATCCAAAGACCCTTCCATCGAGTATGTGATCGAGTGCCCTTGGGTGATCGAGTGGTTTGGTCACCTCTCTTCTCTTTTGTATGCTCAGCTTGGCTGGTTGAGTTCAGAATCAGTAGATGGGCTTCCTGGTGATCGAGTGGTGAAAAGTGGGTGATTCCTTCGGCTTCGCGATCGAGTGAAACTGAGCTCCTGGCTTCTCCGGGGTTGTGATCGAGTGATTTGCCCTCATATGGCTCTAAGGTTGCAATCGAGTACTTAAGGTGAAGGTGTGATTGAGGATCCTGACTTTCTGCTCTGTTTCTCCTCTGTTTAAACACCAAAAGCACCTAAAAACGACCCAATATGCAATGCACATGCAATCCTAATGCAAAATCGTCCTAAGTATGCAAAACATATTAAAACGGCTATTAATTAGATGAAATGCGGGTGAAACAATGTGAAAGTGATGAAGAATGAATGCCTAAATCATGTAAACTATAGACATATCAACTCCCTCAAACTTAGTCTTTACTTGCCCTGAAGCAAACCAGAAGACATAAGTAGAAGGAGAGGTTTGAAGTTGGGGACTTATAACCAAAGCATGTGATAAAGTAATTAAGCTCAATGGCCAAGTTAATAGTTCTAAGATTCAAGGTGACCGACTTCTACTTGAAAACTTTAGCCATGCTCTATTATAATCTGAACCTATACTCGATTGCACAATACGTCTAGATCAACCAATCCCTTTAACATTCATTAAGTTCAAAAAATGAATCAAGCAGTGCATTGTTAGTGAACTCATTTGGTTACGGACGGGTTATGAGACAAAGATGGTCCCTTGAAAGTGGTTCAGAATTTTAATACTTTAGAAAAATGCTAAAGGTAAGTGCCAACCTATGCATACAATAATAGCACTCTATCTACCCAATGACACAAACCGTGAATAGCAAGTAGATGGTCCTATCTCTAAACCCATTGATGATCCTAAGTCTACCCTTTTGTACTAAAGGCATATCTCAATTTTTTTCTTGGATCAATGTTGTTCTTAAGGAGAGGCTTTTCTTATACTCTATGAGTCTAGTCTAGTAAATTGGGTTCTTTCTTAAACTCTTATGGCTCTTATAATCTTTTCTGTTTTTGTTGTCATCTCTTATTTTTTTATAGCATAATTTAACAATTCTATGCTTCCCAAACATTCACTAGACTACAATATGATTTTCAGCTTCCTTCTCCTATAGACTCTAACCAATTATTTTCTTTTTCTTTTCACACTTAATCTCAATCCCCAAATAAGCTCTCACCTAGTCCTACCAAATCCGAAAACGCGGATTGGAACTACATGAGATACTACTCTTGTCGGCTCAAACCTAACACGTTCTACCAAACTCAATCCTGAAATAGGCCTCAGATGCTCTCACATGCTCTCACAAAGTAACATGGCTTGAAAGAAGGGTTGGTTAAGGGTGGGGGAACTACTCCAATTACAGAAGCAGCTACTTGGATTAACAAGAGTGGTGAATAGGTGAAAGAAAATCCAAGTATGTATTTTATCCATGAGTTCAAAACCTATGCAAACATGATAATTATAAATAAGATTCAAGTTCAAATTGACAGGAAAAGGTGTCATGACATGCGATCGAGTGCTTCTATAGAACATGGTGCGGTTTTACGTCAAAATCATTCAAATGCATCAAACAACTGATAATGGGGGCATTGAGTCTATTAAGTAAATCAACATGCTTACAAGGTTATCTCGTCATTATCCCCAATGCATATGCAAAAATCCTAAATGAAACACTCTAGACTCGATCCTAAATCTAATGCAACTATATGAACACTCAGCATTTGTGGAATTCATTTTCAGAAAATGTTCAAAATTGTTTTGTTTTTTTCTATGTCTTAGATGATATGTAGACTCAAATGATATTCACAAAAAACATGTCAAATACGTCTTGAACACTCTCCCAAACTTAAATACACAGTCCCTTGTGTAATCAAAATTTGAGAAAGAATTCAAGAGAAACAAAAGAAACAAAAACAAAAGCGATATTTACAAAGGGTTTGGTGTGTTACCTCAGTAGAATTTGCTGGAGATGTAGTCATCCATCTCCGCTTGAGTGTATTCCATTGGCATGACCGGTTCTTGGTGCGGTTCCGCCATCTCTTCGTCATTGTGCTCGATCGCAACCCCAGTAAGTTGTGGACCACGACGTTCATGTGTTCTTCGGCCCGACATTATCCGTCCCTTGCTCGATCAGTCGCTTCTCCTGTTAACGGGTGGTCGAATTTGAAGGCGTACCTCTCATCATGCATTTGGTGCTCGATTACATGGGTAAGCTTGAGATGGGCGATATCCTTCCATATTGGTTCGGTCTGAGTCGATCTCGGAGGGACTTCGCACGATAGGAGAATTGGTGTAACCACTCCTCCAATGCAAACCGCTCCTTTTGCTCTATTCTTGCTTTTGGACAATGCCCACCCTCTATAGCTGTATAGGTGGTTGAGAAAGTACATTTACGGAGTTGTGTCACTTGTATCTCCTCTCATTGTCTCTCCGTTCTTGGTGTATCGGAGGAAGCTCTTCAGCGCCAAGTCCATCGTCTCCATGTCTTTTTTCTTTAATAACACGACTTTTTAGCCAGTTTTAGCTGTTGTTTTCTTATGTTTCAGAGAGTATTTGGTGCCATTCTAGAGCCAAGAGGAGGAGAAACACATATTCTAGGTGCCAAGAAGGTTTTAAGAGTTTCGGAGCAAAAAGTATCAAAAGGCGATCAATTCCAGTACTTCAGAAGTTTAGCATCCGGAAACGAGACATTTCGGTATTTATGCAAAGCTAGAAGAGTCAAGATTAACGTTGAAGTCGAATTGAAGCAATGCATAAAGCCGTGTCGAAGATATGACCTGAAGAGTACAGACATGTCAAGAATCGGCCGTTTGGAAATAATAAATCCAAAATGCGTCCGACCAAGGAGACTTGAACCAGGTCAGCTCTTAGAAGCTTGCCGCCGACCACTAAGCCCACGCCTACGTCCTTCCCTCTTTGTGCCACTGTCTTAGGCTTCTCCAATGAAGTCCACAACTCGGTGTGATCACATACTGACCCGGCAGATTGACGTTCTTACCCCTAGACCTAATTCTTGACCACCTAGTATAAATACTTGTTCTAAGCCCTAACCCTAAGGCGTGCCTTCATCACAAGCGAACCCTAGCCGCAGCCGAGAGCTGCCAACTTGCCGCTGCACCCTTGAGCTCGAAGCACCAGCTCACTCTTTTTCTCTTTCGTTTTGTATAAGATTCTTTAAGGTGGAGCTTCGCCTCTTGTGTTCTACATTGCATGAAGTAATCTCTAAACCCTTTTTAAGTCTTATTCATCTCTTTATTATGGATTACACAACCCAACTTTTGATTAACTCCCTTGTCATGAGCGAGTAGATCTCTAGTTAGGATGAGGTGGTTTCAAAGAGGAATTCATGGGAACTTTAGATCAAATTTAGGTTGGCGGTTTCTATGGTTTTGTTTGATCGTTTACACTATTCTTTCTAGTTGATACAATTAAACCACTTATTCTCACCAAATCAATACTCCATTCAATCACGAAACGGATTACACGATAGAGAATCTAATGTTCATAAAACATGAGAAACTCAGATTCACCTTGTAAGATCTCTTGATGGATCTTCATATAGGATGAATCAAATTATTCTAAACCCAGAAAACCTCAAAGAGGAAGAACAACAAAATTCACAAATTTTAACGATTAAAATCCAATTCTGATCTTCAACTTCTTTTAAACCCAACAATTCTCTAATAATTTCATCTTAACCGTTGCTTCTTTCTTTAATCACCACCGTCCACGTGTGTATTCTCTTAGCACTCCTTTTACTATATCAAATCCTTTCCTCCCAAAACAACCATGCCCTCATGGTTGATAAGACAAGCAATGGCGTTATCCACATATGCATTCTCCCACGTGATTAAGACCGTTGTGGCAGTGGCATTATCTGCCTAACCATTTGAACCGAAGAAGTTTGTTGATATGTGAAAATTGCCCGCAAGAAGAAGAAGTTGCCATGAACCATTCTTAACTCCCAAAAGAAAAAACTCAGTCTCATCAACATTTGACTATTTAAACATAACCACAATGTCATTGTAGCTTCTGATTGACGTTCAAATTTCTGAAACCTGAACCTCCGGGATCCCAAACTCGGTTTTTAACTTCCCGCCTCTTAATTTCAATTTGCAGTTTATAGTCCTTTGAGCTGGTTTTGAATTTGAACAGCTAGTTCTTCTTACTCTGCAACCTAAGAAGCAGCACATGCATAACAACACCATCAAAAACATATTGTTGGTCCTAGTAAGCAGCCACTCTAAGGCTATTTATTATGAATCTCTACGTTTAATAACCCGAGAGAGGGATATCTCCGGTTCTCTTGCTTTATTAAACCGACTTGTGCCTACTCATGAGTCGGCAAATGTGGCGTATGCCATGTTTCAAATGTGTGCTGGAATGGGTGATATAGCTGGGGCTACATTCGACATGATATTGGAAAACTTAGGTGGTCGGCTTTGGTTCAATAATTACTCTCCCGATTTGGAAGAAGAATGTGAAGGTTTGATTGACACACTGTTATCATATGAACCTCCTAATGAAAATACCATTGGCCCGAATATGGGAGTTCGCTTATTCTAAGAAGATAAGTATGCATGATTGTGCTTATTAGCATGAAGAGGAATATTATTGCGAAGAATGTTACATCTTCAATGCAACATTACGAATATGCGAAATCCTTTAGAACTTCTAGCATTGAGGATAACTTTTGATGTAACATTATAATATTCAAATTCAGTTATTGTATAATTACGTTGCATTTTGGATAATTATGTAAGATTTTGGAAGAATATATGATTGATTACCTTGTATAATAATAAAGTATAATTACGCTACCAATATATGTATAATTAGTTTGAACAATGTCTCGATTTCTTAGTTGAATACTTTCGGTCATGTAACGTTATCTCTCAACGTTATCTCTTATTTTTGTAGATTCTTTTTTCTTAAAAGCAACACCTTGGCGTTGTGGCATAGTTGTGGAAGTCTAGTTTGGGCGTTGCAAGCTTAGTAATTATTATTGTCAGTCAGTGGTAGAAAGAGAGATCACTTTCTATATGGATACTTTAATGTAGTATAATGTATAATGTTACGAATATATTATTCAGAAGAAGACTGATTACTATTTTTTCTATTATTTAAAAAATATATTATTTCTTAAGATGTGTTAGTTTTTCATTTTATACATAAGCAAACTCACTATTAAAGTGTTTATGATTTATTTTACACATTTGCTTTAGTCCTACTTAAAATACGAATAAATTGCTTTGCAGTATAACAAATATAGCATCTCAAATATAATAAAATATTGCATTTAGAATATCTAGATCTAAAATATTAAGCATTACAATAATCAATTTAAATAATCTAATAAACTATAAAAGGTAACTCAAATCGACAACATGGACATTTATCATCATTTAGATGTGCATTTGCTTATTGTATCATATCATTTTGCACCATTTTAGCTTATTTTGCATACTTAGGCATCTAGGATCATCTTGCATACGCATTGCATGTTTTGGT
>Ga0041059_1003285_pt1 | contig 11194 bp, 8 predicted proteins | sample AraColnosormetaG_FD_56232 | JGI IMG/M metagenome (GOLD analysis project Ga0041059, IMG submission 56232) | Arabidopsis roots microbial communities from North Carolina, USA - Col MF nosort | ecosystem: Host-associated > Plants > Roots > Unclassified | place: USA: North Carolina | collected 2013-09-02 | reverse complement strand
TTTTTTTTAAAATTGAAAAAAAAAAAAAAAAAGTATTTTAGTTTTCAGGATAATAACTAATGATTCTCTGTCCTGCGCGGGAGAGTTTTTGTGACGCTTTACAAAGCCCACTCAGGCCCATTGATCAAACTTGATAAAGCTTAAGGTCGAATGAATCATTTACTCAACTAATGTTAGCTCAGAATCAGATAGGAATAATAGGAAGACGATGATCAAACATTTCCAATGTAATTATCTGAACCGACCAGTTTATAGGGGTCTCAAGTCTCAACAACAATCAACTGAATATAATAACTGAGACCGTAAAACAAAAATGCAAAGGTCAAAAAAAGACAAGTCACAGAAGAATACAAAAAAGGACATGGACTCATGCCCACAAAGAAGAGTGGTGAGAATAATGTCATAAGAAAAAGCTTCAACGAAGAGCAAAACTATTTTTGAGTTCTGAGAATCCTTTTCTCCTCCTCCTTCAAGCTTACAACACAACATTCATCGCACAAGCATAAGACCCAGAGAGAGCAAAATCGTCAAGTAATGATTCCTTTTACAGATTCCGACAAGCCTCTATGTCTGCAGCCTGTGAGGCCAACAAGGACTTCCCCTGCTCGCTTGACTCCACAATGCGTACAGCTGCATCGACCACCATCTTCTGGAACCTATCGTCTTCCATCTTCCCTATAATTTCTCTAACCAATTTGAAATCCACACCACCAGCCAGAATCAGCTTTCCCACAATCTCACCAAAATTGTTTGGTGCCTTAGGAAGATCAATTCCAATGTCGTCCAACATAGCACCGTAGAGCAAGAACCCAGTTTCAAGATCCTTGGGTGCGACTACCTTCTTTGATAACAAATACTCCAAGAGTGTAGCAATTGGCTCAACGACAGGCGGGCTTTTCTCAAGAGACAGGGATATTGCTTCCTTCACAAACTCTGGGTGATATGACGGCAAACCAAGCTCCTCTACACACTGCAGAGCTTCACCAAGTAGTCGGACATTGAAATATTCCTCGAGAAGCGACTTTGTTTTTCTTTGGAGCACTTCTTCGCTCAACTTGGGACCACTAGGCTGTGGTTTCTCCACCGGAACTGGTACGGTCAGAGGTGCAACTGACTGTGCTGGCCGTTCTGCTGACACGGTAACTGGACGCGACACTGAACCACTTCCCTGCAACAGTGCGCTTGTCTTGCCACTCATAATGCCACTGCTGCCTTGAGGTAAGAGCCTCGTGTTCATTGAGGCCGACTTGCTCACTGCTGGAGAATGTAGAGGTCCTGGCCCATCGCGTCTAGACATTGATCTTGTCCGGGGTACCTCCCAGTTATCATTGTCCACTCCGGGCATCCCAGGCATCCTTCGCGTCCCAGGCATACCAGGCATCAAGCCACCCGCACCAGGTCGCCCACCAGGGTAGACAGGGCCAGGGCTCACAGGCCCACCACTAGAAACCATACCCCTTCTCATATTTGCAGTGGCACCTGGTCGGAGACCAAGATTCTTCTCTGCCTCAGTATGTATTTCGGTTATAGTTCTTGCTTTCATCTGCACGAGTAATGTAAATAGAACATTAGAATCACTACACAATGGAGCAGGAAACAAGTCTCAACCTTGTAAAACCTAGAATACCTCTTCCCGCCTTGGAACCCAGCCATTGGAGCGCATGTCGATGATATTCTGAACCATGAATCTCAGACGCAGTTCCAACTGAGGATTCTTTGACAGAGCCTGTAGGCGTTTGAAATATACATCATTAATCCGTTTTGACTTCACGTTTCCGTCAAGTTGTTTGCCAATAGTTTTGAAGAAATGACAAATAGCTTCGACATTTTCCTCGGCTGGACAAACTTTCTCATCGGCCCCCAGAAGCTCCTGTGCACAGAACAAATTAAGAAAGGTTAATGCTAGATACCAAAATAAAAGAAGTCTAAGAAAATGTGTAAGCTTATAGGTGTTAACCTGAACAATGTGATGAACAATCTTTTCTGGGACCATCTTCTGCTTCAAAAGCTCACCAATCAAACGAATATTTCCTAGAGTCTTGAGCTTCAACAATTTTTCTTTGTCATTCCGCTCAGCCTCCTGATCTGGAGCACTCATCTGTCTAAGCTCCTCCCTCAACTGAGAAGCGCCCTCAAATGCCTCTTGACAGATATTCAGTAGAACCCTCTTAAATGTAATCTCCTTATCCCCAGGCTCTGCAGGTGGGAAGGTGGGCAGCTGGTCGTTGATATCAGAGCACAATTTTGCATACATAGGGCAAAAGGTCGGCTCAAGGACAGCTTTGTCAAAAATAAGGGTAATCACACCCTACAAATGAAAGAAAAGAACACGGGTTAGCCACACAAACAGCCTAGATGATTCAAACAAGACTTCATCTATGCTTGAGACATAGCATACACCTTCAGGATATCAGCAGATGTGATGCCAGATTCAATAAGTTGGCCCTTGAGAAGGTCATACTTTTCAGGGGTTAGCTTGTTCAGTATCCTGGACAAGAAAAGTATATCTTTGTAAGTGTGCATAGTCTATTTTAAAGATTTCATGTTGGCAGTAAAGGAAAGTTATACAAAAGTCTAGACAACTAATAACTGTCACAACGGCATTACCCTTTCACAGTCTTCAGAACACGATCATTTTCAGAAAGGTTTCCTCTTCTAGCTGACCAAGGAACTTCGGCTTTGACGAGGACAGGAGCTGGTCCACCCTGGTTCCACACGATATACAAATAAGTAAGAAAAATAAGAAATCATGCCAGAATGTAAAGGGCTAAGAAGAGGGAAAAACATTCATCTATTGATCAATTACCCCTTGGTTGGATGATATGTTTGCCCTTGAAAACTGGGAATTAGGTTGGTCTTGACGATTATATTGACTTGCTTCAACATACCTGGAATCTTTAGCTTCACGAAGATTATCCCACGACCTTTCCTCCCCAGAGGGTGGAGGTTGAGTAGAACGGCTACGCCAATCACGAGAGTCTGGCTCAGAGAAGCGACTTGCGGATTGAACGGGAACCTGAACCATTAAAATAAAAGATATGTGTTAAAAGTGAAACTTCATGAAACTATACCAAAATGCAAAATTTATGTTTCAACAAAACTATACCAAATTGCTTACGACACTTTCTCCACGTGCCCAAGTCCCTTCCTCACCAAACAGTTCAGCTGCAGTTTCCCGTTGGACTCTCAGAATTTCATCAGAGAGTTGAGTGGTCTGTATATATGCACAGACGTCAATGACCTCAACTAAGGAAGAACAAATACGAACAGCAGAAACTAAACCGGCTTTAATCCTATATTATTTAACTGGGATAATCACCTCTTTAAGCTCCAGGAGCTGCTCACGGGTGTACTTCACACGTTCACGGCCATCGAACCTCGAGTCTCCACCCTGAAACAAAAGCACAACCCAGGATAAATCTTCATTAACTAACACCCAATACACAAAATCATATAAGAAATAACGTATAAAGGAGACAAGGAACCACGAGTACTCAGTACAAAAGAAAGAGAGGAATAATTCTTTAACCATAAGGCCGAAATGAGTGATGAACTAAAGAAAAACTAGAAGAAATGTCAGTAGGTCCTTTATGAGCAAATAGCAGCTAACAAAATGCCCACCTAAAAGCCTACATATCATTATACGTCCATATTTACAGCAGAAACACATACTTGCGTGCGCCACTAAGAATCAGGACAAACAAACTGCTTGCATTACTCGTATTGACATATAAACCTATGAAGTTCAATTATGTATGTTGCAGACACCTATCAAAATCCAACATGAGCTCAGTAGTTATTACAAACACAAAGCATTAAAACTCGCAAATCAGAAAGATATTAGCCAATTCAGACATTTGAGAGAATCAAATCAGCAATATACCAAAGATTATAATTCCAAACAAAAAGGCTGCTGATTGCGACAAACCCGTAAAAAAGGATAAATTTTTAGCTCAAGCTAAGACAAGAGAGATAAAACAAATTCTAAATCAGAGGAAGAAGAGGGAGTTAGATCCAAATTTAGAGAGGGGACCCAGAAATGAGGGTACCTTGAAGGGAAAAGAGGAAGCAGGAGCACCACCATGAGGACGAAGGAGAGGTAGATCCGAAGATGAAAGAGAGCCAAAAGAGAGAGACGAAGAAGAAGAAGAGGAACCAAATAGTCTGTTTCCTCGACCGCCACCAGGTCTCAAGCTCAGAACCGTTTGATCGCCTTGCTGCATACCTCGATCTAATCCGCCTTAAGATCGAATCGAATCTCACAACAAAAATCGAAGAGAAAGGTAGAAGCTTTATCAGCGACGATGAATCGCTGACTCCGATAATCCAAGGAGAGGAGGGATCGGATTTCTGGGTCTCTCTCTCTCCTGCCGTTAGCGAAGAAGAGAAGAGAAGAGAAAAGTTGAGATTGAGAAATGAGAAGAAGAAGAAGAAGTCGAGAAGGAGACACAATCCCTTCTCTTTATTAGGGTTTTTTTCCTCTCTTTTTCCCGAACCAGACACACTTATAGCCTTAACGTTTTTTTCCGTTAAGATTACAGTTATGTCCTTTCATTTTGTTTTTTTGTCTCTTTATTTTGTCACCCTCATTGGGTTTTCCGTCAATGAACAATGTCAAATGGTAATAATGGAGCTTCCTCGGCTCGTGTTAGCTGCACCTCTAGCTCATTGTAAACATATTAAGAGACTGTAAAAACTACTAATCTGGCAAGTTGCAATCAAACTTCCACATCTCAATATCTTTACTTACAACAATTGTCTGTAACAAACTAAAGAGGCGTTAACACAAGCAGAGACGCAAAAGAAACAACTTCTGGCGTTTATAGACTCCTCCTTGTGTTTTGAATCAATACCTTCTCCTGAAGTTTCCTTGATACAGTAAGCAACTCTTCATGAAAGTGAGAAGTCGGTGGGCTGTGCAATGTTGACATCCTCAAACTCGTTATCATCTGCACATGGAAAAAAGAGATGCAATGCAATCATTATGCCGTTCATAGCTGTATAGATTCAGAATGCAATACAGCATCCTCAACAGTTGTGTAATCGAAACAAGGCTAAAAGAATAATAAGATTAGGAATCACATTCAGCTATATCACGGTCACAAAAGTTAGGCAAGACTCTTAAACATACCAAAAGATTATCCAGTGATAACAAAATAACTAAGATTCACAATAACAGGCTCAATTGAAGTCAATGGAGTTTGAAGGGTTCATATACCAAATAACATATAGAAAGATGAAGTGTGATAAGTAATTAACCAAGATGCATGATCCATTACGACATTTCAACAAGGAATTGAAAATTTCAGAATAAGAGGATCTAAGGTATAACCTTTCTTCAAAGTCAAAGCCACAACTGCATCATTCTCAACCTGAACAACCAAAAAAGAAGATGGTGACAAGCTTATAACTTTCAAATACACGCAAACGGAGGCAGTGGCTATGTGACCAAGTTCTTCTTTTAAACTTGAGCAATGACTCAAAAGATAAATATATTAGATAGTCAAACGTGTGATACCTTCTGATCTGCTAAGGATTTCGAATCCTCTAATACTTCTTCGGTAGACATTAAGACCAGACGCTGATTGTTAACTGGTTGCTCAATGAGAGCAAACAGTTTTTGCTTAACATCCAAAACAGTCTCTGTTGGATCACATTGGATAAAGTAAGTAGTTTTCATGCGCTTCACACGAATATACATAGCCTGCAAACAATATTACACAAGACTAATCAATACTACAACCAATATGGCCAAAATCTAACTTGTTCGATTGATTAAAGCAAAATTATTGCAAGACAAAAGTATCTCAACTTTTATTACTCCAAGAAGAACAGTAATAAATGTGATCAGGAAGCTGGAATTAAGAAGGGAAAAGATGTTCTCATTCCAAAAACATCTCTACTTCCCGTCAAATAAGCAAAGGATTGAATATACTAAGAACAATCAAACCCATCAAAGTGAACAAAAGAAGTAGAATGTTTACCATGGCAAGATAAGGATGAACAATTCACTCTTCTTCCGCTGCCGATTCACAAGACTTTAGAATCAAAATCTGTTCTAAGATGCCAATAAAAGATTAATCAGACTATCAGTGACAATTGACACACCTCAAAGAGTCAATTTAACTAAAGAGATGATCTAGTTATCCCCCAAATCTTTTCTTCTTTTGATATTCAAAAGAAAAGAAAAAAAAGCAAAGATTTTCAAAAATTACTGACTCAAATAACAAACAATGAAATCGACTTACCTAGATGGGTTAAGGACGAAAAAGTGACCACAAGAATGGATTAAGGATGAAATACTGGCAAAGAAATCAAAGTTGGCTTTTTTATAACTCGAGCTCAGAGCCCTACAAGGTAAGGAAGGAAGAAGAAAAATACCACTTTGGTGGCTTGTTTGGCTACAGATATAATACTAACATCGATTAGGCGTCGTACAAAACCCACTAAAAGACAGAGAGGGTTTGTTTTGTTTTAGGCTTTTATTTTTGATTGATTGAATATTAAAATACAATGCGAAAAGTCATATTGGGCTTATGGGCCGAATAACTTTATTTTATTTTTGTGGTGAAGTTAGGCCCAAATATTTTTTCGTCTTCTTCCAGTTCACGACTGAGATAATAATAATGCAAAGCAAGTTGCTATTTCCGAATGATCTCTCTCTCTCTATTCTTTTGAGTCCCAAACCCCATGGCAGGTTTGTCGCTGGAGTTTACAGTTAACACTTGGAATCTCAGGTCTCTCTCTCAAGTTCCATGTCCTTTAAGACATGGCTTTCGATTCCCGCGTCGGTTGACACGAAGAAGAACGATTCTCATGTGTTCTGGTTCGACATTTCTACCTTGTGTTCTCTCTTTTCTGATTTTTCTTCTGGATTGTGATTGGTGATGCATTTATTATAATCTTTTTAGGGTAATGTACACTTATTACCCTAAAAAAGAGATCAATTTGTTGATCGTTAAATTCCATAAGTGTTCTGGAATTGATGACAAAAATCTGCATTCGTTTCTCCACAGATTCAAGCTCTCAGTCGTGGAATGTTCCTGTTTTATCTAGCTATGAGGTAATTATGGTTTCTCTTTTATGTCTGTACTTATCAATCATATCTTTAACTCTTGAAACTGTTCACAATTTGTTAGCTAGAGATGTTTATTGACACAACCACCAGACATTTCTGTGTTTTGTCAATGAAATTATAGATGCAGCCCGTAATGAAGGATTGCGACATTTGTTTGTTATCCGTTTATGTTTAGAGGCGTTGATTGATTGAGTATCAGTGAAGTATGTTTGGTTTAAAAGGTTGGTGAGAGGCTAAAACTAGCAAGAGGAGGACAACAGTTCTTGGCCATGTACTCAAGTGTTGTTGATGGAATTACAACCGATCCAGCAGCGATGGTTCTTCCATTGGATGATCACATGGTTCACCGTGGTCATGGAGTCTTTGACACTGCCCTGATCATCAATGGGTTAGTCACTTTAAATAGTAGCCCCCTTTTCTAATTTGTCTTATTACTCAATCATCTGAGCTTCGCTTGTTGTCCTACGAATAAGCAGATACCTTTATGAATTGGATCAGCACCTTGACCGTATCTTGCGATCTGCATCAATGGCTAAGATCCCACTTCCATTCGATCGAGAAACTATTAAAAGAATTCTCATTCAAACCGTGAGCGTTTCTGGATGTAGAGATGGATCTCTAAGATACTGGCTCTCTGCAGGGCCAGGGGATTTCCTCCTATCTCCATCTCAATGTCTCAAACCAACTCTCTATGCCATTGTTATAAAAACGAACTTCGCCATTAACCCAATAGGTGTCAAGGTAGTGACCTCGTCCATCCCCATAAAGCCTCCAGAGTTTGCCACGGTGAAAAGTGTTAACTACCTCCCTAACGTACTCTCACAAATGGAAGCTGAGGCCAAAGGAGCTTATGCAGGTATTTGGGTGTGTAAAGATGGGTTTATTGCAGAAGGCCCGAACATGAATGTGGCGTTTGTTGTTAATGGTGGTAAGGAGCTTGTGATGCCGCGGTTTGATAACGTTTTGAGCGGATGTACAGCAAAGAGAACACTTACACTCGCTGAACAGCTTGTAAGCAAGGGGATTCTTAAAACTGTGAAAGTAATGGATGTGACAGTCGAAGATGGAAAGAAAGCAGATGAGATGATGCTTATTGGTAGTGGAATTCCGATCAGACCTGTGATTCAATGGGATGAAGAATTTATTGGTGAAGGTAAGTAAGATTATCATATAAACATTTTAAAAGCCTCACTTTTAATTACTTACATGATGGATAGATTGGCTGATTAAAGATGGGTTTCTTTCTGTCTGACTCAGGAAAAGAAGGTCCTATAGCAAAGGCGCTTCTTGATCTGTTACTTGAAGATATGAGATCTGGTCCACCTTCCGTTCGTGTTCTTGTTCCTTACTGAGCCAATCACTCTCTTTGTTCATCAAAGACAATAAGCTGTGGCTTTTTTGTAAAGCTTTGCTGTTATTGTAAGTTGAGTTTATCATGGGGTTTTTAGGTATCTGTCTTTGTAAAGATTTCTCTTTATCACTTTTGAATTATGATTGTACCCATTCTCAACAATTCATGGAGTGGTTGCGTCTAGTGCTCAAATTTCTTGTTTTTCATCTCTTATTTCTTTTGAGGTGGTAGCATTTTTATATTGTCGACAAAAAAAAAGAGCCTTTTTATATTCTTTTTCTTCTTTATCAGTCTCCACTTTCCGGTAAACTGATCAGCAGATCAGGTCATGCTAATCAAGTCGTGTTCTGTCTTTAAAGCCATTGCCTTTTAGTGATCGTGGATCAAATGAAGATTCGGGTGAAGCAAGCTACGATCGTGAAGCCAGCTGAAGAAACACCCACACACAATCTATGGCTTTCCAATTTAGACTTGATTCAAGTGAGACTTCACATGGGCACTCTCTACTTCTACAAACCTTGTTCCTCCTCCGATCGTCCCAACACTCAATCCCTCATCGAAGCTCTGAGCAAGGTTCTTGTCTTCTTTTATCCTGCCGCTGGGAGACTCCAAAAGAGTAAGATTCGAAATCGTCTAAGATTCTTCTCCCATCATGCATCATCTTCTCTTTTTGTCAAAGGATTCATTTTTCTGCTGGGTTTGTTGATAATTCGTGAAGGTTGAACTTGAAACCTGTGTTCGGCTATCTTTGATTATTTAGATCAAACTCTCTAGTCTGTATAGTTAAAACACTATCTCTTCTTCTCATCTTTAGATTTCTTTCTGCTTTATATGTGATAGATACGAATGGGAGGTTAGAGGTTCAATGTAATGGAGAAGGAGTTTTGTTTGTAGAGGCTGAAAGTGATTCTACTGTTCAAGACATTGGCTTACTCACTCAAAGTTTGGATCTTTCTCAACTTGTACCTACCGTTGACTATGCAGGAGATATCTCCTCCTATCCTCTTCTTCTCTTTCAGGTTAACTTTCCTCATCTTCCTGTTGAAAACGCTTTGTTACACTGAAATACTCTGGTTGGTAATGCAAGTAAATATACTTTGGTGGATAAGATGAAAAGTACAGAGATAATAATGATATACTTGGGGATGTACCTGAAGGAAAAGTAATCTTGAAGTTTATGAATTAAGTGACTAGATTAGTTGCAAAACCTAATTATAAATAAAATGTTTAAGAATTGAGAGACTAGCACCTACTTTCTCGCTCCTTATATAATACACCTTTCTCTCTTTCTGAGTATGTTTCAAGAACAGCAAAAATAAAAGAGAGATAGAGATAGAGAAAGAGCTCCAATAAGTTGAGGTTCAGGGTTTAGGCAGAGAGACTTTTGTTGTTTCTGTAGTTAGTGCAGATTATATACCTGAAGGTTCTTTTCTTTCATCATCAGATGTTCATATTGTATAGACCATTACATGCACATCCTCTATGAATAAAAACTAAAACATAGATGACTGATTTTGTTTTGCAAGGTTACTTATTTCAAATGTGGAACGATCTGTGTTGGAAGTTCAATACACCATACATTCGGAGAAGCTACTTCTCTTGGGTATATCATGGAAGCATGGTCTCTAACTGCTAGGGGACTTTTAGTTAAGCTAACACCGTTCTTAGACCGCACTGTTCTTCATGCACGTAACCCTCCCTCCTCTGTTTTTCCGCACACTGAGTACCAATCACCCCCATTTCACAATCATCCGATGAAATCCCTGGCTTACAGATCAAATCCGGAATCTGATTCTGCTATTGCCACTCTCAAGCTCACACGTCTCCAACTGAAAGCTCTTAAAGCTAGGGCAGAGATTGCTGATAGTAAGTTCAGTACATATGAAGTTCTGGTGGCGCATACCTGGCGTTGTGCTTCTTTTGCAAATGAAGGTACATGTTGATATTGTTGGAAACACTTTCTCTGGAAGCTTAAAGCCTAAACTTTCTCTAGATTATATGAACTAAGATAATGCAGAAATGGTTCAGCTCTTGGTCTTATACACATTGAACAACGGTTCTCACTTTACACTTTTTTCACCCGCAGACTTAAGTGAAGAACATTCGACGAGGTTGCATATAATAATTGATGGGAGGCCGAGACTACAACCAAAGCTTCCGCAAGGATACATTGGGAACACTCTCTTTCACGCTCGACCGGTATCACCGTTGGGTGCTTTCCACAGAGAGAGTTTCAGTGAAACAGTGGAGAGAGTTCATAGAGAAATAAGGAAAATGGACAACGAGTACTTGAGATCAGCGATTGACTACTTGGAGAGACATCCTGATCTCGACCAATTAGTTCCTGGTGAAGGTAATACAATCTTCAGCTGCGCAGCAAACTTCTGCATCGTCAGTCTAATCAAACAGACCGCGTACGAAATGGATTTCGGATGGGGAAAAGCTTACTACAAGAGAGCTTCACATTTAAATGAAGGGAAGGGATTTGTAACTGGGAACCCAGACGAAGAAGGGAGCATGATGCTAACCATGTGCTTGAAGAAGACTCAGCTTAGTAAGTTTCGAAAGCTATTTTATGAGTTTCTCAATGTCTCCGCACTGTGAGACAATCAGAAGCCTTATTTTTTACTTTTCACAAGTCCCACATCGTTAACTTAAAATTGTACTAGCATTTGGCCCTGCTATGCAGGGACAACATTGTTTTAAATTATATCTGCTACAACTCTTAACTAAGATTTTTAAAATAAAGCAGATAGCATAAATAT
>Ga0041059_1003284_pt1 | contig 11199 bp, 10 predicted proteins | sample AraColnosormetaG_FD_56232 | JGI IMG/M metagenome (GOLD analysis project Ga0041059, IMG submission 56232) | Arabidopsis roots microbial communities from North Carolina, USA - Col MF nosort | ecosystem: Host-associated > Plants > Roots > Unclassified | place: USA: North Carolina | collected... | reverse complement strand
ATCCTAATCTATATATGCCTTAAGGTGCTTATACCATGGACTTTGAGTATAAGTAAAATTTTAAACCCAATATTTTCACATCATAATTTCGAGCTTTGGCGATGGTAACCTCAACTTTCATAACTCATATAGCACAATTTAGGTACATTAAATTCAAAATTCTTACGACGAGTGACGACATCACAAACTTTGTCATGAAAATACCACATGAGTGATGAGTACTTAATACACAACCATGTTCTTTTCAAAACCGATGCGACCAGTGTCGGCAACAATAAAAATATATACTATCACAACGGCAAACACAACATCGGCGAGACACTAACATTAAGGTGATGACAACTTGACAAGTAGTGTTGATCCAATTCGAAGCTAAAGATATCAGTGACACGAGCTCGTTTTTTCTGTCACTATATGTCTTTGCTTTTGAAATGGAGTATCAGAAACCGCTTCTCTATTGGTTATTTATGGTGGGGTGTGGAAGGCTTTTGGCTTCCTATTAAAAATTACACGCCCTCACATGATTATGCTAATAAATAGTATATAGAAATAAGACAACACTCAGTCACTCACGACTCACGAACAAAGTTCATCACCTTATCTTTTTATCTTTATCTTTATTTACTTTCAAGATAATAAAAGGTACGATGTTCTTTGTATGAACACAAAATAAAAAGAAGAAAAGAATGTTCTTATACACGTGTAATATATGAAAAGAATCATCCAACTAACTCCATTAACGAACTCTCGTCACATTATATATTTTACACATCATCGTTTAATAGACACTATACGAAAACAGTATAGTATTTCTAAAAAGACATCCGAAAGAGAACCTGCGAATCTTGGCCTTTAAGCAACCTTTGGCTGAAGCAATTCTTCTATCCTCCTCTCCTTTTTCATTTATTTATCAAATATACTCCAGTTTATTCTTTTCTTCCCACTTTCAATGCCTCTCATATATGTAAAACAAATCAAAGTATAATAACTCTCAAAACATGTAACTTCGATTCCTATCTATTAGAAATTGACGAGAGACATGTCGAGAACAAGAGTGCGAGCTGTGACCCATCAAGATCTTGTTCCAAACCCTAAAACCACAGATCTCAGCAGCAAAACCGGTATTTTCATCGCTGTTTTGACAATAATCTTTGGCCTCTCCTGCTTTGTTCTCTGCCTCTATGCCGAAGCCACAAGATCTCAGGTACATTACTATACAGGGATGTATATAAACTTTCTCTCATATGTTTTCATCATTTATATTTTCAAAATAAATCAGAAATCTATATTGATTCATGTTTTATATTAATTACCATATCGTTCGATTATAATAGTATTTAGTATAAGTTATATCATTGCCATTAATATGTTGTCAATCATTTGCAATAGGCGACATGGGGAAGCAAAACATGCGTGTATAATGGTAGCGGGAAAACGCCGTTGTTGTGTGGTGCGATTGCGTTTGTGGGACTAGCGGTGGCGATGGTGGGCTTCCACATGTACTTACTTATCGCAGTCACCACATCGCCGTCTCTGGTTCTGGTTGAGTGGGATCCTGACTCTGTTCCTGCGAAGAGGCTCACTTTTCAAGCTGCCTTCTTCTTCGTCTCAACATGGTACGTAGACTTATTCTAACGCAACGAATTAATGTCATGTAGTTATAAAAAATAAAATAAAAATAAAAAAATCCTAACTATAAGCAATCGTGAAATGACATATTTATGTTACTGACCATAGCTTAAGTTAATGATAATTTTGTGATTATATTATTCTTTTTTGTTCCTATAAGGGTTTGCTTTGGTGTTGGAGAGGTTCTACTGTTGGTTGCACTTAGTGTGGAATCAGGACATCTAAAGAACTGGTCTAAACCAAAACCTAGTTGTCTAGTAATCCGGCAAGGCTTGTTTTCAGCGGCCGGAGTGTTCTCACTTATAACCGTCTTTCTAGCCACGGGACTTTACCTAACCGCTCTTCAAGCACATCGAATCTCTAAGGATCTTGAAAACACACATAGAGAGATCATCGAGGCATCAGTTCTTTATGCATCTCCTCCAAGATCGCCTACAAATCGGATGGCTACGGTTGCTCGAGAAGGTCTTGCTACTGTTAGAGATGAATCGACGTCTTTGGAATATCTTGTTTCTTTAAAGCAACTTGCACATATAGTATAGTGTACAATGTATAGTAGTTAACATAATCATATGAGAAAAAACAATGTTTTTACTTCTTACATAAGCAATTCAAAATCACAAACCAAAACCTACTTTTTCCAATCAATACATGAACTTTACCGGAAAAGTAGGTTTTCCTTCGCCGGAGAAAACACTACACATCTAACGAGTAAACTCTGCAAATATGGTTCTTTTTATCGTCGGTAACGAGTAACTAAACCAACTTCACGGTTTAGTTCGGTTTAGATTCAAGTATTTTAGCTTATAATAATTATTGACTAATTATTTCAATTTGGAGCTCTTAATAATATGATTGTAAACTTTATCTTAAATTTAGATTATCAATGATTTATGATTCAATCTACTGTATAAATACGGTTAACAATTAAAAACGATAATTAGAAAACCCTCCCGCTTCTTCAAATTGAAACTGTTGTCGCTTCTTCTTCATCTTCACCACTCTTGCATTCTCTTCTTCACTTTGCAAATCCCATTCAGTTCAAATTTCTAGGGTTTCGCTTCGATTTTGTGAATTGATTTAGAGAGGTCGAAGAATCGAGAAAGCTATGTCCTTGCGACCGAGCACGAAGACAGAGATCCGTCGAATCCGTTACAAAGTCTCTGTAGATGCGGAAGAAGGACGCAGAAGAAGAGAAGACTTTTTAGTCGAGATTCGCAAGAGTAAACGCAACGAAAATTTGATGAAGAAACGTCGTGTAAAAGTTTTGCCTCCTGATTACAAGTTGATTTCCAACGACCCCTTTGAGAGTTTGGTAAAAGTTTGATCTTTGGTTTTGGATTAGTGAAACCTAGGTTTTGAAAGATACGACCTTTATCATTATACTCGAATGCTTTCGAATTGGGTAATTAAATTAGATCCTCTCTGGTGATGGTTGTAGTTGGAGATAGCGAATATGATCACTGGGGTTTTCTCGGATGATCCTTCATTGCAGCTTGAGTACACAACTCGGTTCAGGGTGGTTCTATCATTCGGTAAAACTCTTTACTTTTCTTTGATCTTGAGTTGAAAAAGATACGAACTTATATTTACTTGAATGGTTTCTTAAAGTCTTGTGGTTTTATATATTGTTCAGATAGAAGTCCACCTACTGATAATGTGATAAAATCTGGAGTTGTGCCACGTTTTGTAGAGTTTCTTAAGAAGGATGATAACCCTAAGCTTCAGGTTAGACTTAAAGTTCCCATCTTTGATGATTAGTGTAATCTTTGGTTCTGAATTCTTTGATCTTTTTTATAGTTTGAGGCTGCTTGGGCTTTAACAAACATTGCTTCTGGCGCATCTGAGCATACCAAGGTAGTGATTGATCACGGTGTTGTGCCACTCTTTGTTCAGCTTCTTGCTTCCCCTGATGATGATGTCCGTGAGCAGGTATAGTGCTTCTTCTGAGTATGAATGGTTAAATATGTGAGTTCAAATTTTGAAGAGTTTGATGTTACACTTAATTTGCAGGCTATATGGGGACTGGGTAATGTTGCTGGTGATTCAATACAGTGCCGTGACTTTGTTCTTAACTCTGGGGCATTTATTCCACTGTTGCATCAGCTGAATAACCATGCTACATTGTCGATACTTAGAAATGCGACTTGGACTTTATCAAACTTCTTCCGTGGCAAGCCTTCACCACCCTTTGACCTGGTATTCTTACTTCTCTATTTCCTCAGTTTTATAGGTGCAATACTTAAACTTATGAAACATGATTTATAGGTGAAACATGTTCTCCCTGTACTTAAAAGACTTGTTTATTCGGATGATGAACAAGTCTTGATAGATGCTTGCTGGGCGCTTTCGAATCTGTCTGATGCTTCAAATGAAAATATCCAAAGTGTGATCGAGGCGGGTGTTGTCCCAAGACTAGTTGAACTTCTCCAGTTAGTACTTCTCTCCAAATATTAAAAAATTTAACCGTTTGATACATGTTTGGATAATGAAGGCTCGCCATTTTTTTCTTTTGCAGACACGCTTCTCCAGTTGTACTTGTTCCTGCACTTCGTTGCATTGGGAATATAGTTTCTGGAAATAGTCAGCAGACTCACGTATGTAATTCATATTCCTTTGATGGAGCCTTCAAGAACACGTCTCTTGTACACCGTGTGAATTTATTGTTTTTCAAAGCAATAGCACTATCAAAAGCTTAATTTGTAATCCTGTATCTTGGATGATTATATCCTGGAGAACACTTCATTTATATGTTGCTTGAGTACTGTGTTGAGATTAGATTTTGTAACCAAATAACTCTTTGAACTTATTTTTCAGTGTGTGATCAATTGTGGTGTTTTACCCGTTCTTGCTGACCTGCTTACTCAAAACCATATGAGAGGCATAAGGAGGGAAGCTTGCTGGACGATTTCAAACATCACTGCCGGTTTAGAAGAACAAATTCAGGTGAGCATGAGTTTGTGATTGTTACTGTTGCAGAACTTGAACAATTTACGTTGCTATCACTAAATATTTTCTATTTGTCTTTCTTGCATTGATGATGATAACAGTCGGTTATTGATGCAAATTTGATTCCATCGTTGGTCAATCTGGCACAACATGCTGAATTTGACATAAAGAAAGAAGCTATATGGGCAATTTCAAATGCTTCCGTGGGTGGTTCTCCTAATCAAATCAAGTACATCCCTGTCTTCTTTCTTTATCACTTTTTTCATGCTTATTGATCATCTATATTCACAATATCCATTGGTGTGTATCAGATACTTGGTGGAGCAGAATTGCATAAAAGCTTTATGTGACATCCTGGTTTGTCCAGATCTAAGAATCATCTTAGTGTCTCTAGGTGGACTGGAAATGATTTTGATTGCTGGAGAGGTGGACAAGAACCTAAGAGACGTGAACTGTTACTCTCAAATGATTGAAGATGCAGAAGGGCTAGAAAAGATTGAGAACTTGCAGCACCATGGCAACAATGAGATCTACGAGAAGGCTGTGAAGATTCTGCAAACATACGGGCTTGTAGAGGAAGATGGAAGGTTAGTTGAAGAGGAAGATGAAGGTGGTGATGGTTGTTCTCATCCGGAATTCCAGTTTGATTTTTCTCGTTAAGATCCCACATAATCTGATATTAGATTTTGATGTAAAGAAATAGCTGTCATATTGAACCAAAAGCATGCACATAATATGATGGTCCTAAAAGACAAAACAATGTGGATTCCAACAGGAAGTGGAACTTGGTTCTCTAACAGCTACTCATCATATTGGAATCAAGTTCCACTTCCTGTTAGAGAACCAAGTTCCACTTCCTGTTGGAATCCACATTGTTTTGTCTTTTAGGAAAAAATTTTACTCAAATTTACCGAACTAACGGTCAAAATTAAGAAAGGGTTAAATTATTTGTTTACCGAACTAACGGTCAAACTTTAAAGATGGATTCAGTTTTTTTGACGCGGGACGGATTTGTTTTTTTTTTTTTCTTTCGAAATGGATGGGCTCTTATGCTATGGGCTTTGGTATAACGTAAAAGGCCCATATATTCCGAAACCACTTTGTGTTTCGTTTCCATGGAGAAATTGAATCATCGAATTTGGTCGCCACTTTGAGAATTTAGATGAATTCGATAACAAGCTCAAGTAAGAAGGTGCAGAGATGCTTTATTATTTCTTCGCTCGTTGTTAACTCTTCTTCATTCTCGTCTCTGCTATTTTTTCTTAAGCTTCGATCAAAAACCCTAAACAATTCATCTGGATTGAAAATAGAGAATGCTAGACCACAGTGAGAAGATAAAATGATCTGATTCTGATTCGGGTGATCGAAGATGAACTGTTGGAAATGATGATGATCTGCTTCTGTGTTTGTTTCAGATCTTCTTGGTCAATTCAGAAACCATGAAAGCAAGAGCTCAAGTTATGATCGAACAGAGAAACCACAAGAAGAATTGTGCTGATCGTGGTCTTCGTCATGGTGGTGCTAAGGTGATTAGACATATAAACCCTAATTTCACTCCGATTTGGGGGGTAATTCGAGATTGGCAATGATCCGATGATCCTAACCAACACGCCTAACATGTTGAAATTTGGGTTTTATTAAACCGGATTTAAACCCAAAACCAAACTGAATCAATTTGGTTGAACTGAACCGGTTTCAGTCGAAATTAAATCAAACCAAACAAGCCGGTTCTGATAACGATATTGTCGTAGTAAATTCATCTGTTATTTTCGCTCCATTCTTGTTTGCATTCTTGCACTGAATTGCAAAATTTCTTTGCCTCTTTCACATTTCAGCTCAGATTTCTCTTCAAGTTTTGCAAATTTCTCTGGATAGGTCAAAGAAGAGAGAAAACCCACGTTGCTTAAGACCCAAGCTTCCTCTAAACGATCTCACACAAAGTTTCAGCAGCTATGAGTTTAGCCAATGGCCTTTATTCAAAAGATCCTTTGATACAGCTTGATTCAGCTATCAAGATCAACAGGATTCTATCAGATGGTAAATAAAACTTCCTCTGTTTCGATCTGAAAGATTTCATCTTTTAACATTTCTTTAAGTTTTGTGCTCTTATATCTGTCCAGGAATGCAAAGAAACTTGCCTCTTGGTACAAAAGATCTAATACGATCTGGAATTGTTGCTCGTTTCGTTTTCCTTCTTCACAATGAAGAATTCCCTAAGCTTCAAGTTAGAAGAAAAAAAAGAACCCATCAAATTGTTTTTTACGATGATCAGTGTAATCTTTGATTGTGATATATTCAATGGTCTTTTCTAGTTTGAAGCAGCTCGCGGTCTAGCAATCATTGCTGCTTTTAAACCGGATGTGGTAGTTGATCACAAGGTTGTTCCAATCTTAGTCACGCTTCTTGCTTCTTCGACAGATAATGTCCGTGGACAGGTAAAGATTGTACCTATGTAGTAGATAAGTATGAATGATATGAGTTTTGACATTATTCTTGCAGGCTATATTGGCACTGGGTAATGTTGCTTATCATCCAATACACCGTGACTATGTTCTTCAATGTGGGGCATTGACGCCACTGCTGATTAGGCTGTACAAGGATACTAACTTGCCGATGCTCAGAGCTGCCATTCGGACTTTGGCTTTCTTGTGTCGTGGCATGCCTCCGTCTACCTTCAACGAGGTCTTCTTAATTCTCTCTCTCTCTGTTTCCTCTATTTGTATGCGTCCAATACTTTCAACATATGAAGCATTGATTAACAGGTGAAGCCTGCACTTGAAATACATCTTAATTCAAGTGATAAAGAAATCTTGAGATATGTTTGCTTGGCAATTTCGCATCTGTGTTATGGTTCAGTAGATGGAATCCAACGTGTGATTCAAGCTGGTTTTGTCCCAAAACTAGTTAGCGTTCTCCGGTTAGTATTTCTCAAAATCCTTTGTGACATCTGACATGTTTGGATACTGAAGGCTGACAGTTTTTTCTTTTTTCAGACGCCCTTCCCCAGTTTTATCTGCTCCTGAACTTCGTACCATTGGGACTCTAGTTACTGGAAATAATCACCAGAGCCAAGTATGTAATTCATGTTCCACTTATGTTGTCCATCTTGTGGAGTAATCGTTTATCAAAAACGATAAATCTGTCGAAAGCTTATGTTTATCACAATGTCTATAGAATGTTTAGTAGAAGGGATGCAGTGCTTACTTTGTTATATGTCCCTTGTTTACAATGTTATGATTAGATTTTGTAACCAAACAACAAAGTACGTAGACTCTGAATAAACCTTTTTGAACATATTCTTTAGGCTGTAATCAATTGTGGTATCACTTATTGTTTTCTATTTGTATTTCTTGCAATGATGATAACAGTTGCTTATTGATGCAAATTTGATTCCATCGTCGGTCAATCTGGCTCTAAATGCTGAATTGGACATAAAGAGAGAAGCTGTACGGGTAATTTTAAGGGCCACCGTAGGTGGTTCGCCTAATCAAATCAAGTACATCCCTGTCTTCTCTCTTTATCACTTTTTTCATGCGTTTTGATTGATCATCAAGTAACAATCTCCATATATTGGTGTGATTCAGATACTTGGTGCAGCAGGGTTGCACAAAACTTCTATGTGATCTCCTGGTATGTCCAGATATAATGATCATCAAACTGTGTCTGTATGGGTTGAAAAACATTTTGAAGGCCGGAGAGTCGGAAAAGAACAGAGGAGACGTGAACTATTATCGCCAACTGATTGATGCCGCGGAAGGGGTGAAAAAGATTAAGAACCTGCTAAAACACGAAAGGAATGAGATCTACGATAAGGCTTTGAATATTCTGGAGACATACTGGGATGTAGAGGATGATGAGAAGACACAAAAGCCTCCAAGGTGATGATGATCTTGTCTTTCAGTTCCAGTTCCTGTTGGAGGATTCAACTACAGTTTTGTTTTGTGAAGTTTTGAGACTTAGAGTAGGATTTTTTTGCCACCTTCACATGTATTCAACCTAAAGCTAGCACAAGTGATGGATTACACAGTAGGGGCATCGGTATTCTTGACATGGATGAAACTTTTGATTACTATTCATCTTTCCAAGTTGATAATATAATCTCTCTAGGACATTTGGGTATATGTTTGTTTATTCACTCTCATATAGATGAAGTTTGATCTCGAGATTTGGCATATTTGTGACTAGGTTTTAGAAATGTCTTGATCATTAGACGTAGTAAGTTGTAATATATGTCTTGTATTCAAAAAACTCAGCTGCATACACTTAAGGAATCGGCAGCTAGCAATAGGCTATGTACCTGAACGTAAATGTTAATCAAGAGATTAGGACCAATCGTGAGTCTTAATCACATGTATTAAAGATTAAGATCTTGTCTCCGGTCCAGCTTCTTGCTAGTTATCTGAGGAATTTGTCCTAATCATGCAGTTGTGTTTCATTGAAAGAAATGGCTACCGTTTAGGTTCAAAAAGAGCAACATGCTTCTTTCTTGGATGTTTTGAGAAACGTGCTTCTTTCTGTAACTTACAATCTTTCTTTCTTGGATGTTTTGAGAAATGGAGACTGGCCACTCGTGTAAAGTTCTCTGATCAAAGGGATAGAAAAGATTCAGAACCTGCAACAACACGGAAGCTATGAAGTAGACAAGAAGGCTTTGAAGATTCTGCAAACATACTTGAAGAAGTCTTGAGATATGTTTGCTTGGCAATTTCCTATCTGTGTGATGGTTCAGAAGCTGTTATCCAAAGTGTGATTGAAGCTGGTTTTGACCCAAAATTAGTTGAAGTTCTCCAGTTAGTACTTCTCATAATATATACACATATTTAACCCTTTGTGCAAGTTTGGTTTAGATACTGAAGACTGACAATTTTCTTCTTTTGCAGACGCCCTTCCCCAGATGTGCTTGCTCCTGTACTTCATAACATTGGGACTATAGCTAGACAATATAATCACCAGAGCCAAGTATGTAATCATATTCCACCTACGTTGCCACCTTGTGGAGTTATCCTTTATCAAGTTAAAAAAACTGTCAAAATCTATGTTTATCATAATGTTTATATCACTATACCGCTTTTAGTAGAGAGGATGGAGTGCTTGCTTTGTTATATGTTCCTTGTTTACAATGTTGCGATTAGATTTTGTAACCAAACAACGAAGTGCTCTGAATAAACCTCTTTGAACATATTCTTTAGATTGTGATCAATTGTGGTGTTTTACCCATTCTTGCCAACCTGTTTACTCGAGACTATGAGAAATACATAAAGATAGAAATTTTCTCAACAATTTCAAGCATCACTGCAGGCTTTACAGAACAACTTCAGGTGAGAAGCTTTTGTTGCAGAACATATACAAATTTACCCTTATGTTGCTATCACTAATTGTTTTCTAGTTGTCTTTCTTGTACCGATGATAACAGTCGGTTATTGATGCAAATTTGATTCCACCGTTGGTCAATCTGGCTCAACATGCTTAATTTGACGTAAAGAAAGAAGCTGCATGGGCATTTTGAAATGCCACCGTGGGTAGTTCTCCTAATCAAATCAAGTACATCCCTGTCTTCTCTCTATTTGATATAGCTTTTTATTGATCACTAAATCACAATCTCCATATACTGGTGTGGTTCAGATACTTGGTGGAGCAGGGTTGCACAAAACTTCTATGTGATCTCTTGGTATGTCCAGATGTAATGATCATCTCAGTGTGTCTTGATGGGTTGGAAAACATTTTAAAAGCCGGAGAGGCGGCAAATAACACAGGAGACGTCAACTGTTATCGCCAACTGATTGAAGATGCGAAAGGAGTCAAAAAGATTGAGAACCTGCAAGAACACGAAAGCGTGGAGATCTACAAGAAGGCTTTGAAGATTCTGGAGACAAACTGGCGTGTAGAGGATGTTGAGATCTGGCTTTGATCTGGTTTTGCAGCTGTGAGAGAACTAAGTTGCAGTTCCTGTTGGAGGGATTCAACTTCAGTTGAAAAGTAAACTCAAAACTACACAATCTGATATTAGAGAATAGAGACTATAAAGTAAAAAAAAGCCTCCGACATGTAACCAAAAGCTTGCTATGAAGGGTCAAACTCAATGTGGTTCCATGGGAGACCAAGAAGTCCCTTTCTTTCTACTCAATCAATTACAAAATAAATTTACGCTGTCCAAAAAAAGAGAGCAAAATCTTATGTTTTTCTACATTAAAAGATATGCCTTTAATATTAAAACTTATTTCGAGTATTGTCACTTTGACCAGGAAATTGTTGAGTCAACATTACACACAAGCACACTCTCTTATTTTGGAACTATGCAGAATAAACCAATAATATATGGTCTGAATTCTATCTAGTAGTAGTCTACATGGCTTAACCCCTACCACTCTCTTTGTTTGTTTCTTCCTCTTTATAATCCATCTATCTTTAGTATCTAAAATTTCACTAATTTTGGTTTCCCAGTGGATCTTCTACTTAGGATATAACCAAAATGCATCTATATTTAAAATTTACATACACCCAACATAAAAAAAATTTGTGATTTTGCTTACTTTGCAATCTGATCTACACAAAAAGAATTGAATTATGACATTTTTTATCTGTGAGATTTATATGATTGTCTAGTGCTGTACACTCCAAAAA
>Ga0041059_1003283_pt1 | contig 11200 bp, 7 predicted proteins | sample AraColnosormetaG_FD_56232 | JGI IMG/M metagenome (GOLD analysis project Ga0041059, IMG submission 56232) | Arabidopsis roots microbial communities from North Carolina, USA - Col MF nosort | ecosystem: Host-associated > Plants > Roots > Unclassified | place: USA: North Carolina | collected 2013-09-02 | reverse complement strand
ATATAAATATGAAATTTGAAATATTTAGTGAAATATAATTCTACTATTTTTTTTCAATTTGTATTAATTCTTTATAAAGTTCAATTCTAATACTTTTACTATGTCGATTTTCTTTTTTTTTTTAAAACAAAATATTTGTTTCTACGTATAATTGGTTTCATAAACATTATTGATTATAAAGAAAAAACTACTTTTTAGATCAAATTTTTGTAAGAAATTACATAATTTGTAAAATTTCTCTATAAAATTTATCGATAATTTGTACGAAGAACGCCACTTTGACCACCGAGAAAATTGGACTTGGATACATGTTAAAATGGATGAGTTTAATCTATGTATGTTATATACGTGAAAGAGAGGGCTAGAGCAGAAGACAAATTAATAAAATTTCACACAAATTAATAAAAGAAATGAAACAATGGCTTGGAAGCAAAATAAATTTAATGATTCAACAAAATTTTCTTGATTCCGTAAGACTTAATCAGCGGTGAAATCAATTTTCTTGACCAAGTACTCGTTTTGACAAAACAAGCCAAAAATCCAATTACTTGTATAAGGCAAGTCGGGTCACAAATATCTTCAATTTTGCAAGTACTTGTCTTGTGTCCAGCCCTACTCATAGTTATGCAGACTTTGTGAAAGAGATGAAACAGATGGCTTTAGCAAGACCAAAAGTAGGAGCAGAAGAGATTTTGTGTGATCAAATAGATCTAGAGTTACTCCCTAGGACAATGAAGAAGATATTAACGTCTGAGGCGGATTCTGCTAAGGTGGAGCTACTGCAATTTATACACCGGATGGCAATGTGGTGTATTATGTCTATAAGAGTTGTAAATCCGAGTCTGAGGCGAGACAAGAATTTTATCTAATCTCAGTGTTCCAAGGTTCAACTGTAATTGTTCAATGCACGGGAAAGTGCATACATAAGCTTACTCCGACAACCTATGGTTTCCTTATGGAGTATGCTACTGCAGGAACCCTTTTCCATGAGATAAAAAAGCATTTCCATACACTTTATGGAGTATGCTACTGCAGGAACTCTTCCCATACACTTTATTCGCCGTTTCACACTGATGATCCTTCAAGGGCTTCAATATGTACATCGAGGTAACTTTGTTCAGTGGACCTTCACAGCGGTAATATTTTACTCTTTCATAGCTATGAAGGATTAGAGGCAAAACTCAGCGACTTTAGAAAATCCAAACGGATTAATAAAACTAGCTGGTGGAGCCCTGTAAATCGCCACTTATGATAAAACTTGATCATGTCACTAGAGTCCATTTCTCATGGTATCACGAACGAAGCACTTGACGTATGGGCTGTTGGTACTTAGTTGATAGGTGATCTTAGATGACCAACATGTAATTATTTTGCAATGTTGGAGAGTAAAAATCAACCACGGCTCTCTTAACCGGAAGAGTGGGCGTCAATTGGATTAACATATTCTCAATGCTCTGCAAGAAATAGATAAAAAAATTTAAAAATTTGACTTTATTAGTTATATTTTCCTTGGTATACCGGATAACTCGCTTCGCTGACCGATAAAACCGAACCATGACCTAAATTGCGCTCCAAATTTTAGCAGTCCCTTTCTTCATTTCCTTCCTCTGCTTCTTCTCCGGTGGATGTCCTCTTTCATCAATGGCGGCGAGGATAAACACTTCGCTTCATAACGCCCTCTCTTTTTTAAAGCCTTTTAACACTCCCCTCAATACCAAACCATTCTCTTTTAGAAGAAACAGCTTCAGATTTTCCAAAAAGCTTCCTTATTATTCTCAGTTTTCCTCAGGGAAGAGAGCTCTCTATTGCACTTCCAGTTCCCAGGAAAGTACCGTCGATGAAGGCGAGACATTTGTCCTCACCACTCCTCTTTATTACGTTAATGCCCCTCCCCACATGGGTAGTGCTTACACCACTATCGCCGCCGATTCAATTGCTCGTTTCCAGGTTTGTTTCTCAATCAGTCTCTGACTTAAAGTTTCAATTTTTAAAGGAATCAAAGTGTTGATTTTATGTTGTTATCTGTGTAGAGACTGCTTGGTAAGAAGGTTATCTTTATCACAGGAACAGATGAACATGGTGAGAAGATAGCTACTTCAGCAGCTGCTAATGGACGTAATCCTCCTGAACATTGTGACCTCATTTCTCAATCTTATAGAACTCTTTGGAAAGATCTCGATATAGCTTATGACAAATTCATTAGAACTACTGATCCTAAGCATGAAGCTATTGTAAAAGAGTTCTACGCTCGTGTTTTCGCAAACGGTGATATTTACAGAGCTGATTATGAAGGTCTTTACTGTGTTAACTGCGAGGAATATAAGGTTTGATTTTGAAATTTGGAAAGGTATATATACTTTCTTGCCTGTGCCACAAGCTTTATGGGTCTGCTTTGTTTTTGAATTCTGTAGGATGAGAAAGAGTTGCTTGAAAACAATTGTTGCCCTGTCCATCAAATGCCATGTGTTGCAAGGAAAGAAGATAACTACTTCTTTGCTTTGTCGAAATATCAGAAACCACTTGAAGACATTTTGGCCCAGAATCCTCGTTTTGTGCAGCCTTCGTATCGTCTTAATGAGGTGAGACACATTCTTTGAAGTTCTCTTCCTTGTAGCATTCAAGTAGTGCATGTGAACCTTTGGTGATACAGATTATTCAAAAGAAAACAGAGAGTTTTTTATTATAGCTCATTCTTTCTTAATCCTTTTCTAATAGTCTCTTTTTTTGTAGGTACAAAGTTGGATAAAGAGTGGCTTAAGAGATTTTTCCATTTCTCGAGCATTAGTGGATTGGGGAATTCCTGTTCCCGACGACGATAAGCAAACCATATATGTTTGGTTTGATGCTCTACTTGGGTATATATCTTTTTTCTTTCTATCAAGAATTATATGTGGTTACTGCTTAAGTCTTTGTTATGTCTCCACACATTGATGATATGTCATAACTTATGTCTGTTCATATAAAGAAAGGTTGTTTCTCTTAGTTGCGAGATTAAACATTGAAGTTAATATTTGCCGTTTCTCATTGCAGTTACATATCAGCTCTAACAGAGGACAACAAACAACAAAATCTAGAAACTGCTGTTTCATTTGGCTGGCCTGCTTCATTGCATTTGATCGGAAAGGTATAGCTTAGAGTCATTATCGACTCTTGTAATATTAATCTGATTCACCTTCAATAACTGGGATTTACTGGAAACAATAGCAATTCCATGATCATTAAATTTAAACGTAATTGTTGGTTGTTCGTTGTTTTGGATTCAGTGAAATGAAATGAAATAGAAGTGTAGTTAAATGGTTAGTTGAGAACTGTTTGTTTCCAGCTTCTGGATTGCGGCAAGAAGTACAACTTTCTTCACACATGTGTTTCCAAATTCATGACTTCATATTTGTCTATTTGATAATGCCGCTTTTCTGCAGGATATTCTACGATTTCACGCTGTCTACTGGCCTGCCATGCTAATGTCTGCTGGTCTTGAACTTCCCAAGATGGTGTTTGGCCATGGGTTTCTGACAAAGGTACATGACCAAAAAACTCTTGATGCTGCATATTCCCTGTTCAGTGTTGAGATCTTGTTCTTGCCAACTTCCTTTAGTCATGTTAACATGTGAGAGGAAAATTGGATTTTTCTTTTCTGATATCCCATAGTTATCAAATTATAGGATGGAATGAAGATGGGAAAATCGTTGGGGAATACTCTAGAACCGTTTGAGTTGGTTCAGAAATTTGGGCCAGATGCCGTGAGGTATTTCTTCCTACGGGAGGTTGAATTTGGAAACGATGGGGACTATTCAGAAGACCGATTTATAAAAATCGTCAATGCACATCTCGCCAACACTATAGGTTTCTTACTCTACGAAAACTAAATCTTAAGTAGTTGTTCAGCCTTTTGGTTATTTGGTACAGAACTTGTTTCTGAAAAATGTTTATCAATGCATTTCTCTTCAGGAAATCTTCTTAACCGTACTCTTGGTCTTCTTAAAAAGAACTGTGAATCCACTTTAGTGGTAGACTCGACAGTTGCAGCCGAAGGAGTTCCTTTGAAAGACACAGTGGAGAAGCTGGTAAGGTTCTAATGACATCTCTACACCACTTTCGTCTCAAAATGGCTTTATTAGGTCAATCTTTCATCTCAAACTGCACCATTCTCTGTTAAAAGGTTGAGAAGGCTAGGACAAACTATGAAAATCTGTCACTATCATCAGCGTGTGAAGCTGTTTTAGAGATTGGAAATGCGGGAAATACCTACATGGATCAACGAGCACCATGGTTTCTGTTCAAACAAGGTGGTGTCTCAGCAGAAGAGGCAGCCAAGGTCTTATTTCGTTTCCCTAATTGCCATTCTTCTTACAAAACAAAGGATCTATTACCAATTTGATGGTTGGAGGATATCAAAGCTAGTGACTGGTTTTCTGCTTATAATTGCAGGATCTGGTGATTATACTGGAAGTAATGAGAGTCATAGCGGTTGCGTTATCCCCCGTTGCACCTTGCCTAAGTCTGAGGATCTATTCACAGCTTGGCTATACAGAGGATCAATTCAATAGCATAACCTGGGTAACATACGATTTCATTCACCAGATTTTAGTTACCGTTTAACAAAACTCGCCTGAGTTTTGGCTTTGATCTAACTCTTATTCTGTCTTTAGAGTGACACCAAATGGGGAGGGCTAAAGGGAGGACAAGTAATGGAGCAAGCGAGTCCCGTATTTGCAAGGATCGAGCTGAATCCAGAGAAAGAAGAAGATGAGAAGAAGCCAAAGGTTGGTAAGAAAACTGGCAAAGCCAAGGTCAAAGTAGTAGAGCAAACTCCTACAGTAGCTGAAGCTTAAAACCAACTCCACAAAATCCTGAAAAACTGATTACAGCATTCCTCTGATCTCTTCAATTTTATGAAATACTGTAAATTTATGGTTGTTATGTAAACTTGAGAAGCTCTTCATAGTTTTGAGGGATTATAAAATTTATCTTCTTATGGTAAATTCTTTTTAACACATCAATCAATTCCATAAAACAATCATCATGAGTAAAGGTGAAAACGAGAGCCAGTAATAAGGAAACAAGCTACACGAAAACCAGAGAAGCAAGAAGAGAAAGCTAAGAATAGAAAAGCAGCAAAGCCTAAGCCAATGGCTACATCTGACTGCAAGCAAAAGGCTTTGTTAGCCGTACACGTGTCACCACCTCTCATCGTTCTAGCCAATGCTGCTGCAGCCGATCCCGCCGATAGCAATAGGTACGAGAACACCTGCCCCCATTACCAATATTTGAACATTGCAATGGGTTTGGTTAGTTATTTAATTAGGGATTAAACTAAAGATCAGCTTAACAATAAAATAATTAACTCAATTCGTAGAAAATTAGTAGCTAATCGTTGAGACATGTTTTCCTTTATTCAATTTAAAAATAGTATACCTGGTCATGGCCAAAATCGAACCAGACCTGAAAAGCTTCAGGCCATAAGGTGGTTTCTCTTGAAAATTCCCAAACGCAAGTTCCCATTTCAAACACCGAGTATAACGCCACGATCGCGTTTGCCACAAACACGAATCTGCAAAGCAAACCAAAACAAAAAAAGTTAGATTCGGTTCATGAATTTCGAAATTGAGGAAAAAGATTGAGAGAGGAATCGAACCTGAAAGCGTCGAAATCGTACCAGTGAGGAGAAGCGGAGCCGCGGGAATTGGTGAGCATAAAGACGGCGGAAGCGAGAGAGAAGGAGAAAGAAGCGAGACGGAGGAGGAGGATTAAGGAGTTGAATCGACGGAGTTTCTGAGCTGTGACGGTTGAGTGGAAGTGAGTATGGTCCCGTAAAGTCGGAGATTCGCCGTTACGGAAAGCATGCGGCGAGCGCATGGCGGAGAATGAAGATCGGAGAAGATAAATTACAGTTAACGGTGATGATGATGATGATGAGGAAGAAGACTCATGAGAAGTGCGGCGGTTTTAAATTGCTTTGGTTGCAGTCACGAGGCATCAAGGAGAGAGTCAGAGAAAGAGAGAGAGAGAGATAAGAAAGAAGAATGAGAGGGAAAGTGATGCGAAAAGAGAAAGGTGTGTGAGTGAGAGAGAGATAGTTTGATAACCGGATTGGTTTAAATGTCGCTTTTTTGGATTGGTTTGGTTTAAGATTCTGGTTTAATGTGGAAAAATGAAGAATACGTAATTGATTTCTTTGTTGAATTTTAGGTTATGAATACTTGTGATTGTGATTTTTTAACGGCATGAGGTGTAAATAAATTACCAATTTTCTATGCTAAGAAGTCGAACAAGCATAATTTATAGATCCTTTCGTTGATAAACTATTCTTATCTTTTGCATATATATCACCATAATAGCATTAGTCTACGTTACTTAATCAAACCGGTTTGATCGTAAAGTCATTTTTGTCAACATAAATTTCGAAATGACAAATCAATTAAATGCTTAATGATTTTAATTTAAGACAGTATAATAAACGATGAAACGGTCGAAACATTAATGCAATGAGCTTTTTTACGTTAGTAGTGGTCAGAGGGATTCGAGTTCGACCAAACACAGGTGAGCTAGAGAAAGTGCACTTTGATTTGAAAACCGGTTTTCATATTACTTACACGGGACATTTCTGACATATCATTAAGAAAGCAATATACTCCGTAATATTACTTCTTTAAAAAAAAAAAAAATGGATTAGGTACACANAAAAGAGACAATAACTCAAAACTTTTGCTGGTCTCTCTTTAAATGTTTTTGCAACAGAACTGTTTGGGTAATTAATGCTGGAGTGGAGTCGTTAAAGAAAGTGTGAAAATGACGTTCGAGCTATTCCTCCTTTTCACGAGAATAACCAAAACAAAATTTAACACTAATTTTAATTTGGTTCACATATTTTGGTTCTTTATTGTTTTAATTGTTTACTTATAGTCTATAAGTTATATACTCTTGTTTTGTTCGGTATCATGTTTTACTTATAGACTATTTTTCTTTTTTTTCGTTTTAGCTTTGGAGATCCACGATTTTGCGGATCTAACTAAAAGTGATAACTTTCGAAGAAAAAAACTTAAATACAATTGTTTGGGGAAGATGTGAGTGGACCAATAATGAGTAAGAAAGAAACCTAGCATATGAATATAATAATAGTTAATTGTAAAAAATTTGGGCTATAATTAACCAGTCATGTAACTGAAATACGAATAAATTTATGATTGATCCCTTAATTGTTAAATTATATATGGTTAGGACATTTAAAAATATAATCTTCTCGTTGCTCTTATCTTATTTTATGTGTGAGCTCGTGTGCTAGACCCCGCAATCTTCAAGGAATATTTTTTGTTTTGTTTCTTATGACCGCGGCAACATCAGTTGAAACCATTAACCACAATTTTTTGTTGCATACCAACTGAATAACAATACTCTTTTCGAACTTCTGGCCTTTTGCAGTTAAACCACCATCAGTTAAATTTGAGATAATTAACGAGGCAAGTATTTTGTAACCCAAAACCAGAATAAAGTTAAAAAGCCAGATCAAACGAATCCATTAACGAGTGCAATAATATAATCCTAAAATATGGAGCGGATTTGATTCCACACCAATATTCCAAACCAAACCTTAGAGAACAAAACCCAAAAAGGAAAAAGAAAGAGAAGCTTTTGCAAAGTCAGATTCATCTGGCTGCTGCTTGAAGATGGTTGGTTCTGCTTAGGCTTTCTCATAAGAAGATTAGAATCGATATTTCTACAACACGAAAAAAACGCTGGAGAGATGTTCATAGCATCTCTTGCGATCTTCTCACACAGCGACTCACTTTCTTCCTAAACTCTGCTCTGTTGTCTCTCCATTCCTTTGCAGCTTCCACATTCGCTGGTGACTCATCGTTGGGACCTGAGAGCATCGATATGATACTCAACACAATGCTTTCTACCTGCATATCATACACAGACCCAACATTAGCTTCAATGTACCTCTAGTTTCTTTCCTCATGATCTAATAAGAACACTATCGATTAAGAGGTGGTACAGGGCAGATAAATCAGAAAGTGAATCATATTCCACTCAAGCACCCTAACGACAGAGGTTCAATCTAAGTTGCACTATCCTCCAGAGTATTCCTAAGTCCTGACTTATAAATTCCACGAACATTTGAAAAGCAATCACTGTATAAGCTCAATATCGAACAAAACATGTCTGTTTCTACAAGCTATCTACACAAGAGAAAGCTAGCTGTATTCGAAGAATGTTAGGCTATAAAGCAGACCCCAAGATATTCGAAGCCATAGATAACTCAACCCTGCAAACAAATTACCAGAGTACTGAAGCTAAACGGTAAAAGAAAAAACATACCGTATGGACAGGGGTCCAACGTTCAGAGGCAAGCTCGTATCCATGAGGATCATCACCAGGAGGATGAAGAATAGAAATGCAAACTTTTCCATCAGAATAAACTGCAGTCAAAAGAGTATAAATCATCAGAAGACTAAATCCTAAAAGCTCGAGAAAGAGATATATTTTCCAGAAAAATCAGTCACCATTAGGATGCCACATCTCCGAGGTAAACGTCACAGTTGGTGGTGAAACTGGATAATTCTCCGGAAACGACATAATTGCATTAAAAAAGCCACCTTCACTGCAATCAGAGAGATAAAAGTTTCAATGCAATGTAAATATTGGTACCATAACAAATTCATCACTATGAATAAACAGCAGACGAGGAAAACAAGTCATTAATGTTTTATCCAATGAGTGGAGCAAAGTAGCACAACAGAACCAATCATAAAGAATCAAGCTTTAGCCAATGCCATAACAAATTGAAACCAAATCAATGCACAATTGAAATAAGCAAAAGACAAATTCATGAATAGGGAAAAAGAAACGCACTACAAAGTATCAGGAGGACCCATAATAGAGACGCTCCATTGGAAAACGTTCTTCTCATCAACGAGGCCAGCAGAGAAACCATCAACAGGTTTCTTACACAGATCTGAAAAGAACCCAAGAAGAATTAGCTAAACCCAGAAACGAAATTCACCACAATACTCGAAATCAAAACCAATCGAATACCAAAATCAGATCGAAAACAAGAGAGAATAAAAGAGAAACCTTTAAGCTGTTTCTGCAGAAGAAGGCTTGCTTGGTTATTAGCCATCGTCACAGGGTCGATCGAGAGAACTAGATTCGGGGGGCAAAGGATTTTGGTAGATATAGAGATAGAGAGAAGAAACAAACCCGTCTCGTCTCGATATTATTTTTACTACTTTTAGGGTTGTTTATAAAAAGGGCGGTGTCTACTTATAATTTCTTTTGAGAAATTTATCTCTTTTTTTTGTGATTTAAAGCTAAAATGGAATATGTTTGTTCATATTAAGGGAAAAATCTTGTCAATGGAAATAATGAATTAGAGGAAAATATCCAATATACCAGTTAGAGAGAGAGAGATGTACAATTTCAATTTCGGTTTGGTTACATACAAAAGAAGAAGCCGAAGACCGGACCCGAACAATCTCCAACAAAAGATCAAAACCGATTAGGTATGTATCCCAGAGAAGAGATATATCCAACTACTACATGAGCAGGAGACTGGACTTGCCTAATCTTGGAAGGAGCCCAAGAACACTAGAGATCATATGGAAACAAGCCCAAAACAAAGCTCTATCTTTGCCAAATTTCCAATAAAATAATTCAGAAACCGATCGCACTTGGTTTAAGGAAAAGAATCAAAAGTGAATTAGAATAAAGTTTATTCATTAGAGAAAGGTAATATCTCATAAAATTATCATGTGAAAAAGAAGATAGTGAGGTCATGGTTTGAGGGCATGTGGAAGAACGTGAGCGACTATTTCGGATAGACCGTAATATGAAAAACGTACATTCAAAAACAGAATAGAGCAAGGAAAAAAAGAAGTTGCACTAATTGAAAGATGACCTTTGGGCCTAAAGTTGCGTTGATATGTATTGAGGACGAGACTTAAACATATGCTTCTCTTAACTCTAATGCTAATGGGGAAGAGAGTGATATGATTTTGGGAAATAAACGCTTTCTTTTGAGGGCATTGGTTTTTGCAAAAGCAGATCCTAAAGGTCCAGATTCCACAATCCCTTGGAGATCACCACTCATTAGGCTACCACTCACACTCAAATTCGGTTCACTTTTAACGCTTATAAATCAGTTTGTAATTAGCAATAAAAAACTTCTGTTTCTTTCAGCTTTTGATAAAAATTCATTTCTCTATTTTCAGAAAATGTGTATTGATACCGCAATATGTAAACTTGATGTCGCGGGAGAAATTCCTCGAAAACGTTTCTATCTTTACAAATAACGTTTTTATTGATTAATGAATTTCATATTAATAGGGAGCTAGAAATATAGAATCCGAATAATAGCGAAAACAAAATGGATTGGCCCAAAAAATACGTTAAAAGAAAATGAAATATGACTCTCTTCATGAATGTGTTGTATAAGTGTGTATGGGGGGTGTATCTCATGTATGTACCTATATAAGTCCGTGCTTTTGACACATATATAGACCTGCGCGCTAGTCTTACGTTAGTTTAATTTGTCCCTTATCCCACAATTCCTTATAACTGAAATTTCCATTGTTCTTTAGCTCGTTTAGTGTCTTCTTTTTTTGTTCTGTTCCAAAATATAGGTACCAATTACATACATCATAATAATAATATGAAGTACCAATTACATACGTACATCACTATATTTAAAATTTGAAGTATATATATCTAACTACTGTAGTCAATTTAGGTGTAGATTCACCCTATGTCATGTTGTGATCGATGTTTGAAATAAGTTTTTAATTTCTTTTAAAAACAAAAGTGTATTGATCATATGTATTAGAAGAAAGATATAACAAAAATTGCAAAGTAGGTTAAAACGCCATCTTTATATCCAGATAAATGACATATCTATGTTCAAAGAATACATTATAGATCATGCATTAACTAATCATGATGATAGTCTATTGGTTACATGATTCTTCATAGGTTGAGACTTGAGAGATTATGCATGGTTTCAGTCATTCCATTGTCTTTTCAATTAGTTAGTTGGCCATTATGATTGTGAACACAATATTAAATCGCAAAAATACATAAATTTCTGAAATTTGGGGGATTAGTCTGAATTTAGGTGCATAATTCTCGTGGGTTATGAATTTTTAAAATCTCTTTTTTTCGTTTCTGTATTTTTTTTTTTTTGTGTCTTGGGAAAGGAAAAAGG
>Ga0041059_1003282_pt1 | contig 11206 bp, 10 predicted proteins | sample AraColnosormetaG_FD_56232 | JGI IMG/M metagenome (GOLD analysis project Ga0041059, IMG submission 56232) | Arabidopsis roots microbial communities from North Carolina, USA - Col MF nosort | ecosystem: Host-associated > Plants > Roots > Unclassified | place: USA: North Carolina | collected... | reverse complement strand
TCTCNCTCTCTCTCTCTCTCTCTCTCTCTCTCTCTCTCTCTCTCTCTCTCTCTCTCTCTTCGACTTCTTCGTCTTCGTTTCTTCATTTCGAAGCTCTCTCTGTGTGTGATGGCGTGCCCTAGAAACTCCATAACATACAACGCCACGCGCTGCGCGTGCGGTATCGGTCAGCTACTAAACCGGAGCTCCGGGAGCTGCGAGATCTTCGGTTGGCCGTCAACAATCTCCACAGACAAAGATGTAAACTACAGCGTAATATCATTCGCCGAGACTTTATTCGCTTTCGATAGGATCCGTAAGTTCACGCAATCTCAAGCTATTTTCTTAGAAGCTACGCTCGTGATGCTTCTCTCCTGGTTAGTCTTTTGTTTCTTCCTGAGATTCACCAAACTCGGCGATGGTCGTAATGTCTGGTTTAATCTCCGTTGGTGGATTACTCGACTTGACGTCTTCTTCTCCACTAGACATTGGCTCGTTAGTGCTTTCTCTACTCTCATTGCTTTTGTCTCCATGAATTGGTTTCTTTTGAGTAAACCAATTAGGTTCCTGAATCTTGTAGGATGATCAACAAATTGTCAAGAAACGTAAAACAGAACTTGGTGGAACATTTTCTGTTGCGAGCTGGATTGTTTTCATTGGTTTATTCGCTGCGTGAGTTTGATAACTTCAGAATTTAGTGCTTCCTTTGGTTTTTGTTAACTTAGTCAGTTTCTTCACAGGCTGCTTTATCAAATCATAACCAAGAGAACAATTGAAGTTCACAATGTGAGAGCTACTGGTTCTCCAGATTTGATCTCATTCGAGAACGATTTGGAGTTTAACATCACCGCTGTTTCGGATATGAGTTGCTCTAATTTACGCGGTATTGGGAACGTGGTCATGGGTAATCCCGGGTTTAGCGAGTTCAAAGTTGCTGCTCTTTCTAGTTTAGGAAGCTATACTTGTAAGAATACAACTTCAGGACCAACAGTGAATTTCAAATGTACCAAATGTCGTCTCACCAACGATTACATATATATCTCGTGGCATTTCGTTGATCTTCCTGATTCGCCTGCTGCTGCTGTTGGATTTCAGTTTAACTTTACGTCTAAGAATGGACCTAACGAGAAGCATATGAGTTTTGTTAGTGGCACTCTGAGAAACGGAAGCATTCTCGATGAAAGTCCGGTTACTTTCCGTGGAACCGAAGGGAATATATTGAAGTTTAATCTGTTTCCTCGGATTTACCATCATTTGCATGATCTAAAGCTAATCCAACCTCTCTTTCACGAGTTTATCCCTGGCTCTGTTTACCGAGACACTACTCAGCTTCAGGCATCTATGGGAAGGTCAACAGATGGCATACTCAATACGACATTGTTCATCAACTATCTCTCTGCTTATATTGTTGAGATAGACCATGAAAATATACTCGGTCCTGGTAAGTAAATTTACTTTGTCCAATCACTTCTTGTGAATCATTCCAGTATGTGCAAGTAGAGAATACTAGAGTAGCTTCAGTTCTAACTTAAGTTTCTTTTTCCTTTTCTGGTTGCTGTTTAACAGTTAGCTTCCTTGCCGATCTTGGTGGTTTGTATTGCATCAGTATTGGCATATTTTTCTACCTACTAGTGCAGGTTTGAAACCTTTTCATCTCCTTTACTTAATGTTTATTGGTATTCATGATCTATGAATATAAGAAAGAGCATTAAGCATTATTAGCGGGTGTGTACTATAGTGTTTGAAAGTTTTCTAGTCCTTCCTAAGCATATCCTGATGGCGGTAAATTGGCTCTTTGAATAGTGTGAGTACAGGATCAAGAAGCTGCGAAATGAAGATACTGTTTTCAGGAAGATAAGGAATCGTCGTAAAGCTCTAGATCACTGGGATAAAGTAATTGTTTTCCCCTTTCTCTTTTTTGGTTTTTCTTCTTGCAATGGCTTCTTTTCTTATTACAAGTTGCTCTTTCAATAATCCTCATTTAGCTGAGAAGATATGTTGCATACACATGGGATTGCAGCATATTGGTCGATGATGCCATCAAAACGACAAAGGTATCAGGAATGTGTGGTTTAACGAGACCTCCAACATCTTCTAATAGCTCGGAACACGGGGAATCGATCATGGCGAACAAGAAGCCTAACTTAGGTATTGAGAAGGTGAGCTAACTATCTGTTTTTGGGTTCCCCTTTCCTTTTTTTTGACCCTTTTGAGTTGTTAATTTTCTCTTTTTATCCAGAATGTGATTTCACAACCTGCAAGTTTAGAACTGAGCTCTTTTGATTCGGCTTCTTCTCTGGCTCATGGAGATAATTTCTCAAATAAAAAGAGTATAACTCATCCAATTTCTCATAGTGAAGACGTTTCAATCCCTCCACCTCCTCCAATGGGTATGGCTTATAACTTAACATCCACATTGTACCTAGTGATTTATGATTCGGTAGCAGTAGCTATGTCATATGGTTTAGGTTTTAGAAGTAGAAGTGAAGAATAGATGTATCTCAATTGAGCTTAATTGGTTTATAATAGTAATATGATCTCAAACCTGAAACCTCCAACCACTACTGTCACTATTGCAGAGTTCATTGATGGATCTTCTGGTTCAGAAGTGGACGCAATGGATATCAAGAATAAATTTCAACTTCTTTACGACTACAATGTATTGCTTAGGGAAAAACTTTTAGAGACTCAGTCTTTGCTTAATACTTTGGCACCCAAACCAATAGCATCATCATCTTCAACCGTGGAACGCAGTGCCTAGAACAACGAGGTTGTTTGACATGTATTGTTTGTATACTCCCTGTAACTTCCACATTTATTGAACAAAGGAATGACTAATGCTTGTTGTATCTTTGTGAATATACCTAGTTGCTAATAGTAACAAATTTTCGCTTTTGATGATTTTACTATGGTAAAAGCGAGTAATAACCAGAAGTAAAAAAGCTAAGCAATAGATATTAATATCATCGAGTCAAAGCAGATGGGTTTCATCAGGTTACATTATTGAGTGTCTCAAAAACACATGCTTATAATTTAGATAAAAAGAGAAAATAAACATGATGATACTAAAAGAAAGAAAACGACTTGGGTAAATCTCTGAGACATGATAATATGCTTAGAAGTGATAAAGGAACCTAACCTCAAGAGATTGTTCAACTTCAAGCGCTAGAATTAACAGAATTCCAGAGCTGGACCCACTTAACCATAGCATCAGCAGCTTGCGTAAAGGCAGGATCATCTGAACCTAACTGCTCTTTCACCGCTTTAGCAAGCTCAATCACACAATCTTCAACTTTAAGCGCAGTCTCGGGCAATTTCAATGAATCGAAAAATGGAACACTTTTCTCCATCAGCTTCATTCCTTCCCATTTCTTCCTCAAACTCTCCACTGCATCTCCTCTCTCGTTTCTCCACACATAAGGCAGTCCGGTTTTCACACCATAACCCAAATGATCAGAGATATGTTTCAGACACATCCCACACCAAACATCTTCAAGTGTTTCCCATCTCACTTTCCCTTCTCCAGCCAATCTGAGTGCAGGCACCAAAGCTGGACCCACCAACTCGCGGTTAAAAGCAATGTTGATTCCGCTTATGGGTAGCATAGCCTTGGCCGGGACAGTCATAACCGCATCAACATATGCAGTGTTCCTTTTCTCTGTCTTGAGAGCTTGTGTTGGAGCATCAAGATCAGCTAGATTAAGCCAAAGCCCACAAGATGCAGCACAAGGGACACCACTTCTGAGGCTGAAAGGGTATCCACGGACAAAATCCGCTCCCTCGCAGTAAGGATCATAAAGGGTGTTGAAGAAGAGAGGCGTGGCTGGGTTTTCAAGGTTGATCACGTGCTGAGTAACAGCATCCACTAGGAACCCCTTCGGATCTTTAGCAGGGACACAATCATCATCAATAGAGACAATGTACTTCTTTTTAGATACGAGATAACCGAAATATCTGCAAGAATAGCCAGAGAACATGGTGGAATTGGATGCGCCCACAACCTTTTCCATGTCAGTCTTAGAGTAGACATCTACGTCAAAGCCTTCTGGTATGTTGAGTTCCTCCTTGAGCTCAGGATCTTTGACAACAATCAGATGGAATCCGGAGAAGAAAGGCCTCCAGCTGGTCAAAAACTGTGTAAGGTCAGCATTAAGAGCCCCAATAACAATGTCGACTTCATTCTTGTTTATCTCGGCCAAAGACATCTTCGAGTTTCAACAATCTTTTAAGCAGTTATGAGAGATCACTTTTAGGCTGATCTTCAAAAGCTTTCTTCTGCAGATACATAAAAACTTAAACTTTGTCAGAAAAACCTCCAAACAGAATCAGTCTAAACGAAACAAATTAAGGGCAAAAGCATCAGCCTTTTTAGATGAAATCACTAATCAGTGATTATTAGAGAATCATAATCTAATCCAAACACACGATCCCCATAGCCTCAAACCTAATCAAGAGATCTACTTTCTCAGTCAACTAAGGATCGCATGAACAGTACGGTCAAAAAACTGCTACAGATTGAGATCAACAAGCGGAACATAATTGTAAAGCGATTCGATCTACTATGATTCTGTTAACAATAAAAATAACATTTTATTCAAACAAAAGAGAGAGAGAGAGAAGCAATCGAACAATACCCAGAAAGAGTAAACGCATTAGCAGATCAAACCAAGCAATACCCACAAACAAAATTATATACTCATCAATGGATAAGTTTGCGAGAGATTGACCTGATTCAAGCTTTGGAGAGAATGCAACAGATCCGAGGATTTTTCGTCAGAGGGACAAACACAAATCGTGGGAATGCATTAGATTTATCGCGTTACTTTAGAAATTAGAATTGGTCCAAAAACGTTTCGCGCATTTGCTGCTGCGTCCCGCAATTTTCTCTTTGATCGTGCGTTTAAGTGTATCCAAAAAAGACTTCGATTCTAATCAATCAGAACCAACCCAAACCGAAGCTAACCGATCCGGTCTGATAAGTTTGCAAATTTCCAGGTTTTGATAACCGAAAGTGAAGTTATAATTCTACGAATGCATCATCAAACCGAACTATAAGTCTTGGTTTTCGCAATATGACAATTTTATAAGAACCAGATAAATTTATTCAAAGCCCGGTTAAGTTAAGCCATCACCTATTTTTTTCCATTGAAGACAAGTCTCTACAAAAACAGTGAAACTTAAACATTACAAGTTACATCAAAACAAGAAAGGTAAAAGAAAACACAAAAGTACTGTAAGAACCGTCTATCATCAAATGGGCTGTGTGCATTTCTTCTGAGAATGTCCAAGCAAATGACACCTTCCACATTGCACAATCCTCTTTGGTCTCTTCAAATTCTCAACCCGAACCACTTTCTTCTTCGGTCTACCTGGTGGTCTCCTCGTTTTTGGTGGTCGTATCCTCAAGCTCTCAACTCCTCCTCCAGCCTCTTCTCCTTCATCCTTCCACAAGCTTCTATCAGGAATCTCTCCAATCATCTGCGAATACGTCTGCTGATAGCTGGACACTGTGAAACACGGTTCTGCAAACAGATGCACATTCCGACCACACGAGATCAGTGCTGCAGCCGCGTGAGCACACGGCAATCCGTAAATCTGCCAACGACGGCATGAGCAATCCCGTGTCCGTATATCCACAATGTTGGTTCTCTCTGTCGACACAATCTCAAACTCGACCTCGTTCGCTCGTAAAACTTGGTAACACCGTGCGTCTGCAACCGCTTCTGTTATACGTCTCTCTGCAGATGGCACGAGTATTGAGTTCCATCCCATGCTCAACTCACGGCGGTTATCGAACCAAGACGATATTTGATGCCGGATATGTTCCATCATCTGTATGATTGGGAGTTCATGGCATTCGAGAGCCCAATTGTATAATACCTCTGTTATCCCTAAACCGAAATGTCCATACCGCACACCTTGGAAATATGCTACAGCCCAGAGATGCGGCAGGTAGAGTTCGAACCACTGAACAACATCTTGCGATATCTCAATCATTTCGTTAGACTTCGTTTCGAATTCCGCTGGTGTCAGCGCGTAAACAGCACTCCAGAAGATATTAACAAGCTTCGTGTTCTTGAATGTATCCCGGAAGTTTTCGCTAACATAACGGAGACAAAACCCATGGAAAGCAGTTGGGAAATGAGTTTCAACGGCTTCCACAACTGCGCTCTGTCTCTCAGAGAGTATCGTGAGCTTCGGCATGCTATCGGTATTCATCCCAAGAAGCTTCCTCAGCTCCGAAAGAAACCACGACCAGTTTTCATCGCTTTCATTATCGACAATAGCGATAGCCAAGGGAAACAAACCATCATCCGCATCAACAGCTGCAGCGCAGAGGATTGCACCCAAGTACTTCCCTTTAAGGTGTGCTCTATCCAATTCAAGAAGAGGCCGACAAGAACTGAAAAACCCGGAGATACATGCTCGATACGCAATAAACAACCGTTGGAAACAATTCTCAGGTCCCAAAGCAGAAACAGAAGCAAAACTCCCAGGATTGACTAATTTAATCTGCTCACAATACGCAGGAAGAAACCGGTACCCTTCCTCATAAGTCCCATGAAGCGCAGCCATACTCCGCTCTTTCCCACGCCAAGCCTGCATATAAGAAACCGCAACCCCATGCTCGTCACGTATATCCTGCAATATCTCCTTTGGTTTATACTGCGGATTATCTCTAATGCGTGCCTCTACTGATCTAGCAACCCAACCAACGGATGCTTGCTGATGATGGAGATCACGGACACCTTCACAAGTATGCTCACTATTAAGCGTCCTAACCGTAAATGTCTGAACACCTGGACATTTAGCAGCATGGATACGCCAAGGACAACCTTCTTTAGAGCATTTGGCTATGAATCGACTACGATCTGATTTCACAATCCGAAGATCAAAATGCAGAGCTATAGCCAAATCTTTCAAAGTTCTTCTGCAAGTTTCCACATCGGGAAACTCTTTACCAACTGCTAAAACATGTTCTGTAGCTAAAATATCGTCGGAATCTAAAGTAATTAGAGCTCCATCAGCCATTAGGCATTGCATCTGGAAAAGGGTTTCTTCGTCTCTGTGATTTCAATGCAAAATACTTATCAGCATCTCACAAGAACACACACTTGGTACATACTAGGAGAGACATAAAGAGGCAAAATCTCAGATCGCAACACAAAAAAAAATAACTAATTTCCATGCTTGGATCACAAGCTCAATTAACAAACAAAAAAGACAAACTTTAAGGAAATTAAAAGAGACCCATTTCCAAAATCAATAACATTTCCCAAAGATTTCAGACAACAATTCAAAGGGAAATTAACAGACAGCAACAAAACCTTTCCAGAAATTGGAAAACTACGGGGATCTTCGCGACAGCGACCGAATCAGGTTCGTATCGGACTCGGTGGCCTAACTCGGCGTTAAGCGACTGTAATTTGAAGCCGCTAGGGTTATCAGCGTCGGGGAGAGAAATTGCAGACGGCGACACAAAAAGAAATGAAAGGAGGAAGAGAGAGAGAGAGATGGGAAAGTGGAAAAGCTTAACTAAAGATGATGACACGTGTCAAATATGAAATGGTTAATTTTATTTTGTTGTATAGTAAGGGATAATACATTAATGTTTTGGAAACTTAGGATAAGAATACATTAATGTTTCAAAGGATTCAGCTCTCTTGATTCGGTATTATATCTAAAAAAAGTCATATGTATGTTTTATTAGAGGAAAAACAAATGTTTTGTTATAATTTTTGTTTTCAATTAAGAAATAAATATGTATGTATTGTGGTAATAAAATTGTCATCCGGTATGAAGAACACTTGTTGATAAATGATTAAATGGCCTCAAAGATGTTAAGTGTCCAACCAATCCCTGATCAGAGATTTTGGGTCATGTAATTAAAAGTAATTCACCCTTACTGTTCTAGTGTGATGGATATTTTTGATAGAGCAATTTACACTTATTCATGTTTGTTATCGCTATTTCTGATTATCTTTCACATGTATCCAAAGCGGATAAATCATTACAACTATAAACAAAAATTTTAAAAATATAAACAAAATTTTTTAAAATATAAGAACAACAAAAATGTAAAGTCATTTGGACGATAATAAATATATAACAAACTAAAACTAGATTTAAAATTAGATCTAAGAAAATGGGTAATAAGAATGGCTCTCCATGCTTTAGGGATATTGAACAAAGTAGCAAAACAACAAAAAATAGAATTCGTAAAAAACGAAGCAAAAAAAATCCACAAAAAAAGATCACCGGAGAAGTTTCATTGATCTTCATGTATTCTGATTGGCTTCAATTTGATCTCTTTTCTTTCTCTCTCCTTTTGCTTCCTTCCTCTGTTTTGTTTTCCTTTAACCATCTCCCAAAATACTCTTCCCTTTAACGTGGGTCCTTCAATCTTTTTGAAGGACCCCGCCATTGTCAATCACCTTTCAAAGGGATCTTTATTCTTTTTGGTTTTAGGCTATTTAGATTATTGAATTGATTTTGAATGATAATCATGATGAATTGTTTTCCGTGTTTCACTTCACAAAAGAGCAGAAACGCTCCATGCACGACGAACGAGACTAACGATGATAACGTTGAACACGACGAATTCAGACCACCTGGTACGTTTTTCAAATTTAGAAAAAAAAATATGTTAGCTTTCTTATCACGGAACTGTGAATTAGAAAACCTATTTTCTAAAAATGTTGTTTGGGGGGTTTGTTTGGTTTCAGTTGTTGCGACGACGAAACGGACTGAAGAAAGAGAACCTGCAGAGCAACAACCACCGGTGAAAACATTCAATTTCCGGGAGTTAGCGACGGCGACCAAGAATTTCCGGCAAGAATGTCTTTTAGGAGAAGGTGGATTCGGTAGGGTTTACAAAGGAACTCTTCAATCTACTGGCCAGGTTTGTTACCATACCAAAGTTCAAACCTCTGGATACAATTTTCGGAGATTTTCTTTGAAGTTGTTTTCTATTGCTTTGTGAGTGTAGTTGGTAGCTGTAAAGCAGCTAGACAAGCATGGATTACATGGTAACAAAGAGTTTCTAGCTGAAGTCTTGTCATTGGCTAAACTTGAACACCCGAATCTTGTTAAGCTTATAGGATACTGTGCTGATGGAGATCAACGGCTTTTAGTCTTTGAGTATGTCTCTGGAGGTTCCCTTCAAGACCATCTTTACGGTATAATTGAACTCCTTTCACAATGTTTTATGGAGATACCTTTAGGCTTGGTTTAGAGGCTGACAATGTATTTGATATGCAGAACAAAAGCCAGGCCAGAAGCCGATGGATTGGATAACGAGGATGAAGATTGCGTTTGGTGCAGCGCAAGGATTGGATTACTTGCACGATAAAGTTACTCCAGCGGTGATATACCGAGATTTGAAAGCTTCTAACATCTTGTTAGATGCTGAGTTTTACCCTAAGCTTTGTGATTTTGGTCTGCATAATCTAGAGCCAGGAACAGGTGATAGCTTGTTTCTTTCTTCCCGGGTTATGGATACTTATGGTTATTCAGCACCTGAGTACACTCGAGGGGACGATCTCACTGTCAAGTCAGATGTTTATAGCTTCGGAGTTGTGTTGCTCGAACTCATCACCGGTAGAAGAGCTATTGACACCACTAAGCCTAATGATGAGCAAAATCTAGTTGCTTGGGTAACACTCCATTAAACCTCTTCTCTATGAATCATCAAGTTGGGATCTTTTGAATGATATATGTTTTGGGTTTTGCGCAGGCACAACCGATATTTAAAGACCCGAAAAGATATCCGGATATGGCAGATCCTCTTTTGAGGAAGAATTTCTCAGAGAGAGGGTTAAATCAAGCAGTGGCAATAACATCAATGTGTCTACAAGAGGAACCAACTGCTCGTCCTTTGATAAGTGATGTAATGGTTGCTCTTAGCTTCCTTTCAATGTCTACAGAAGATGGTATTCCAGCCACGGTTCCAATGGAATCGTTCAGGGACAAAAGTATGTCCATTGCTTTAAGCAGACACGGTTCTTGTTCTGTAACTCCATTTTGTATTTCTCGGAAAGATGTAGGCAACAAATCCAGTTCTTCATCAGACTCGGAGGATGAAGAAGAAGAAAAGGAACAAAAAGCAGAAAAAGAAGAAGAATCAACAAGTAAGAAAAGACAAGAGCAGGAAGAAACCGCGACAGATTCAGATGATGAGTCTGATTCAAACTCCGAAAAGGATCAAGAAGAGGAACAGTCTCAGTTAGAGAAAGCCAGGGAGTCTAGTAGCTCATCCTCTGACTCTGGAAGTGAGAGAAGATCAATTGATGAAACAAACGCAACTGCTCAGAGCTTGAAGATAAGTTACAGTAATTATAGCTCTGAGGAAGAAGATAACGAGAAGCTAAGCAGTAAAAGCAGCTGTAAATCAAACGAAGAAAGCACTTTTTCGCGGTATGACAGCGGTAGAGATCACGATGATTCGTCAAGAAACACAAGCATGCGAATCAATAGTCTTGCTCATGATGATAAGGAGGAAGACGAGGAGGAGAATCATGAAACACGGAGCTATAGTGATCACGATGATTCGCCAAGGAACACTAGCATGCGAATCAATAGTCTTTCTCATGATGATGATGAGGAAGAGGAGGAGGAGAATCATCAAACTCGGCTTGAGCACATTCATAGCTCGAAATCTGAAGACCAAAGTGTTTATTCAGATGATGATGCCGGCGAAAGTGGTGAGTCGTCTTTGCATAGGATCGAAGCAAAGGAAGAAGAACATATTTCTTCTGACCATGATTAATCTTTTGCAACGAGGAAAAAAATGTTGCAACTTTTCGTTTTGGAACAAACCAATTTGTCATATAAGTCTAATATACATATCACATTTCTTTTGAGAAAATATGAAACTTAAACAAAAAAAATTATGTATATATCTTTAATACCGTATACAGTATTAGGAAGAAAATGTTTACAGTATATTATCCAACCATGTGTTTCCACAGTATTTTCCATTTAAAAGTTAGTTTACATATGACTAGTTCTTGCAAAAATACTCGTATTATAAAAGAAGAAGAAAAAGATTGTATTTTTAAATTAAACTTTAATTTTTGACTAATTACGTACCGAATAATATAAAGTCGTAAACTATATATCTTTTTTGTTCAAAAACATTGGCATGATTGTTTCAAGTCAGTCATTAATGTTAAATCGAATGGAAAAGACGAAGTGTTTGGTGAAAATCTAATCGAGAGATTTACGT
>Ga0041059_1003281_pt1 | contig 11208 bp, 20 predicted proteins | sample AraColnosormetaG_FD_56232 | JGI IMG/M metagenome (GOLD analysis project Ga0041059, IMG submission 56232) | Arabidopsis roots microbial communities from North Carolina, USA - Col MF nosort | ecosystem: Host-associated > Plants > Roots > Unclassified | place: USA: North Carolina | collected... | reverse complement strand
GGGGGGGGGGGTGTGCCAGATATCAGGCTAATCCAAAGAAGTCACATCTGAATGCTGTGAAACGGATTCTCAAATATGTGAAAGGTACAATCGAGGTTGGATTGTTTTATTCTAAACAAACTAATCAAAATCTTGTTGGATTCTGTGATGTTGATTGGGCAGGAAATCTGGATGATCGAAGAAGTACAACAGGAGGGTGTTTCTTTTTGGGAAACAACTTAGTCTCATGGCATAGCAAGAAACAAAGCTGTGTATCTTCGTCCACTGCAGAAGTTGAGTATATTGTTCTAGGGAGCTGTTGCACTCAGTTGCTATCGATGAAACAGATGCTGCTTGACTACGGTATGACATCTACCACCCTGCTTGTGTACTGTGATAATATGAGTGCAATTAACATATCTAAGAATCATGTTCAACACTCTCGTATGAAGCACATTGACATTAGACACCATTTCATTCGTGAGCTTATTGAAAACAAGATTGTTGAGATCTCTCATGTTTCCTCTGAAAAACAATTAGCTGATATATTTACTAAACCATTGGATTTAAACAGTTTCTTGAATCTGAAAAAATCTATTAGTCTGAGTGAATACTAATGTGTCTTGGTGTTAAAGCTATTGCAACACGTTCCGTTGTCCAGAGTTGCAGCAGCTTTGTATTTTCATATGTATATATATATATTGTGTCTGTCTTTCTGGCACTTCATTTCAGGAAAATAGCTGCTCTTCATGCTCTTCCTCAATAAAATTTCCAAAAAGGATGAGTGTGGTGTGTAATAATTTTAAAAAAAAAAGGCAAAAAGAAAAGCCCAAAAGAATGAACAAATGAAAGTTCAAAAGAAAAAAAAAAAAGGGGAACATGTGTGTTGGCAAGAAAGGGATTGATATTCTTTCTTATCTTTGGAGTATATGTGTATCTATGAGTACCCCCTCAAATCATCCTTCTTCATTACAGGCTCTACCAATCCCCCTCGTCGTTTTGACCACACACATCATGAGGCTACTTCGATGGAGAGTATGACGAGTGTAGACTAACCTGCTATGTTCAGTGTGTATGGCACATCTCACTGGGCCAGGAAGATGTTATTTTCTCCATATTCAAAGTAAGCTATGAACCTCTGTACTTTGGAATTTGTCCTTCTCGCTTTAATGATATGAACAGGTGGGTTCCTTGACTTCTTTAGAAGTACCTTCAAATGCTTTTGAATTATATATATAGGTATATATATACATATATATATATATATAGTATTTGGTATTTTGTGTTTCTGTTTTAGAGGATGACTTGAAGAGATCTCACATTCAGTTTGAATCACAGCTCTTGAACGACAGTGGTTGTTAATATTCAAGTGTTGATTTGGGTGAATTTGTGGTTCTATATGGTCAGACTTAGATTAATGTTGCACATCCGTTTGTATAGTTGGGTGTTTGTTTTGTGTCTGGATTTTGTTTTGTTGGTTTTGGGCCTGGTTTTAGGCCTTATGAGTGTTTAACGGATATGCTTTAGTGTTTTGCAGCCTGTCTTGGTTTTCGTGTTGTTTTTAGGGTTTTGCTTAAAGTGCTCGTGCTATTTAACCAAAGCAGCTCCCACAAAAGTTTCATTCACCTTTTCGGCTACTCAACCCTCAGAATTTAAAGGGTCGCCTTATCTCTAAACTCAAATTCATCATGAATCACGAAGCGACCTCGTTGACAGGAGTCTCTGGTGCTGGTCAGCCTTCCGCTGCGACTCCTTCTGACCCTCCACCGCCTTCGTCTGTTCCGATGTTCATTCCCAAGACTGAACCAGGCATCTACATGTCCAAGAAAACCAAGTCCAAGGTCTCTGCACCGTCTCAGAGCAAGAGACAGTGTACTGCTGCTACTTCAAAGACAAGATCTAAAGCGCCTGCTCTCCGACGGTTGTCTAGCAAGAAGTCCACCCGATCTGCATCTGCTGCTGGACAGACTGAAGAACATGTCTTTGAGTCTTCAGATCTGCAAGATGGTGATGTTACCCAGATTGCTCCGCCTCTCTTTCTGTCCGGGTATCAAGAGAACCGTCGGCTTCTCTCTGCTCGTGACCGTAAGTACCCTGAGCTCAAGTTTCCTCAGAGACTTCTTACAATAACTGCTTTCTTACTGCGGAAGGACTTGGGCGCTACAAGCTCATCGGGGGTCGATACTTCAACGATATGCGTTTTCTTTCTCTTGATGGAAACAACACCGCTAGTACTCTGCAACTCCTCTCTACTGCTGGTCTGCTCCTTACTGTCACAGAGATCGACTCTTATGTGCAAGAGGTTGTCATGGAGTTTTATGCAAACCTTCCCGATGGTGAAGAAGGTGATCAACTGGCCTACTTCGTGTTCGTTAGAGGCAACATGTACGAATTCTCCCCGGCTATCATCAATCAAATTTTTCAGCTTCCTAATCCTCCATATCCGCTGAACATGTCTAAGATTAAAGTTCCTGAGTCCATGGATGAAGTTGATGTTGCTCGCTCAAACAGCAAAGCCAACTCTTGGAAGATGCTCACATCTCAGTTGTTATCTCCTGAGATCGCTCTGCTCAACAAGATCTATTGTCACAATTGGATGCCCACAGTGAACCGATCTGTTCTGAAACCAGAGAGGGTCACTCTACTTTACATGATGGCCAAAGCTCTACCTTTCAACTTTGACAAACTCATTTTTGATGAGATCTAGGCGTGTTCGAATGCAGTTGCGAACCCCTCCTCCACTCTCCATCTGGTGCTTCCGAACCTGATTGATCAAATGTTGCGCTTTCAGCGCATTGTCCGCTCTGGTGAAGGAGATACCACGTCGTCTGCACCGTTGAAGTTTACCATGGAAGTGAAACCTATACTTGTGCTGCAGACAGACAGCCCCACCTTGGATGCAGGTCTTGAGAACCTCATTGTGTCTCTCACAACGATGCGGTTATGTCTTGCAGGTAAACCTTTTTCACTCCTTACACTCTGTTATTTGTTGAGAATGGTTTTTTATGTGAGTGTGCACTCAAGCAGGGGCAGAGTATTCTGATGTTTCGTACTCTGTTCCGGATGATGTGGGAGATGAGAATGTGGAGGAAGAGGACGATGTGGTGAGTTAGATGACAATGCTTAGTTGCTTAGTCCTGGTCGGTCTTTAGATGTGCATTCTGATAGGGGGAGTTTGTCCCTGATTGTTTTTGTGTTTGTGAAAACTCCTTGCTCTTTTTCTTTATCGGCTTCTTTATCGGATTTTATGTGTGTTTAATGTTGGACTAATGTATGGAACCAAGAACTCAGTTGTGTTTCGGATTTTAATGGTTATGCCCTTGGCAGTAGTTGTTTAAAATCGAGTTTCTGGATTTTATGTTGGTATGGAATATTGCTTGGCTTGTATGTGGTTGTCTCTACTCTTTTGTAGGTTACTTGAGGTGTCACACTCTGATAAAAAGGGGGAGATTGAAGAAACAGAGTGTCTGAAGTTCAATAGGCATGTCTGAAGCAACATAGAGCAGAACAGAGGAAGAGGGAAGTAGTAGTTGCTTTTGCCAGCGTGACGTGTTGGTTGGAGTGAAGAAAAGACGTATCACTTTAGACAAAGGAGACGAAGTCGTTAGGTATAGGACGTGGGCCTAGTATCTAGAAAATGATGAGGAGCTATTCTTGTACCTGTTGGATAAAGTGAAGCATCCTCCTTTTCCACGACAAGATATAAGTGAAGCGTTGGTCTCTTATTAGGGTTAGTCACTTTACTTGTGAAAAGTGGAAGATTAGAAAAATTAAGAAGAACTTGTCTTGTGGGTTTCATTGGTGAGTGAACAAAGAGAGTACACGGCTGTTGTTGTGTTTGTGAACTGGGTAGCTTTAGGATCTGACAGGAGCAAATCAGGTAGTTGATGTTGCGTAACTCTGTCCAAACTTATCTGTGATTGATTAGTGTGAAGATTGTTCTAATAAAGTGTGTTTATTGGAGTTGTGGTCTTGTTCTAGTCAAAGTACTTAGGATTCTTTTACGTCACAACCAACTCCAAGACGTCATTGGAGACAAGCCTGTCCTAAAGAAAAAGATCGACACTTTGAATAACTCTTACAGTTTTAAAAGTCAAAAGCTCAGGATCTCCTTGTCCTGTCCCCAGAAGATACACATCTCCGGGTCCACAATCACCGCCTTTGCAGCCTTTAACTCTCTTCTCTCTCAACACAACCAAGAGCTTCTTCAGCTCAGGTAGCCGCGATGCAATGTCATTTTCTCTAACAAAGACTTCATCTTCAAACGGTGATGGAGATGGATTTGATGGCCGTGTGGATAATACAGAGAAACTATGGATTCCTCCGATTAACTGAAAAATACTTCCAATTAACAAACTCCGTCACCAGTCAGTCAAATCAATGTTCATGAAACACCCAAATGACAATCCCTAGCTCTCAAGATGAGAGAAACCTAGCTTGCAAAGATTTTAAGATTCAATGTTTTACAAATGATTTTTCGATAATGAAAGAGAAAAGCAGAGTCGGCTCATATAGTTGGTCAAACGGCAAACTTGAATCGGCCAGCCTTCACACGCCACGTGTCGACTTCTGATCCCATCTTTATTCCACTTGATTTCCACGTGACAACCACACGTGTGGGGTTCTTCATCACATCTCCCTCCTTTAGCAGAACCTTGACCACAAGGTTTCAAGCAACAAAGTCTGAAAACTTTGTCTGAAGATCAAAAAGAAATTCCCAAGTCGCCTCTTCCAAGGGTTTATTAATCCATTTCACCAGAACCTTAGTTACAGCTCGACCTTGTCTGTTTACCATCTTCCTCTCCGAAATCATGTTAGGTGCCTTCACAAACACATCTTGGATCACTGAAGAAGAAGTGAGTAGTTGTAGGTACATTGCCCACTAGAACCTTCAGCTGAGAAACATGAAAAACAGGATGCACCTGAGACGATGAAGGTAACTGAAGCTTATACGCCACTTCACCAAACTTCTCGATAATCTTATATGGACCAAAATACTTTGGAGCCAACTTCTGATTTACCCGCATCACCACAGACTGCTGCTTATAAAGCTGCAGCTTCACATAGACATATTCACCAATATCAAACTCATGCTGTGTCCTGTGTTGATCTGCAAATTGTTTCATTTGATGTTGAGATTGCATCAGATGAAACTTTAAAGAAACGACAACATATCCTCCCTTTCTTGTAAAGAACGAGCCACCACTGCAACTTTTGATTCCCCCAGCAAGTAAGGCAAATGAATTGGATGTGCTTGTCCATATACAACCTCAAATGGTGTCATGCGGCTAGAGGTATGATAATTGGTATTGTACCAATATTCAGCCAAGGGCAACCACTTACTCCACAATGTTGGCCTTGCATGACACATACAACATAAATAAGTTTCGAGGCAGCGATTAACAACTTCAGTTTGACCGTCTCCATGAGGATGATAAGCACTGGTCATCTTCAACTCAACTCCCTGAAGTGTCAAAAACTCCTTCCAAAACTCACTTGTAAACACATTATCTCTATCGCTCACAATCGAATTAGGAGACCCATGGAGTTTGAAAACATTGTCCAAATACGCTTGTGCAACAGATAAAGCACTATAGGGGTGAGCCAAGGCAATAAAATGGACTGACTTACTAAGACAATCTACTACCACCATGATCACAGATTTCCCAACAGATAAAGGTAGGCCATCTATAAAGTCTATGGACACATCACTCCAAAGTTTATCATGAACTAGTAGAGGTTGTAACAAACCTAGAGAAGCCGCATTATCACTCTTGCACTGCTGACAAGTACTGTAACTCTGAATATAAGCTTGAATATCCTTTACCATTCCCTTCCTATAAAAAAGTCTTTTTACTCGTTGATGAGTAACATCCCTACTAGAGTGACCACCTACTCCTGAACAATGTAGCCAGTACAGCAAGGTATTTTTAATAGCCACATCCGATGGTACAACGATCTTACTCTTTCTTCTTAACACATTCTGGCACTAGGAATAATGCTTCTTAGCTTCAGGATTCTTCTTTAGTGCTTCGATAATGTCCTTCAACACCACATCTTTATCATAACCCTTTTGAATATCTTTAAGCAAGTCACATTCCACTACTGTTTACCCTCCACCCTAGACAAGGCATCTGCTACTAAGTTTTCTTTGCCCTGCCTATACTGAATCTCATAATCGAACTCCAAAAGTTTTGGTAACCATTGTTGCTATATTGGTGTGTTCAATCTTTGCTCCAACAAGTACTTCAAGCTTCTCTGATCCGTTTTAATCACAAAGTGATTTGGTAACATTAATGTCTCCACTTGTTAACAGCAAAAATTACAGCCAACAACTCCTTCTCATTTATTGATAAATGTAACTGCTTACCCTTCAGCTGCCTCCTAAGATAGGCCAATGGATGACCCTCTTACATCAACACCGCTCCAATTCCTTGCCCACAAGCGTCTGTCTCCACTACAAACGGTTTGTCAAACAAGGGTAATGCTAACACCGGAGCATTACACAAAGCTTTCTTAAGCAACACAAAAGCTTCTTGTCATTCCTGTGACCAAACAAAAGAATTTGTTTTGGTTATTGCATGCGAAGGTCTTGCTATTACACCAAAACCCTTAACAAATCTTCTGTAATACCCAGCTAAGCCAAGGAACCCACTGAATTGTTTAACATTCACTATTACAGGTCATTCTTGCACCGCTTTTATCTTAGCCGGACTTGTTTCTATACCGTTCCCACTGATGAAGTGACCCAAGTACTCCACCTAAGGCACTGCAAACGCACAGTTACTCATCTTTGCATACAGCTTCTGCTTCCTCATCACTTCAAAAACCATACGCAAACGCTTCTTATGTTCCTCGACAGACGAGCTATACACAAATATGTCATCAAAAAAAACTAGCACAAACTTCCTTAAGAAATCTTTAAAGGCTGAATTCATGGGACTCTGAAAAGTTGCAGGAGCATTGGTAAGACCAAATGGCATTACCAAATATTCATAATGTCCGCTATGAGTCTTGAAAGCTGTCTTATGTTTATCTTCAGTATCCATACACACTTGATGATAACCAGCCCGTAAGTAAATTTTAGAAAACGCCATAGCACCACCTAACTCATCCATCAGATCTTCAATTAGTGGTATAGGGAATCTGTCCTTCACCGTCATGCCATTCAGTTCCCTATAATCCACACATAACCGCCAAGTACCATCTTTCTTTTTCACTAACACCACTGGAGAAGCGTACGGACTTGAGCTCACTTAAATAGTACCATTGCTGAGCATGTCTTCTACAATCTTATCAATCTTCTTCTTCTGATGAACCGCATACCGATAAGGCCTTTGGTTCACCGGATTAGCACCCTCCAACAGTTTGATTTTATGATCATGTTTAGCTCAAAAGGGTGGTAATTCTATAGGCTCCTTAAACACATCGGGAAACTCCTCTACTATGTTATGAACCATTGATTCTTCTTCTACTTCATTGGTCAAGGCATTAATAGAGCAAATTTCCTTCTCCTCTTCACTCACAACTTCTCTAACGCAAACCATCGCTAATTGAACTTGATCTGTCTGCATTTTGTGAAGCTTATGAGCTTTAAGATCACGCACAGATCTTGGTTAATACCATGTAACCACACCCTCTCGTTCTCATAAGTAAACCGCATTTCCAGCTTCTTAAACTCCCAAGAAATACAGCCTAACGTCTCAAGCCACTGCACACCTAACACCATATCAACCCCTTGCAAAGGAATTAAAAGAATGTCTGATTGAAAGGTAGTAGACTGCAGCTTCCATGTAGACTTCTTGACTTGTCCATCCACATTCAATTTCCTCCCATCTACAACTGCTACTTTGGTCAATCCTGCTAACTCCACTTGACATCACAATTTAGCAGCCACTCTTGAATATATGAAATTATGAGTAGACCCTGAATCAATGAGAATAAAAATGACACGCTTATCATATGTTCCCTTCACCCTCATAGTTTGTATCCAGAAATGCCAGAAACCGCATTGACAGAGATTTGAGGCATTGGTCTTTGTTCGTGCTCTTCATCACTCAAAACTTCCACATTATCTTCAAACTCCTTATCTACATCCATTTGAAACAACTGTGTCTTCTTATGCACCAAATAATCCTCAGGAGTAATAGAGTCCCTTAGCCCTTCTGTCATTCATCTCCTACTGTAACATCTTTTTAGGTTGTTGGCTAACCGGTTTATAAGAACTTTTATTACCAAAGTGATCTCTTATGCTTTACATCTTTAACGGTTCTATAAGTGCCTCCTGAACTATTACTCTTATGTGACCAAGGTAATCTTAGGATGAGCCTTCTCATAATACATGCCCAAACGCAAACAATCTCTCACCGTCTTTGGTTCAAACATTTTAACATGCATTTGTGTATCTGTTCTCAACCCCGCCAAAATACACACTCACCAAATACTCCTCAGACAAGTTAAGCCTTACTTTAATCAGCTCAAACTGCTGATGATACTCAACAATACCATCAGTCTCATGAAGTTTCTTTAATTCTGCCATTGGATCATCACAAGCATCCTCAAAACGATCCTTTAGTAATTTGACATATTCAGGCCAGTTATACAACACATCCAACCCAGTACAAGACTGAATAAACAAATGATGCCATGTCGATGCATGACTATCAAAGTGTATTGCAGCCATCTTAACTTTCATCTCCTCTGGAGTAAATTCACTACCAAAAAATTTTTCCACCTTAAACAGCCATTCATTGATTCTACTTCAATCAAATCTAGGAAAATCGATCTTCCCCAACCTAGTAAGACTCCCATAATGGTGGTTAATCTCAAATCTTACCGTATCGTTACGATGTTCCCTTGGATGATCAGAGAAACCCGATCGAGCCTCTGTTGAAGTTGATGAGTACGACGAACTCCTATCTAATCTCTCTTGTTCATCCGCTACCTTCTTTCTCGTCGATCTACTCAACGCACCAAACATATCATCATCGCTTTATGTTGCTTAGCGACCATTTCCTCCAACCTCGTCATGCGTGATTCGATCGGATTCTCCATTTCTACTCCTTTTCCCTTCAGATCCTCTTCCCGCGACCTCGTAACAACCATCTTCTCCGAGAAACGACACAGCTCCGATACCTTTAATACAGAGAAACTATGGATTCCTCCGCTTAATTGAAAAATACTTCTAATTAACAAATTCTGTCACCAAACAGTCAAATCGATGTTCATGAAACACCCCAATCACAATCGCTAGCTCCCAAGATGAGATAAACCTAGCTTACAAAGATTTTAAGATTCAATGTTTACTAATGGTTTTTTGATAATGAAAGAGAAAAGTAGAGTCAGCTCATATAGCTGCTCTAACGGCAAACTTGAATCGGCCAGCCTCACACGCCACGTGTCAACTCCTGATTCCTTCTTTATTTTACTTGATTTCCCACGTGACAACCGCACGTGTGGGGTTATGCATCAAGGTTCAACCGCCTTTGATCCCTCTAGTATCTCTCAAAAGAGTCTTTCTCTGCAAAGGGTGAAGAAGAAGATGCAGTATTGTAATGTAAACAACAAATAGGACTCAAATTGGTCCTAGCTTGTTGCCAATTCCTAATACTGGATGAGAAAATAGGAATCTGCCGAACAAGAGCCATTCAACAACACACACACACACACACACACACTTGCACATGATTCAAATCATTAGTATCATCATATAGAACAGTCATCAACATAAAGTATACTCAGAAACTATGTGATTGGTAAAAGAGAAGGATTCATCAAGGAGGAACTAAGAACACCAAAAGAGCAACAAGTAGGACCAAACCCAGATTCAATTTTGACAAAATTTACTCCTTCCATTGAAAACCCTAACTATGGTCTGGGCCCTTAAGTCTAATAGATGTTAGAGGATCCATATGAAGCCCAATATAGTGTCTCATGAGTAACCCAAAAGCCCATGAAATGGGCCATGTAACAAGGGTTAGCAAGATAGTGACTCATATATTTAGTTATGTAAGGAGAACTTTGATGGTAAGTTTGAGAATTGTCTCAAAACAACTCTTCTTCTCATCTTTATAAAAGTATCAATTGAATCATTGTGCTCTTGGTGACAACAAAGTAATCTTTCCTCTTTTAGTTTCTTTGAATAATAAAGCTCTTAATGAGCTATCTAATTTCAGTTTTATATTTCTCTTAATAAGCTTATTTGAGCATAGATATCATTGCTTTAGAAATGTCAACAAGAGTACAACATCAGATTCCGAAAAAAATAAGTCAAAATTAAACGCAACTCGAAAACGAACTCATAGATAGAAAAGAAACAGGCTTTAAAGTCTACAGAGCAAAACATAGATTACAAACTCACCACGGAACAAGAAGCCGGAAATTTATGATTCCAAGCAGAAAAGACACTAGAAAAGTGGAGAGGAGACGTTGGGAGAGTCAAGGGTGCGATCAGAAGAGTTTTGTAATGCGGAGAACATGTGGCGGCGAACAGAGTTTTGTCGGAATTTAAGTGAGGAACTTGTGTGTGCTTTTGCAAATATGCACATGTATGTATGTTGGAGACATTTTTAATTTGTAGGATTTTTGGTTACTTTTTGAAAAAAAATATTATTAGCTATCTAAAGTATAGCTGAACACATGGCCACACATGCCAACTAAACTAAAGGACAATAAGCTACCTGATGTATATGGATTGCATGGTCACATATACGAAATATATAGAGTCATGTAGTCAACATCATAAACATACTTTTCAGGTTAACCGGTCAATTAACTCTTACGTCGATCGGCGTTGACTTACAAAAATTATATTTTTAATTTATTTTTAGTATTAAAAATGTAGTTTTATTTGGTGTTGTAAAATAAAAAACAAACTCTATATCTACTATAATATATTTTGCATATATATTTAATATATTGATTTTTATAATAGTTAGCTTTTTCAATTTCTAAACTAAACTAAGAATGTACAAAATGATTAAAAAGTTTTAAGATATAAAATTTTAAACTAAAACCAGAAAAATCTTCTTTTTTTTTGTATTATCAATTAAAAAATATTAACTTCTTCTTTTCATTAGAAAATAGGGAGATTTGCAAAACTACCCTTTTTTTACTACCCTTTTGCAACAATACCCTTTTATATTGTTCATTTTTAAAAATATCTCTTCCCTTGAACAGAATGACCAAATTACCCTCATCTAATAAGAACATGTAATTGGAAACTGAAAG
>Ga0041059_1003280_pt1 | contig 11214 bp, 8 predicted proteins | sample AraColnosormetaG_FD_56232 | JGI IMG/M metagenome (GOLD analysis project Ga0041059, IMG submission 56232) | Arabidopsis roots microbial communities from North Carolina, USA - Col MF nosort | ecosystem: Host-associated > Plants > Roots > Unclassified | place: USA: North Carolina | collected 2013-09-02 | reverse complement strand
TTTTTTTTTTTTTTTTTAATTATATCCTTCTCGTGTATATTTTATTTGGTAGCCACTGAAATTGATTTAAAGAACTTATTCTTCAACAAGTTGATTGTTCTTGTAGATTTTTGTTGATTCTCTGAAACTAAAACTCTGATACGGTGATACCAATTGTAATCAGTTTTTCTTAGTGAAATACTCAAATTATTTGTGAAAAGTCTCTCTTAACAACCTTAGACATTGTCAACGTATGGTATTCAATTATATCATAAAACAACTCTTAGCTTGTTTACTTTGTTATCAGCTAATTCAATTATCAAAACTTCCTACGTTAGCAACTGTGATGGTATTCAAATGATACACTCAAATCCTCAAACATTAGTTTAAGTCAAGTTGCATGCAATGAATTTTAAGTTAAAAGAATATCCTCAAAACAAACCAAAGAGACAACTTATTAACAATAATGGAAAATCTCAAGTTTTAACCAAAACGTTTAGGAACAATCTCAAGTCTAAGTTTGCTATTTGATTTATGTTTATGAAATATTTTCTCAGTTTAATTTGTATAATGGAAAAGTCGAAGATTTATAAGAAGCAACTCTTTCTCTTTATTAGGTCGCTTATTTATTTGTAACTGAAATATGAACTAAAAGTGGAAAGGTTGTTCCAGATAGCTCGGAAATCCCAAGAAAAACTCCTTTTCTTTAGCGATAATCGATTCAACGAACCCATTGCTCAAAGATTCTTCTTCGATCTGAGATGGTACGGTTGATGTGTTAGCCATTGTAGCTGCTGTTACCTCGGAGAAGTCGTTCCCAAACAAGCTGTCTAGTTCTTGAGGATGATTCTGTTGGTTTTCATGGAAGGTTTCTTGGTCAAGAAGGAAGTCAGACCAAGTGAAGTTAACCTCTGAATTCTCCTGAGCTATGGTAGAACAAGTTGAAGAGAACAATGGAGGAGACGAGTTAGAAGAAGACGAAGAGGCGTACACAAACGTAGACTCAGGCTTGACTTGGTTCGATGAATCTGTCATAAGCTTGATTGCTTGTAAATGAAACATGAGATCTCCTGAATCATTAGGTTGTTGTTGATGACCATCATCATTGAGCGAGTGATTGCGTCCAAGAGATCCGGCTTGGTTCGAGGGATTAGGGTTTAGGTTTCCACCACCATTGATGTTGCCGTATTCAGCAAGTACGTGAGAAAAGGGACGGTGAGTGACATGATCTATCCCCATTTCCGACAGTTTCTTCTTCAGTTTTGTGTTCCAAAACATCTTCACTTCTTCTTCTGTCTTTCCTGGTAAATGTTGTGCAATAAGTTGCCATCTATATATCCACACAAACAAAATCATCAGAATCTGTAAAATCTCAAAGAGTTTTCGAGTGATTCGCGATATCTACACAACCTGCTTCCCATTGCTGCGTGCATCTTGATGATCAGATCTTCGTCTTCAGAAGTGAAGCTCTCATGTTTGGTTCCTGAATGATCAGTCTTTCTCACTCTGCAACTCTTTCCACATCTCCTAAGTCCTATAAATGGTAAAAACACATATACATAGATATATCATATCAACATCATACAATTAAAAGAAAAAGAGAAATGCTTTTGTAACCTATTTTCTTAGGAGCTGCACATCCGTTTTTGGACGCAGACGCAAACACAAACTTTTGGGTTGTGTCTTCTTCGTTTGTCCAAGGATTCTTTGATTTTGAAGAACAAGATCTCACCATTTTCCTTTAAAAGAAACAAAATTATAAAGGATGTTTATAGCTATAGTATTGGAGAAATGTATTAAAAGCTTTTCTTTAGAAAGATTGAGAATGAGGCATGTAATAATAATAATACAAAGGGAGTGTTGTGAAGAAGGAAGGGGTTAGGCAAAATGGGTTTGGAGGTATAAGAAGCGTGTGTGGCAAGAAAGGCATGAATATATATTTTCATCTTTCTTAAATTACATATGCATGATTCTTTAATTATACAATATAAAATTATCATTTCCCTTTTCTTTATTTTGCCACATCTTTGGTTCCAAAATCTCCAAAATTTATCAAAGAATAAACATTTGGCCAAGTTCTATAGCACAATTCATTTTAGGTTATAAAAATTGTTTCGTAATATAATCTATAACAACTTTTACTGAAATTAAAGAGGGTATAAGCCATCTTTTAGTGAGTGATTGACATATTGTACAAGTTTTTCTAGTAGTAAGTGGTAACAATTAAAACAGTTTTTTGTTATTTTTAAATTAGCACCAATGTAAAAGGGAAAATACTTGGATTCTCTTTTTTTTGTAAACCCATTTGGGTTCCCTATGACAATGAATTTAGTGATCACAACAAGTTTGTGCAATCACAAACCAAATAATTTAAATACATATGCATAGACATTAGTAAATTGTAGTTTTGATCAAATTAATAACCATTTATGTACATATATATATAGCCTATATATATCTAAAATCCAAGTTATTAATTTGAAGGTATGTAGTTTCATGAGCTTTGAAGCTCACAATATGACCTGGGATAAAGCAACAATAGTTTGTTTCACAGCCATTAGAAAGATTTGCTCCATGGTACCATAATCACATTCAGCAGTCTCAAAGCTGCGTCGTTTAACCAAAATCTAAGAGACCTTGAACTTGTTCTTATGATCAAAATACAAAAAAGTTAGAGAAAGTTACTTGTACACTAATAATAATTCCATAAAACATTAAACAGCTCTTAGGAATATCTGGTTCACCCTCTTCATTGTTTCTTTCTTCATGGTAAGAAAAAATGACTAACCTAATCTACACATACCTCTTCGGCCTCCATAACATTCTCCTCTTCACTTATCAGCCGAATTTGCCTGAATTACTTTAAAACAACAAGAAGGCAGATATGCTTGAATGAAGAAAAAGCCAATGGAGTGTCTCTTACCGTTTCAACTTTTCTCTGCAAGGGGATGTTGCCAGAAATAACTCGTGAAAATCTTGCTTATCATACAATGGTGATCGACCAGAGGGAGCTTTATGAAGGCAAACTCTCTTTCTTGCTTATGAATTGTCTGTCTTATCATCATCCTTCAATACTGTACTTGGGCCATCATCAAAACCAGATACCGGGGCCAGCTCGTTTAAGTCGAGGTAACGCCTTTTGCCTACTACACCCTCAACTTCTTCTTGGTCTGTTGTGCCGTTTGATTTGTTAAGTTGGTTATTCTCTTTTCCATTTGTTGTATCTGCATTGTCATTGACATCTCTCGGCTCTTCTTCTTCACCAGATTTTGTTTCTGGGTCGTTTGCATTTTCTTCAGAGTCCTGACTTCCCATTGTGAAATCCCCATTCCCTGTTTCATCAGAAGGTTCGTCCGGCTCAACAAACCGCTTACGTTTTGCCAGTCCTGTTGCTTCTTTGTCCGAGTCTGAGAACTCATATTGTTGGTAATCAATTCGCGTGGCTCTTTTACTTCGTCTCAGGCCTGGCCGAAAATCATTTGATCTTGATCTTAACTTAGTTTCTCTCCGTGGCATTTTCTTAGCCCTCCGGGGTTCATCACTATCCTCTTCGCTTGCACTTAGGGAATCTTCTTCTTCTTCCTCTTCTTCTTCTTCCTCATACTCAGCATTGTCTTCATCCCATTTGTATTCTTCATCTCCCTTTTCTTCATCTCCCTCAGAACCGCTAGAGAGCTTTTTCTGTTTACGCTTCTTCAGATATTCTTCATCATAAACTGCTTCCCCATAAATGTCATCGTCACTTTGAAATTCTACCTCATTGTCTGAAACAGTTTCAACAAAGTCCGTAGCTGAATATCGTTGAGGTCGTTGTCTGCGCCTGTTACTGCCACAACATTATACTTGTTAATTAAGCTAAAGGTTTGCATAGTTCCAGAGGGGAGATTTAAGGAGAGAAGAAAAATACACTGTATCTTGCCTTCTGTCCAAAGATTCATCTCTATGCTCATCGAAATCATCATAATCAGCAAAATCAGAAGATCTCCCAGATGCTGTATCGTTCACAGGCTCAGTAGGGTGGGTTGAACTGGTCGATCTGCCATTCGCAAGAGCGTCCAACCTGGCAGATTCTCTTCTGTGGAGAGGATGTTCTGGTGATGGATGTTTCTTCCTGAGATAGTATCACGAAAACAAACAGAATGTAAGAGACAATAGAAGATAGTCATCCAATAACAATGTTAGAGAAAACCAACAGAGATGATTCAATGCAAGGGAGACTCAGACGTACTTTGTTATCTTGATAGCATCATTTATGGACTTATCATAATCATCTGCAATAACTTTTGAAATTAGTAATACTTCAGTCCAGTAGAGATTTAGATGGATTTAAATAGGAAAAAATGCCAAAAAGGAAGAACCACGGGCATGAATTTCCAACAAGGTCATAACATTACCAAAAGTGTATCTAACTGGCTTCCTATCACGGAGAGATCGCCCAGCAAGACCATCAACAACCACAAAGTTATCAAGGAGAAGAGCCTGTCTGTGTTGCTTTTTCAACAATTTTTCTTTCCTCTGACAGTGGAAAAAATTCCATTATGAAAATATGCAGTTGAAGAGAATTTTCAGCCATGAAAAACAGAAAAAAAAAACAAAAAAAAAATAGAAAAGTATAGAGCAGATTGGAACCTTGTGTTCTTTTTCTATCTCAGGAAGCATATCTTTTACTAACTTCTTCCCTAGAGAAACTTCAATTCTACTACTACTCTGAAGAAGTTTTTCCTGAAAAACAAAGAGACAGAGCATCTCAAATCAGTAGTAAAGACATGGAAAGTTATACCTATTGTTTAGTTTAGTCCTTCACAGAAATTGACAGTTAAAAGTAAAGAAGTTCAGTCCGAAACATAAGTTTCGACAGAATAGTATATAGGATCTCCCTCGGGAAACCGCAAAAGGAGGTACTAAAGCATTGAAACAGATCCACAGTATAAAATTGTTTGTGTTCACCTTGTTAAACCCTATGATCAACTGCAACAAGAAAGGACATCTCTCGAGAAAAAGACACTGGACTCACTAACACAAACAACATACTCTAACCCATTAACATCCAACTATTGCATATGAGCCCTTTTAAGCCAGTTCTTAGCAGTGCTAACATTTTAATATGATTCACTCACAATAACTAAAGATATCAAGGATAATTTACAAGCAATCGTATGCACCATTCTTTGAGTAAAAATTCTCTGAAAATAACTGATTCTCCACATATATTTTTCTCAACCTATAGAGTATAATCCATTAAAGAAGATTAATATTCGAGTGCATGGTTAACACTAGCCTGCATGCTATCTAACCATATTCCATAGCAAGAATTAATTACAGACTCACTAAACAGACAGCATATAGAAGTATCCTAAGCAATTTATCTGGTAATTCAAAATCATTGATTGTAAAGAGACTTACAGAAACATCTTGGAATTCATCGAAATTAGTGGCAACAGTTTCCCATTGGTATGTTATGTTAGGAAGAATCTTGGAACCCTTTGTTTTGACCTTCAACACCTCTGCTTTCCTTATTTCCCGATATAAACGGTGACCAATTAAGGGATCTTCCTCATACCTTACATAAGAAACAAACAGGTAATATCAGATATATGCAAACAAAGGAGTCCTTTAGGTCTTTTTTCTTTGCTCCATACCAAAAATTAACTCCATGTGAATCACCCCCAACACGATCTTTGCGAAAAACTGACAGGTGAACGCCAGTTTTAAGAGAGTTGTCAATGTAGCTCCTGATATCCTCTTGCTGTAAGAAATACACAAAACCAATCAAAACTATAAGTGTTAAAACCACTTTGTTTCAAGTCAGTCATTAGCATCGCATCAGAAAGCTCCAGAGCTTAATAATGGACATCATAAACTGTAAACATATATACATGGTACCCTATATACATCAATACAGATATACAACATAATGAAAATTCAGTTTCAACTCTAGTGCGTTTCACAAATAACAAAAAGTTTTAGAGGATAAAACAATACAGATGGTATCAAGATTTGGATAATAGATCGTCATACAGTAGCAACAATACCTCAACACGAATATCACATAACGCTTTTAAAATCACCACACGGATGGCTGGATCAAGATTTTTGTAAACTTCAATCTCCCGCCTACAAGGTTAAGAAGAGAAGCTCATAAATGGATCACTAATCCGTTACCATGATATTCAGGAAAATTATGACAACTAACCCTTGCAAGGCAACAATAGGAAGGTCCCCTTCTGCAACCTAAATGAGTAGGTGAAGATCATGTCAGAAGATGATATAATGCAAAAAGTACTTGATTTATCAGGACAACGAAGTTAAGCAATCATTACCCAATGCCAGCAATCTCTTATTTTTCTGCACAGGACAGTTACCCAGGTATCACGGGTGAGAGCCATTCGAGTTACAGGCGGAATGGCCTGCAATTTGAAAGGAAGAAAATTGAATATTGCTCACAGAGAGAAATTATTAAGCAATTTGAACATCTCATAGTAGTGAAGAATATATTTGATTCCAAATCATGATTGATTAGTATCAACATAAACCAAAAGTAACTGCAGCACTTTAGAGAAAAATGGCAATTATAAATACGCACAAACAACAACAAAAATCATGATATCATGACAATGATCAAGGACTTTAATCAGGGAACTCTAAAAGAACTCATGAAGATGTTCCAGAAAAACTAGTGATCTATACTGGGCAGTACAAGCCTATAAGGTGCCTACGAGGAAAGCTAGCCAAAAACATAGATGCTATATCTTGGTCAACCAGCCGCTCAGCCAAAATGATTTGAAACTAAGAGTCCCTTTCATCCGAACTGAGAAAGACTTAGTAAGCTCAAGATATCGTTGAACAAGTTGGTTGTAGTCTACCCAAGTCGCATTACAAAGGGGCTTACCAAAAAAATTAGTCATACCCCTTGGAATATTTAATTTGAAGTGCAGAAGAAGATGCACCCAGGATTCAAAGAGAAGCAAATTTATATGAAGTAGAGGTGACATCACTTTGCAAGCAAATTGCAGTTAACATATAGGATACTAACACATTACCAGGTCCCCTTCTATTTCTCACTGGGTACAGCACCCAGGATTCTATATAATATCTAAACTTTAACAGAATCTTCTCACTCAAAACGGCAATTTTCTATTCTAGAACCATTCAGTACGCCAAAAAATGTCTTATCACTAGTTGTAGTACTAATAAGAGCCAACACTCAGGTCTAGAGCACCTAAACATGTTATTTTCATGTCAATGAGACAACCTCTAGTAGTACATTGAAGTTAATACAAACAGAAACCAAAGGAAACCAACAAGAATTAGGAAACAATCAATAAGAGACGAGAAGTACACTAAATGAGTAGGAATAAACACAACAATGGATGACCAAAGCACCAACCTTTAGCAGAGGAATGTGAATATCACTTAAAGTATCGTTTGGAGTAAGCAAAGCCGTTTCAAACTCCTCCGCTGAAAACTCCGCATTGATTTTCAAAAGCGGTCTAAATACCTTCATCACCATCCAGAAAAAGAAACAAAAAAACGAACTTTGAGAGTTAGTTACTCATTGGCAGCTAAGAACCAGAAGACGAAACACAATTGAAGTTAACAGAGAGCTCACATGCAAGAAATTGAGCACAGAAGCAAGTTCCCACATAGAACGAAGATTCCACCGCGGCATCTGTGAAGGTTCCGGTGGCGGAACAAGAGAAGTAATGATTTTAGTAGAACTTCCTCCAGCAACGCATTGCTTCGGATTACTCTCATCATCTCCGTCGTTCTCTTCATCCTCTTGATCGTCATCCTCCGAATCCTCATCTTCCTCCACCACCTCTTCTCTCCGTCGATGCTGCTCTCGTTTATACTCCTTCTTAGGCGGCTTAAGCTTTCTCTCCGCCGCTTGAAGCTCTTGAAGCCGCTGCTGAGCCCTAACAGTACAAGCCCGAGAAGGACGCGTTCTCCTAAGCGTCAAAGGCTCCTCCTTTGGAATTTTGGTATCTGTAACCGGAGCTACATCGTCAGCTGGAGATCGGTCAGGGACGATATCGGAGGAGGAACCCATTAGAGAGCGTAGAGATTAAAGATCGAAATTAGGGTTTTTTTCTGGGTGTAAATTTGAGATTTTTAGGAAGAGAGAATCAAAACCCTTTTGGCATTGTGGGGAAATCGAAATCGGTTAATCAGAGAGAGACAAGGAGGAAGAAAGGAAGGTCCAAAAGCGTCGACTGGTGTTTGGGTTTTGAAAACGCTGTCGTTTTTGGGGTTTGTGTGAGAGAGATGAAGAAGAAAATCTGAGGAAAAAGAAGATTGAGATGGTAAATAAATGTCAAATAGGTCTCTCTGAGAGAATTGATCAGAGGAAAGGAAACGACTCGTTAAGCGAGAGTGAAACACGAGGGTCTGAGAAAATAGAGGGGCTCACAGTTTTATTAGGGCTCGAGAGAGATTTTTTGTGTTTTTTTTTCTTCTTCTTTTTTTTATTAACCCAACAAAAAAAACTTTATTAATTTTTATAGAACTAGTAAAAGCACTTTATTGGTTTTTTATAATAGTGTTAGATTTTTTAAAAAAATTACTACAGCATTTTAAAAATATTACAAAGATAATTTTATGAAAATATTGATTTGAGAAACATAACTAGATGTAGTGTATCAACATGACTATTGAAGTAACCCATTAAAAGGAACCATCTCAAGTAAAGTATCTCTAAATAGCAAACCTCATCATTAATACTTCTCAATCAGACCAAGGAGGTAAAAAAATCTAACTTTGGTTCTTACATTAATTACTTCATTTATGTCACACAACTATATTCCATGGACTAAATTACAAATAAACTTCTCCAAAAAACAAAGAACCTCTTCTTACAAGTATATGTTATGTAGTTGTATTTTATTACACAGTTTAGATTTTTCAATCAATAATAAATTTGAACAATCGCATGTAAATACAAAACACAAATGGCACTGTACAACATTGTGTACATGATATTCACAAGTCACAACTCTTTATCGACGATGCAATATCTTCTCAAAGATCTGTCGATATATCGTCTTTGTCCGAAAAACCAACACACATGAGACAAGAAATCCGAGGAAAGCCACAGATGCAATTACCACATATGCCAATCGGAAACAATGAGGACCGTAACACGTGTTACCTTCTCCGATAATGGTGCGATCATAGATATATCCAATCAATCTTACAGAGAAGATATATGAACCCATAGGACTAGCAATTGAAATGGTGTTGTAGATTGTTCCCATGTGCTTAACTCCAAATAGTTCTGATGTAATTGTTGGCATTAACGACCATTGTGAGCCATAACAAATGCCTACGATAATCGAACCGGGGTAAAGATTTCCTTGAAAACCAGAGGCTATGATTAGATGACCTATGGTCATAGTTCCAAGAGTTGTAGCCATTAGCAACGGACGTGGCCATCCTTTTCTGTGCAGCAACCAATCCGAGACATAACCACCTCCAAACCGACCAATAAAGTTCCATATATTCCATAAAGCCAACAATGAGTTTATCTCAACGCTAGTGTATCGAAGAGACTCACCTATTTGTCTGATGTTATTTATCGTCGAAATCCCGGATCCCATTCCACATATCATTGCAAGAAACAACAACCAAAAGTCTACATTACACATAGCTTGTAAAAGATTCAAGCTTTTGTCTTCATCTAGCATCAAAATCTCTCCAGAGGTTGTTGCTTCCAGATTATCTACCAAAGGAGAATAAACAGATGACAACGGTTTCTCGATACTGTCCCGGTGTGCTCTTACCGCAACTAGTAGAGGCGATGAAAGCAGAACAAGTAGAACTGCAAGTGTGACAGCATTGGCCCATGATGGTAAACTTAAAGTGCTCTTCAGAATAATAGTAATCATAAGGTAAGCTGCAATGATAAGTGACAAAGTTGATAAACCATCCAAATGTTTCTTCTCATCCACTGTGCTTGTCTTGTATACCCTGACTAGAGGCATCACCAAAACAGAGAGAAGTGAAGGTACAATTGCAAGTAGAAGAATAAAAGTCTTTGGATCTCCAGGACATACGACTTCATACAGCTGAATTAACATTGCTCCGCTTAGTCCAACAAAACCCTGCAAAGAACGAAAGCGAAGACATAATTTGCAAAACAGAACCCAAAACAGAGGATTTATCTGATTTATCAGAATCAGTCTTAAGGTCCCAGAGAAGTAGCAGTAACAAGATATCAACACTAAGCAAATAAAATTTCATAAAGCTTGAGTCTTTTATTACCTTCATAATGCCAACAGCAGTGCCACCATAGTCAGCAAAATTCTCTAAGGAGCTCACAACATTGGCGGTGTTAAGAAACGTTAAAGACTGTGCAGCTATAAACATAAATAGACACATGACCGGAACCGGAGGCCGTTTAATTAAACCGGTAACAGAAGCCCACATTAGGAAATAACCGGTGAAATTCAAAATCGCTCCGATCAAAATCACCACCCAAGGTCCTCCTCGACGTTCCCGTCCATCACGGCGACGGCGATTGAAAGTGGCTGCAGTGTATACAAGTCCCGATAAAACTCCGACGTTACCTCCAATGTCTTTGAAGACGGAGACTGTATCAAGGGTTGATTGATCGTAAGATTGAGTTGACTTTAAGATCGCTGAGTAGATTCCGAAGGTGTATGAACCTCCTGCGCTACACTGGATCCATATACTCGCCGTCATCGCCATCCATTTCGTTCTCAGAATCTCCGTCGCCATTTTTCCGCCGGAGAAGAAAAAGACAGAATTACTTCTTTTTTTTCCACCTCTTGGCGCAAACTGACATGCACGAATTTGAGATTTGTTTGAACAAATGTGGATCCATTATTGGGCTCATTGATGACTATTGGATTAGGGCCCATTTGGTTCGCCGTTTGGCACGCTACAGCCACAAATGACACGTGTAGGAGAGGAAGACGGAGTTAACGGGGATGGTCACGGGATCATCCAATGAACGTCAGTTATTTTAATGACTCATTTGTATTTGGCCACGTCAAAATATTTAGCAAAATTCAAATATTTTAACTTCTTTTTTGTTATAAACAGAGAAAGAGATAGAAGAAATGAGTGTGTTATTCCATTGAGATAAAGGGTTCTTTATATAGGAGTACAAGGAAAAGGGTAAAACCCTAGAAACATCTAGATGATGGGCTTAGATGATGGGCCTTATAATGGGCATCCATCTTTATTCATAACACTCCCCCTGATGACCATTAT
>Ga0041059_1003279_pt1 | contig 11216 bp, 6 predicted proteins | sample AraColnosormetaG_FD_56232 | JGI IMG/M metagenome (GOLD analysis project Ga0041059, IMG submission 56232) | Arabidopsis roots microbial communities from North Carolina, USA - Col MF nosort | ecosystem: Host-associated > Plants > Roots > Unclassified | place: USA: North Carolina | collected 2013-09-02 | reverse complement strand
GCCCGTCGATTGCCCAGCTTCAAGTTCAGCTCGTGGATTAGAGATTGATTCTTCACCTTCCCCAGAGACTCACCCGTACTTGTTTAATTCGTGCATTAACACAACCGTTCACACCTCCTTGAGAAGTGATCTCACGGTGCGGATGAAACCCGTTTACTTGGACCGCACTCTCCATTGGTTGAGAAACGATGGGAGCATCATATTGTAGCTTCAGATGACCAACGCATCCCCTATTTAACTGCGGTTATGAGACTCATTGATACAACCAAGTAAACTGTCTCATGCTTTACTTAATTTGGGTCATGTCCTGATTTACAGGAATGTTCGTTTCCAACTTGCTTTTCTAATTAGCCCTTTATCAAAAAAAAACTTGCTTTTCTAATTTCAACGTCATGGTTTATGTAATTCAATTCCAAAATCAGCTCTAAGAAGCTCTTAGTCAATGATACATCAGTATCAAAAACATATATATGGAAGTTGAATGTAATGGAGATATAACTCAAGTAGAAACTGGTGTTAAACGGCTAATCAACCAAAAACTGAGAATGAAAATGGAAAAATAGATAACATTCAAAGCGGAAAGAATGAAATGTTCTATAACTGTAGATTGCTGGAGTCATATGACTGTGTCGTCTCACTGCTGTGGCCAAGTAGTCAGTTCAATGATCACAATGACAGCAATTGGTGCTTCTTGAATCATCTCGCTCACTTGCTCTGCTCTCACTACTTGATACCATGAATCAGTCAAAGAAACATTCACAAATGCTTCAAAATAAAGTGTCATCTACTTCAACAAGATGGTAACTATCTAAACATAAGACAGATTGATGAAGCGGCTGATAGATATTCGTTCGTGGCGAAGATGGGTGGATGCTTCATGGATCGACTAGAATCTACACGAAGAGATTAGCTATGGCTTAGGGCATTATAGTAGAGGGGCATTTTTATAAAAAAGTTTAAGTCTTTTATGTTTTAAAAAAAACAATTATAGGCATTTTCTATATATTTACATTTGTTAAGCTTTTAGCATTCACTACTTTCATTATAGGCTTTAATCTCTTTAAATTAATAAAATGTCTTGTTAATGAATTTAGTTTAGTAAAATTTTAGATTTAAGAAAAATAAAACTTTAAACTCTAAGACTTTGATTACAAAATAAAATAAAAATCGAAAACTTTTTAATGTAAGGTGTTTGAACTTTGAATACAAAAGAAAAAACTTTGTTTTGATTAATTAAATAAATGAGTTAGCTTTGCTATTCATTAAGATAACTATGGTTGAAATGTTCGATTATATAAATTTAATGAATGGTTTTGCAAGTAAAAATCTAAATAGAGCTATATTTAAAGAATATAATTTTGTTTTTTTCCTTTTTTTCTTACAAAATGCTTATAAAATAAATAAAAAATGTTCTATAAAGTTTAAGCATAATTTTAATATATTATTATTATCTGCAATTATACAAAAAGATAGAGGACATAAATGTTTTATTTGCATAGGGCATTCTTACATGGCGAACCGGTCGTATGACTTATTGTTAGGCGGCGTTGATCCACACATCGGCTCTGAATTTTACCCAATTGACTTCTTGGAGGTTTGTTTCATATGTTTTTCATTATTATTCAAACATCTTTGAATATCTTTATTTGATCATAAGTGGGATCGCGTTGTTTGATTGCAGAGCAATATGACTCCACTGAACTTTGCCAACTACGTGGCGGCACACAGAAAAGAAGTGTTCGAATTGTTTGCCTTTAGCCTTATAGTCGCAGAGAAGCTTCCAAGTACTTGTTTGTACTTTATTTTGGTGAATGTAGCCACTAACCAGTATCCTCGTGAATATTTGCTTTCATTTAATAGTCAGTGTTCGTTTTTCAATTATTTGTATTGTAAAATATATGAACTAACGCTTAAAACTTTAAACTGAAAATATTTGAGTTAATATCTATTAACCGTCTTACTTTTCTTCTTTGTTACAAAAAAAAATGATAAATAATATAATTGGATCACATCTGATCAAAGTAGATACTAAAAAATACCCTGGAACTTTCAATTTCTTCTAGTATTTGAGTCATCGAGATCATGATTAAATTAAGCAAATAAATTAATGCCAAAAAAAAAAGTAGATGAGGACGGTTGAATATTTGATTTTGATTTATTTATATCAAACATACTGTTCTTAGACTAAGGCTCCGAATGATGACTGCGTTTTGCAGTGCGGGAGAAGTAAAGTGCGGTTTAAATAGTAACAAAAATACATAGATACATATGTATACGTAGAAATTTTGATACTGTTATATCACTGTTGCGGTGCAGTTTTAGGTGCGGTTTTAGTCACCATTCAGACCCTAAATGTAATGTGACCAATGAAAATAGGTCTTCCTGAATAAACAAGGTCAAACTCACCGATGGTTTAGAATTTACTCAAAATAGTCCATTTAAGTTGATCTTTTCATCGTTTTCTATTCCACTTTAGTTTCGCCTATTACTTGATTGCCCGAGGTTATATTTATTTTTGTGAACCCTGCTCGAGCAATTTCAAGCATCCAGTCAAAAACTGTTAAAGGTTTGTAAAAAGCACTGACACGACATCGTATTTTCTGTAACGACTCCGGACTCTAGCTAGTTCATGCATTCTAAAAACAAAAGCAAGAACATTGAAATTGCAAAAAGACAAGAACATTTGTGGAAATAAAATCAAGAACGTAGAAATTTAGAAAAGGCAACAACACATAGAAATTAAGAAAAAGTAGTACTACATTTATCATAACAACTATAACAAGAATGCCAGGACATGAAGAGGTTGTTTGTTTCGAAACTCTCTACCGCTGGTTAAAAACTATCAGAATCAGTATCAAACGGATCACCAAAGTTACAAGTTAAAAAAAAAAATTAAAATAAATTGGAGCCTTAATGTAGTGATCGAAACCCAAAACCCCTCTGGTATTTTTGGTAATTTTCCATGAAAGTGATCAAGTTTTGCGCATGAATATTATGCAAATCTTCAACTTGTATCACTAGAAATTTATTTTGCTCTTTTTATATTGTTTTGGCTAGGCTAAGTCTCAAAAATGATTCCACATGTATATCTAAGTGATCATTTTACAAATGAGAAATATGAAAACAAACCCGGCCACTAGTCTTGGATTACCCAAGCTGAAACCCAGCAATTGATGGACTCAAGTCTTACATTTAGAAACCAGAAACAAAACACATGGCAAATTCAGTGTTATTTGATTAATAACTTTTGATATAATTAATAAAGTATTTATTACCAATCCATATATTTTTTAGAAACAAAACTAATAAAGTTATGACAAAAATGAAACGGAAATGAAGGCTACAAAATTAAACAAGGAAGAACATCGGGCATTTACTTGGCAATTCATGGGTCGCCCATTTTCACATCAGTCACATCTAGTTGTATTATCTCCGCTCTGCACCCTAAAATTGATCCCATGCTGCAACCAAAATGAAATAAACTCTCTTTTGTTAATATGCTATTGCACAGATCCTGTATATTTTTGTCTACAATATTGAAGGGAGCTCCTTTTATTATACCTGGGAGTGGTACGACCAAGATCTCCATGAACAAACTCTTTGATGTATGTTCCAGCCTGCATTATTGAAAATTTAAAACTTGCCCATCTTTCAAGAATGATAATGAGGTGAGTTAGAAGTTGTAGCAACCTGGGTGCACAGATGCAATAGAAAGTAGTGAGAGTGTCCTTTTATCTTTTCAACTTTCATCCTGAATATTGGAACCACAAACACTGACTCTTACTAAACAGAAGAAAGCTTCAAGGTAAGTAAAATGTGAAACTCACGATAGATTATCACTAACCAATGTATAATCTTTTCACGGTCCAGTGGACTTCGTCGGTGAAGCACTCTTACTGGTGTCTTCTGCAAGATTTTCTGCAGTGAAATAGTATAGAACAAGAACGTTACTTTGCATTAAAATTAAAACCAAGTTTCAGGACAGACAATGGGATTGTCCCTATTCTTAAAAAATCATAAAAGAAAGAAACGACTCACCAATTCTTTCAGGCAAGAAATTGAGTTGAAGTCTTTCTCTTCAAGTGGACGAGAAATCCATACAAGTGCAACATACTGCTTCTGCAGTACATAAAAAAAGCATTGCACTGGTTGGTTCAATCAATTTTTATTACATTTCTAACGTAAGTCTTTGTTGGTTCAATATTCCAATAGGATTTAACAATGCTGACCTGCTTCTCCGCTTCTCCCTCGCGCATCATTGCCCAACACTGACTTCCGATACATTTAAGGTCTTTTACTCCGACCTGTAGCCAAAATACTGCTTGTAAGATTGCAACAAGGCACACATAATCAATTGATACAACATTTGTGTTCAATTAATGATGCCTTACTAGTTTTTTCTCTGACTTGTTTATCTTTTCTTCAACTTCCTTCAATGATTGTTCAGACGGTAACTGGCGAGAATTCTGAACCTCGATCAAGAAAGGTCTACCTGAACCCAACATTCGTACCTGAATACAGCTCTTTTATATTATAAGCATAAACTTATCGAATATGAATATAACGTCCGAAAAGGGTAATTTCTCACATCAATATCTTCTCTGCCAGCAGCATGGAACTTGTAGGAATCCCCAAGGCATGCTGGAAGAATGTTTCCACCAAGTATCTCCTGAAATATATACAAAAATCTATTGAAGTCAATGTTATCTATAGGAATAGTGTAAAAAAGTCCAGATGACCACTAAGAGACTGCTACCTCAACAGACGCTTCCCCCATTCTTTCATCATCAATAATCCATCGTGATTGACTAACATTTCTGGAGTACTGCAAAGATAAGATCGAACCATCAATTGAAATTGATCCTCGATAAGAGGTTAAAGATCTGCTCGGTCATCTGCGAATTCATTTGTTACCAAACTACAGTTTACACAGAAATGAAGGTTACAAATACAATACACTGCCCCAAGAACATGAAAACAGTGACTTACTTTGAAGTACCTCCCACTAAAAAAGATAGGCATCCTGTTGCAATGAACTGAAAAGATGCATGGTTCATACACCTGGTGATATAAGAAAAATGTCGAGAACATGAGTTTCAGTTAGTCAAATAATGATAACCAGGACAAAGAAAGTTCTACAAATATATATATATATATATATATGTGGGTTAAATATGCAAACATATACCTTTTCAAATGAATTCTCGGAAATACAGTTTGATCCATTCTCTGCGTCTGCATATACATAAAATACAATTAACAGATAGCATTTCGAAACTCTGAAATTTGATCTGCGGGATCTAATGTATTATCTCAATAAAATGTGTAAGAAAATGATGTAGATGGGCACAAGATCCGGGAAGTGTATAAACTGTCATAAGGAGCAACATAGACCAGGCAGGGATAGACAGGGACCATGAACTTAGAATATATGCACTTTAAAAGAAGTATGACATCTATGCGAGATACGGAAGTAGCGTAGATAAAGAGGTCGGCTTAATTGCATATTATCGCCTTGAAGTGTCAAAGAAGAGTGAAAACTCAAAGAGCCTTCAGATGTAACCAAGGAAGAATTTCATAAATGAAGGTCAAATTTTCTTTCATCAACGAACTCCTTCAACATCACAAGTATAGGTGATATTTCAAGCAATTATAGATGCACCATGTCATAAATGATTTATGAATCAGGAGTTCAAGAAAAAGATTCAACCGAGTCCTAAGTGATTGTAGAGTCTCGACATACCTGTTTTCCTCCTCTTACTTTCATGCGTTGTTTCAGAAGCACCCTGAGCCTCGTCTGATGCTTTAGTGTATGTCAAACGGATGTGAAAAGAGCTTGAATCTGATTCAGCGCCCTGCCAAAACAGAGAAGAAACGCAAAGACTTTTAGTATCTGGAAACAGATTTTGCAGGTTATAACATCCATTTGTATAAGATACTAAGCAATAGAAGCAAAGGTGAAAACCTAAGCAACAACTCAACAATTTTCCAAAACAGAAACACTTTCAAGCAAATCACCGACTCACCAACGATGCTTTAAGTTGATCCAAGAGTAGAACTTTCAAGGCATCCTTTACAGAAATTTTATCGCGCTGCAGCCAAACTTCGGTGCTGTACTTTCCTTTAAGGTATGACCTATTAAGGTAGATACATTAACACTAGAGCAGAACCAAAACAAAACTGATAAAAAGGAAAAAATCTTTAGTTGATGCAAGCGAAGAAGCTTACAAGAGTGCACGTTCATTCTCCATGATAGTTGATGGCACAGAGACTTCAAGACCAAAGCTATCGAACTCATGACGATCCTGCTTCACCAAGTCCGTTATCCTTGCAACGTAATCACTACTAGAATCCGATTTCACCAGCTCTTTTTTGACATCGGAAAAAACGAACTGCAATATACCTAAACAAACAATGCAGATTGTGGAACAGCTAGATTCCGATGCACTAGTTTCATCATCACCGGATTTGAGCCAGCTGCGCAGAGTTGAAGTCGAGACTGATGAAATATCGGAATCAAAAGCCTCGACGGATACCAATCGGAAAATACATCTCTCACAGACCTAACAGAGTGGAGACACACGGACTTAATTAAATTACAGAAGAAAAATCGAATTCTCAAAGAGATTGAAGCGGAGAATATGTCAGATACATAAACCCTAAGAACGTGAGAGTAAGAGATAAGAAAACGAACCCCGAGAGAGAGAAGATCTTTCACAGCACCGGTATGCAGAGATCGAGCTGTTTCGTATACGCGCCGTGTCTTGGAGTTACCATGACTTACTAGGCCGTTGGGCAAGCCGGCTGATTCGACGGCGACGGGTTCTTTTTCGCCGGACATCTGTTTTGAATAATTGGAGGAAAGCGGCTTCTATCAAATTAGTAGCAATCAATGCAGTGAGCTTGTTAAGTTTTTGACTTTTTTTTCTCGTGCCAAAAAAGGCTAATGAAGCTGCACATGTTAAAATATTATATGAACTATTTTAGAGTTAATATAGCAAAGAGGGCGTTTGGTCTAGTGGTATGATTCTCGCTTTGGGTGCGAGAGGTCCCGAGTTCGATTCTCGGAACGCCCCTCTTACTTTTTTGTTATTTTCAAGACGTTGTTGGCATGGATTATATGTTCGTCTCGTGCACACTATGTAATAGTATAATCTCTTCCATTTTATGCTTTTATATGTAACAGTGGATCCATCGTTTACAAAAATCTCTGTATATAGATAACAATGAAATCACATTATAAAATTGAGTTGAATCATTACGTAACACACTCAGCTCAATTTAACTTATGGCTACGAAACAATATTAAATCATTGAATTCATTACTCACCAACACTAATGTAACGTTTACTAATTGAATTCTTTGGTTCAAGAGGTGAATTGACAAGCAGTCACATGTTACCTTCCAATCTAGTTTCTTGTTCATGCATTGAAAGTCTCCTTATTGCTGTTGGCACTACATAACCCAAACTTCAAACAAAACTCTTTTGAGAGATGTGTGTGCAAAGTTTTAAAAACGCAATTAAAGTGTTCGATGAAATGCCTCAGAAGAAACATGTAACTGCTTGCTCAAAACTAAATCAAACCGATTCAGCCACAACAAAGTTAATGATCTCACTAAGCAGATTCTCAAATAAGTCAAAACGATACACCATTGTCTGAAATCATATCACCTTAAAAGCCCTACTTATTCATTCGCCAAAACCTTCCAATCTTAAGACAGAGAGACATGTGTTTTAGAACTACAATAACATCGCACGAGTAAGAAAATGGTAACCTCGTTGACTCAAACCAATCAAATCTCCGATCACTTTTTATCTTCACCGAAAAGTAGACGGAGACGAGAAGCAAAGACGCCGGAAGAGTCAATCGATGCTTGATGAAGAAGATCGCTTTTGATTTTACTCATACGATCCGTCAAACTATCTTGTTCCTTCTTGAGAACAGCAGTGTCTTCCTCCAGATCGTGAATTCGGTACTTCTGACTTACCGATCGGAAACTCAGAAGCAAAATCCCAGTCATGGCGGCGAACTGGAAGAAGCTTTGCTTGTTTTTCTTCACATTCTCGAAGAATCCAGAAGCAACAGCGGTTAAAGCCTTCGCCGGATCTTTCCCGGTGAGAGGATCAACAGATCCCTGTGGCGCAGACGAAGCCATTTTCGGTGTCTAATGAACAAAAGAGGAAACAAGCTGAGAGTGAGAGCTAGAGAAAAGGGTTTCGAAAAGGCTTGGGCTTTTGATGTTATCAAGTGAAGCCCAATAAGTTATTTCTATTGTTTAAGAGTAGTGATTTGATACAGCCTCTGATGTACTTGGAAGGTTATAAAATGCAAAGTGCAAACAGACAAAAATTTAGGTTAAAAAAAATTATGATGAGATGAATGAAATTCATGGAAGAACAAAACTGTTATAGCATAAAAATCATATAATCAAGCATTTAGAATTAACATAATACAATGTTTAAAGCAACATTCATCTATGATTTAACATTAAACCAATGGGTTTCTTTTTTTTGTCTTATTTATTTGTATTGTTTTATTAAAACGTATTTTCCCGTTGTTCATTATCAGTGTTTAATCTTGATGATGATGGGTTCATCTTGTTTGAAAATAATGTTTGGATATATATGTCAACAAATCCTAAGAAGCCAGATGGCGAAATATTGAAATATTCGTATTATTGTGATAAACATTATCTGCTGGTTTTAGTATTTGCCCACTTTCTCTTCCTCTTATGCATGTCATCATTTGAAACTTTTTTGACAATTCGAGGTGATCATGTGAATAACGTAATCACCAAACGTAAGAGTGAGTATACGATGAGTGTTATGGGATAACCAAATGAAATCCTCCTACACACACAACTTACACAAACTCGAAAACATTTAAGTATAAACCATATGCAAACTTTATATAAAAGATAGAATGAAATTACAAAATAAAGGATCAAATGCAATCAACGAAAGCCACAATAACAACTTAAAAGAGAAAGATAATGATCACAAAACACAGCGAATGTCCCACTCCCACATCATTATTCATTCTTTAACCATTTTGCTTAATCATCAGACTCTTTTTCTTTCTTCACTTCCTCTTCAGTGGTCTTGGCATGATAACCTGGAAGCTTCTCTTTGATCTTTTCCAAAATCCCCTTCTTCTCCTCCGGATGTTCCACTGGAAGCTCCGTCGTAGGCTCCACCGGATGCTCCGTTACAACCAACGGCGTGGACGTGACAGCTGGTGAATCCTCTGCTTTCTCGTCGTGGTGACCAGGAAGCTTCTCCTTGATCTTCTCAACTAATCCTTTCTTCTCTTCCTCGGGATGGTCATGCTCCACCACACTCTCCGACACTGGTACCGGGATGGTAGTGGAAACTGGTACATCATCCTCTGCTGTCTTGTCGTGGTGTCCTGGGAGCTTCTCCTTGATCTTCTCCACTAGTCCTTTCTTATCTTCCTCTCCTTCAACGATCTTCTTCTTCTTCTCCTTCTTTTCCTCACCTTCTTCATCGCTCGACTGTTAGGTATTCAAATTTCAAGAACCATGAGTATGATTATTGGTTCAATCAAAAGATCTATAAAACTAATCTAAATCTTATATATATATCATGATCTCTTATCAACCATTTCGATCAAACAAAATTTCATAAATTTTTACTTACAGAGGAAGAAGAGCTGTTGGATCGGTGAAGCTTTTCGATGACACTAGGCTTGTTCTCCTCATCTTCCTCGGTCTTTTCTTGAAGCTCCTCTAGCAGAGTAATCTTGTTCTCCTTCACTTCCTCGTGCTCCGCAGCTAACTCCGGTTCAGAGATCTGAGCCTTATGATCGAACTCAGACTCGAGCGTCGTTGTCTCTTGAGGTTTCACTTCCTCTTCCTTCTTCCCCAAGAAATCAAACAATCCACGATCCGTAACCTCTGTTGTCGTCGCTGGTGATTCCTCTGTTGCGACCGTTGGTGTCTCGTGCTCGGGAACGTTGTTCTTGTACTCCTCAGCCATAGTTAATCTTGATTTGATTAAAAGTTTATATAGTAAATAGAAAATATGAGAAAATTTCAAGACTTGTGTAGTTGCTTTAAGATGGTTTTGTGAATGAGTAATGTTTGTGATGAGATAAGAGAGAGTGGGGTTTTTATAGTGTCAAGAGAAGGGTCCAGGCCAACGCGGAGGTAACGCTGTAAAGATTTAATTATTTTTAAAATGATCCAAAAAGATGGATATTTATTTCTTGAATTGTATAATGACCCCTCTTATTTCTTGAAGTCGGTAGATGAATATCATGATATCAGTATCACCACTTTTTTCTTAATTTAAACGATATATGTTTTTAATATATAGATGAAGAGTTAAACTAATATTAGATAATCGCATAGTCATGTACTTTTATCAACAGAAGCTGTATCGAACTATGGTCTATGGTTTTGTTTTGGATTAATCAATGGTCTATGGTTACGTGGTTGAAGTACATCCTTTTAATCTATTATTGTATTGCATTTTATCAGATTTAAAAGGATAACAGATGTATAATTTAAAGAGTTTCAATGGACTTGGCATATATGTTATGTAGTTGTTTGGAATTTGAATTTGATGTTGTGTCACCATCCTATTATTTCAAACTTTTTGTAACAAAAAACAACAAAACACTACATAATTTGCCCGGAAATAGAAGTTAACAATTTTTTAAAACCTTTTTCTTGATTTTTATTTTAAATCGTTTTGACATTTTACTTCACTTACTTGTTGAAAAATATTATATAAAAAGCATATGAAAGAAATTTCAAACTTCAAAAGTGATGTTTCCAACTCTTTTAAGACTTTCAGGTTGTATCTGTAAAATATACTATAAATAAAGGGGCAAATTAAAAGGGAAGAATTATAACCGAACTATTAAGTATTAACAGAATTATCTAGCCAAAGGATCAGTACTAAATGGAAAGACTAATTATACAATAGAAGTTAGGACGAATTAGAAGAAAAACAGAATAATGTAGAAGGCATGAATTGAACCAATAATTTACTGACACGTATTAAAAGAGGTGGGAACGGGCCCACACATGGAGCTGAATGGTCGGCTTTGATTGGCTTTAAGCATAGATGTCGGTCATGTGGGCCATTAGACACGTCGGCTAAAGCTAGATTGCAGATATTTTTCGGGTAAATTACTAACATGCCATTACTCCTCTAATCCTTTTTTTTTTTTTTTTTTTTTTTTTT
>Ga0041059_1003278_pt1 | contig 11217 bp, 8 predicted proteins | sample AraColnosormetaG_FD_56232 | JGI IMG/M metagenome (GOLD analysis project Ga0041059, IMG submission 56232) | Arabidopsis roots microbial communities from North Carolina, USA - Col MF nosort | ecosystem: Host-associated > Plants > Roots > Unclassified | place: USA: North Carolina | collected 2013-09-02 | reverse complement strand
TTATCCTCACCTGTATCTTCTGTCCTACATATTCCAGCCGCTCAAAACAAAACCGCGGGTGTTCAAACTTATGCTTTGAAGGATGCAAGAAGCAGAGCTGTGTGATTTAAGGTAAGTGAAAAAAGTTTAGAGAAGGAAAGTAACATATCACATGACAAAGCCAGAAGTAATAGCTTTTGTACCTGTAAACCGAGTCCAAGTTCGATGTTTCTTGCTTCAGTTATCTCCTTGATTCTATCATTCATCGTTAAAGGGTATCCGAGGGTCTGCATAACTTTTGGTTTGCTGTCAAAATCCCATATGTTCCCTCTGAAACGATGCATTCCCGGTGGAACACAAGCTCTGAATAGCCTAGGGTGTGCGAATAAAGCATCTTCAGGAGGCTGAAGCAACAGGAGAAAAAATAAAGAAATCACTCTTGTTAGATAGACCAAAGAAGTAGACTGTGATTTTGTTATATCATGCAGTTTTATTTACCTTGTAAGTAGCAATATCTTGCCAACCTAGCTTTTTCCCTTCAAATTCAACAGAAACATAATCTACATCCTCGAGCTGTCTCCTGCTTCGAGGCTGACACTCATCAGCATCTGGATCCATCCCAAACACCTCAAAAAGTACACGATACACTTCCGGCATCCCAAAACATAGATAGATGGCACCAAACAAAGCCCAGAACACAGATCTAGCCAGAACAAAAGAAATTAACATGGATAAGTACATGTCACTTATGAGACATTGGGATGCACAGACTCGTCAAGTTTTCAGTCATTTAATTCAACCAAATGGAAAGCCCAACCTAGATAATTAGCACCAGCTATCACAAAGCCCCTTTCAATCAAATAACTAAACAAATGATGACACACTACAAACATATAAGACAGATCTTATCTAAGATGAGAAACCTTTGAACAGCTAAAAGCTTTCATAGTGAGACTTGGGCTTATCTAAACACAGAATATAGTTCTTGACAGGATCTACTAGTTCCATATACAGCAAAACCAGATATTAACACATATCATTGTTTATTTCCATGAAGCTAAAGTCTCAGCTCAAAGCAACCAAAGTATGGACTAACACTCAAGTGAAATAATCATCATCATTAAAGAAGAGAGAAACTTAATCCAAATGATGACAGACTACAAGCAGATAAGACTGATCATAATCCAAGATGAGAAATCTTTGATCAGCTAAAAGTTCTTGGCGTCATAACAACTCATGGTGGGATTTGGGCTTATCTAAACACAATGTTAGATACATAGCAAGTTCTTGAGAGAATGGAACAACATCTAGTAGTTCCATTAAAGCTAAAAAAACTCAGTTCAAAGCAAACAAACTATGGACTAATACTCAACTGAAATAATCATCATTGTCAAAGAAGAGAAACTTACTTAACCGGTGGCTCACGCTCTTTCCTAATCAACTTATCCATATCATCATAAGGAAAGATGAGATTTTGCAAGCTCGCTGCTTTAATCCATTTCGGGAGATACCTCTTCCCAATCAAAGCAAACACTCTCTCCCTCATAGGTCCCGGAGATTCCCTCGGATACCTCTGCAAGAAAAACTCCGTAAGAGCAAGCTCAAGCACATACTGACCCAGAAACCAAAGCCTCGAGTGCCCATTCTTCACATGCCTCGCACGTGCTCTATCACAAGACGGATGCTGGAAAGCAAGATAGAGCAACGTATCAAAGTGTTTCGCCGGATTATCATCTCCTAAACTCTCTGAAGGTTCCAGAGAATACCCTAAAGCTTGTTTAACTTCAAGAAGATACTCATCGATCCATGTTTTATCAGCGTTGTTAAGCTTTGACGATGGAAGACAAGAGCTAAGTAAAGGAAACGACTTCAGAGACAATTGTGGACTATTGAGGAATCTCTCAGCTAATTTCTTATCGTCTAATGGTGGCCTTAAGATGAATCGTTTAGGAGGAACCTTTTTCTTCGGTCCTGTCGCTGTTTTACGCTGTGCTAGCTCTTTGAGGAGACGTTGAGGGCTGTCTCGTGGAAGACCTTGAGTCTCCGCCGTCACGGAAGCGCAAATTCGGAGATTTTGGAATCTGGATTTTGTGAGAATCGATTGGGTTTTAGATGGGAACTGAGAAATTGAAGATGAAAATGAGATTTCTGGTGCTGAAGATGAACAAATGCGAAGGAGAGAAGAAGATGGAGATGAAGAACAAAGCTCCATTGCTTCTTTAGACTGTTACTATCAAACAAAAATTAAGAATCAAATCATCCAATTCGACTCGAGAACACGCAAAAGACACGATTTTTGCAGCAGTAGAAGAAAATGGTAACGAAGAAGATTGCAGAGTTCCATGGATAAGGTCATGGCGGGGAGATTTTTCTAATGGATCATGGTTTCAGTGTAAATCATTCAGGCCCGTAAAAGCCTATTATAAAGCCCAATAATATAGCAAGACCCGTAAGACATTGTAGTATGAAATGATCATCATTAATATAGCTTAGACTTAGATTATTTCACATTCAAAATTCAAAGATGCTCAAATCTATATGTGGATCTCTGTTACGTTGGATACTTTTCTATAGCATGCATTCAAAATCTATATTATTTTGCTTGTATAAATTGTATTGTATTGCAGCATGAATTATCATATGTAATACGTAATCATGACAATAGACTATAGATATAATCATATAATCTATGATACTTTATATATAAATATGTCACACTTTGCAGGAAAAAGATTCCTTTTGTGTTGGTCTTTTTTCTTTAAATCACGTGGCACATGTTAATCCGATTTGCATTATTTAGAAAAATTATAGAAAACGTACAAGTCATCCTATATTGGTCTTTCTTACAACTATTTGTTTTATTTAAGTACAAACATTATATTGTTTACTGTTTCATGGTCAAGAGTCTCTACGCGTGTTATCTAAGTAATCTAATGAATTGGTAAAATTAAATCTAAATTAGATTATAGTATTTTGTAAACGATTTGAAAGAATGAGAATCCAATTATAGAATTCAAAACACTATTATATTATATATTAAACATATTGGAAAGGGTTGACAAAAGAAAAACATACCGGAAATGAGATCCTCTCTTTCTAAGTAATTATTGGCGTTATAACTTTCATCATAAATCATAAGCACGGCTTATAGGTATACATGTCACTGAAACTTGTATCAAAACATGTAACTAACAAATATCATTAGTTATTGTATATATATAAACAAAAATGCTATGACAGGAAGCAATCTAAAGACTATACTCATTAACGAATTAGGTTCTACAATTACACTCGATCACATAAATTTCTGTTTTATATTTATTACAAACCCATGTATGTGTAGAGTCTATAGTTTAATAGTGTTTAATTAAAATTTATCACAAACCCATGTATGTGTAGAGTTTAATAGAGAAGGAAAATTTTAGTGAATCGCTAAGGTAATGACAAGATACAATGATACATGCATTCTAAGTAACTCCATGCGAAACGATCCTAATATTGACTTACAAACATATAGCATTTTGGCTGTAGTATATTTAATAATGTTGTAGGACACAACATGTAGATTAATTGATTAAAGACAACGTGCATGTCTCTTTTTTTTCTCTATGATGCGGGCCTTTTAGCAGAGGAATGCTACAGACATGTAAAGTTTTGATAAAATTGAATAATTAGCTAATTATGGCCTGACTTGTTTAACCTCTATATCCAGAATGAACATTATATTGAAAACTGATCTTTCCACAACTATATATGTAATATAGTTTTTTTTGTTTTGTTGCATTCTGATCTCGTCATTCTGATGTAATATAGATCCTTGCCATCATAAAAAAAAATGGTAATCGATTTTTAGTTAAGTATGAAGTTGTCCTCTTAGTTTAAAATTACAGTCAGCGCAAATGAATTATCTTCCCAGAAATCAATTAATTTTCTTGCATTTTAAAAAGCCAGACATAAAGTTTTGACTGATTAAGACATACATGTATATATATGGTTAAATGATTTATCATTTTTCTCGATCGATTGGATAAAGGACATGGTTTTCTTAGAAAAGAATATAAGATAAATGACAAATAACAGAAAGAAGCGTGATTGCCTTTACTTGCATGCAGATGCAGTAGTCTCCCATTTTGAATGACTGCTCTAAACTCTTAAAGTATAACTATTCTCGTCAACTAAAGTTTTTGTTTCTTTTTTAAACGTCAACTAAAGTCTATATCAATAACAATAATTTATCGCCTAACCAGTAACCATAGATAAAGAAAACTTTAAATCTAGAAACCATTAGCTTCTGAAACAAAGTAAAACAGCCCTTAATAAAGCCATGACCATGTCAACTGTTTCGGACCATGTGTAGTGTACGTAGTAAACATTTAAATTGATAATGAAATAGCAAGACGCAAATGGACGTTTGTAAAAATTGTATGGTTGGTAAAAAAGACATGAGGCTATATATGAATTTCTGTCATTAAATCAGCTTTAGGTATTACTTGTTAGGATTAAGGTTATCGTAGTTGATTAGACTAATTAACTAATATATGAACCAAAAAAGTATAATAGTCAGGAGTAGTAGTTGAGATTTCAAAAAGATTCAAGGTGGCCATAACACAAATATTATTCGCAATGACAAGTGAAGCATCGTTTTCACTTTTCAACTTATCCCTCTCAATCCCCACCACCACCACTCTCTATTCCCTCATATAGATAGATCATCCTAGTGATCATATACACACACAAACATTGATAGAGAACAAAACGAAATTGGAAAAATTCATTTTAAATTTTAAAAATACAAAAATAATGGAATTGGAAAAAGTCTTTTTTTTGTAAATACTAATCAAATATTTTAAAATTAACAAAAAATTCAATAGTAAAAAAAAGCCATCAAAAAATGATGTCAACAATTAGATAAGTATTTAGTCTTTTTCTCTTTTAAAAAATGATATGCAAGCTGGCCGGCGCTACTTGTGCGCACACATAAAAGCATATATATAAGATCCCTCACTCGATTCATGTAATTATACACATATAGAGAGATTGAGTGAAAATATTTTTTTTTAAATGGTTGTGGTGAACAAAACGAATCTCTTATTGCTTCTTCTCTCTCTATGTCTCACCCTCGACCTCTCCTCCGCACAACTCCGCCGTAACTTCTACGCCGGAAGTTGTCCTAACGTCGAACAAATCGTTAGAAACGCCGTACAGAAAAAAGTCCAACAAACTTTCACCACCATTCCCGCCACTCTACGCCTCTATTTCCATGATTGTTTCGTCAATGTAAAACATATTTTTTATTGATATTATTTTCTTGCGTAAAATTATCCATTATTTGGTCTAAATAATTGATTAATATTCATAGGGGTGTGATGCATCAGTGATGATAGCGTCAACAAATAATAATAAGGCGGAGAAGGATCATGAGGAAAATTTATCGTTGGCCGGAGATGGATTCGACACCGTCATTAAAGCTAAAGAAGCTCTCGATGCCGTCCCAAATTGTCGTAACAAAGTTTCATGCGCTGATATTCTCACGATGGCCACTCGTGACGTCGTTAATCTTGTTAGTAACTCAAGCTTATTTATTCTATTAAATTAAAACATTAGTATAAGTTATTACATTAAATTCAATATAGGCGGGTGGACCACAATACGACGTGGAATTGGGAAGGCTAGATGGACTATCATCAACAGCGGCTAGCGTCGGAGGGAAGTTGCCGCATCCGACCGACGATGTCAATAAACTCACTTCACTCTTCGCCAAAAACGGCCTTAGCCTTAACGACATGATCGCTCTCTCCGGTAAGATTTGAACTACTTCTCGATCATAAATAGTATCATTCGAACCAAACTAATAGCTATGTGATTTAATATTCCGGTTTAGCTAACTGGATATCGGACCCGAATTTGATTAGTATTTAAGTTGGTTTATATATACCCGAATTTGATTAGTATTTAAGTTGGTTTATATTTCCGGTCCTAATTTAGATTTCGTTTGATCTTAAACATCTCAGGGGCACACACATTAGGATTCGCGCATTGCACAAAAGTGTTCAATCGGATATACACTTTCAACAAGACAACTAAAGTGGATCCCACGGTTAACAAAGATTACGTGACAGAGCTAAAAGCGTCGTGTCCTCGAAACATAGATCCAAGAGTGGCTATTAACATGGACCCAACAACACCAAGACAATTCGACAACGTTTACTACAAAAACTTGCAACAAGGGAAAGGATTGTTCACGTCGGATCAAGTCTTATTCACGGATCGTCGGTCAAAGCCAACCGTTGACTTATGGGCTAATAATGGACAGTTGTTTAATCAAGCTTTTATTAACTCGATGATCAAGCTTGGTCGTGTTGGTGTTAAAACTGGTAGTAATGGTAATATCCGTCGTGATTGTGGAGCTTTTAATTGATTTAAATATATCTGTATTAGATTTTGTTTATTGTATTTGGGTATAGGATGGGTCATGGGTCTCATAAAGCTGGTTCAGCTAAATTGAAAATTGTAATAAATCTCTGTCTTGGGTTTCAGTTTGCAAAACCTAAACTGTAATTATAGAGTGGAGGAAATAAGAAGTATCGTATAATATTTATCAAGGGATAAATACAGGCCATCCATTATGGGCCGCGTAAGAGCCAATGCCAAATTTTAAGAATTTTCTTAAACAAATTATTATGAAAAAGGACCAAGAATGCTGGATGCTCCTACATACATATAAAGTTTTGATAAAATTAAAATAATTAACGTCTATATCCAGAATAAAGTCAATGAGCATTATATATCCAAAACTGATCTTTCCACAACTATACAATATGGATGTGTTTTTTTTTTCTTTTGGTTGCATTCTGATATGTTCCTTCCTCTTGTCTGCAGCGATTACTTGTTATTTTGGGTTATTCGTGGAAATACAATTCAACCATTTGTTTTGAACGTGTAAGATAAGTAATATATGGTTAAATTATTTACCATTTTTCTCAATCGATTAGACAAAGGACCTGGTGTTATTAGAATATAATATAAATGACAAACAACAGAAAGAAGCGTGATTGCCCTTACTTAGATTTTTTTGGACAAACCCATACTTAGATTAGATGCAAGAGTAGCCCTTTTTGAATGACTGTAATCTTGTCAACTAAAGTTTTTGTTTCTTTTTAAAACGTCAACTAAAGTCCATATCAATAGCTAATCGCCTAATCATAGATAAAAACTTTAAAATCTATATTAAACCATTAGCTTCTGAAATAAAGTAAAACAGCCCTAAATAAAACCATGACCATGTCAACTAATTCGGACGACCATGTGTCCATGTGTAGCTTTTCTTTTCTAGAACTACGAGATCCAAAATTAAGCAGTGTTTCATAACGAAATAACTACCGAATGTAATGAATTTGATGGATAGATGATCATGTTATTTTCTTAAGATAAAGGTGTCCAGAAGAAATTAATAAATATCTTAATTGTTCAAAAAGTGTTACATTTTTGCCATCAAAATAGAAAAATGATGATGAAATAGCGCTAGACGCAAATCGGAATTTTGTAAAAAAATGGTATGGTAAGTAACAAGAATATGAGAGAGAGAGACTATATGAAGTCCTTCTATCATCTTTAGTTGTTACTTGTTAAGATTGAGGTTACCGTAGTTGATTAGACTAATTAATATTAGTTGATCCAAAAAAGTATGATATTCAGGAGTAGTGTAGAGATTTCGGAAAGATTCAAGGTGACCATTACACAATACTTAAATACTATTCGCAATGACAAGTGAAGCATCGTTATCAACTTCTCCCTCTCAATCCCCACCACCACTCTCTATTACCTCATATAGATAGATCATCCTAGTGATCATACACACAACATTGATAGCGAACACCAATAGTATGCTATATTCACAACAAAACAAAAATGGACTAATTCATTTGTTTTTTTGAAGTAAAGGAATTGAACAATAATTATTTTATTTTTTTTGGGAAATACTATTCAAGTATTTGAAATTAGAAAAGTATTTAGTCTTTTTCTCTTTAAAATATGAATGCAAGCTGGCCGCTGGCCGGCACACACAGCACAAAGCATGTATATAAGATCTCTCACTCCATTTATGTAATTATACATATAAAGAGAAATTGTTTTTTTTTTTTAAATGGTTGTGATGAACAAAACGAATCTCTTGTTGCTTATTCTCTCTCTTTTTCTCGCCATCAACCTCTCCTCCGCTCAACTCCGCGGCGACTTCTACGCCGGAACTTGTCCGAACGTCGAGCAAATCGTCAGAAACGCCGTACAGAAAAAAATCCAACAAACTTTCACCACCATTCCCGCCACTCTACGCCTCTATTTCCATGATTGTTTCGTCAATGTAAAACAATCTTTTCTTTGATAAAAAATGATTTCTAGCGAACTATATTTTATAATTTTCGGTAATTTATTTTATTATTATCATAGGGATGTGATGCATCAGTGATGATAGCGTCGACAAATACTAATAAGGCGGAGAAGGATCATGAGGATAATTTATCGTTGGCCGGAGATGGATTCGACACCGTCATTAAAGCTAAAGAAGCTGTTGACGCCGTCCCAAATTGTCGTAACAAAGTTTCTTGCGCTGATATTCTCACGATGGCCACTCGTGACGTCGTTAATCTTGTTAGTAACTCCCTCCATATTTATATATTATAATGTTTTATTTTAATATAAAAACATTAGTGTAAGTTATTACATTAAATTCAAAATAGGCGGGTGGACCACAATACGCCGTAGAATTGGGAAGGCGAGATGGACTTTCGTCGTCGGCTTCTAGCGTCACAGGGAAGCTACCCAAACCGACCTTTGATCTCAACCAACTCAATGCACTTTTCGCAGAAAACGGTCTTAGCCCTAATGACATGATCGCTCTCTCCGGTAAGATGATTTGAACTAGTTCTTGATCAAGAATAGTATCATTCGGACCAAACAAATTAGCTGTATGCCATGTTGTTAGCGGTTTATATTTCCGGTCCAAATTTAGATTTCGTTTGCTCTTAAACATCTCAGGGGCACACACATTAGGATTCGCGCATTGCACAAAAGTTTTCAATCGGCTATACAATTTCAACAAGACAAATAACGTGGATCCCACGATTAACAAAGATTACGTGACAGAGCTAAAAGCGTCGTGTCCTCAAAACATAGATCCAAGAGTGGCTATTAACATGGATCCCAATACACCAAGACAATTCGACAACGTTTACTACAAAAACTTGCAACAAGGGAAAGGATTGTTCACGTCTGATCAAGTCTTATTCACCGATAGTCGGTCAAAGCCAACCGTTGACTTATGGGCTAATAATGGACAGTTGTTTAATCAAGCTTTTATTAGCTCGATGATCAAGCTTGGTCGTGTTGGTGTTAAAACTGGTAGTAATGGTAATATTCGTCGTGATTGCGGAGCTTTCAATTAATTTAAATATATCTGTTTAAGATATTGTTTATTTGCACTCATTTGTATTGGGATTTGGGAATGGGATGGGTCTCATGAAGCTGGTTCAGCTAAAATGTAATAATTCTGGTTTTGGGTTTTAGTTTGCTATATATCGCAAAACTAAATTGTAGATATGGAGTGGCAAAAAGGAAATAATATACATGATTAGTCCCAATGGGCAATGACAATACTTTGTATAGTAAGTTGGATCATGAGTCATGACTTTATATTTGTGTAAAATGTCAATCATCTATTATTTCATAAGAATGTAAGTAGACATAATTAATCTTTGTGCTGAGAAATATAACAAAATTACATTTTACTTACAAAATTATCAAACGTATTGTCAAAAAGAACTAACACAAAATATAGTTTCTAATTCATATAATATCAACTTCCGAGTTTCAACGTTTTTGTATCTTTCTTGGGATATAACATATAAGGCCCAAACCGAGGCCCATACCATAATAAAGTAAGGAAAGCAATGGCTTTCTTTTGGGCATGTTGTATTTTCCTTATAACAATCTTTTGTAGCTGCTAGGCCCTTTGGCAACAGGCCCTTTTTGGAAACAATATTAGTTTTCGCTTTTGAAAAATGAGAATTTGTTATGTGTAACCGTAGTTTATCCAGAGATTATAGTGGCATACTGATGCCTATTTGGCTGCGTGAATCCAAAACTAGGCTATAATGATTCACAGAGACAGAGCCACAGTGGCATAAGCATTTTAAACTTAAATCCAAAATACATCAATAAATCGTCAATCAAGTTATGGTGTTACCATTTTACTAGTAGTGGCTTAACTTAAAAAATTTTAAGGGGCACACAAGCCCTAGAGATTAATTGATCCAACCAAGTTCGACTTCACCGACTACTTTTGACAACAATTAGAACAGCTAAAAGACACTCTTTTCGAATTTGGAAAATCTAATATTTTTGCTTAAAACTATTTTAATGAATTATCATCACTAATGATTAGTGACTACTTCTTTTAGTTGCTAAACTATATTAATACGTTAGAATTATCATAAAGTTTGAAAAAGTAAAAAATATAGCAAAAAATGAGCAAAACATAAACAAAATATTATCAACAAAAATAATTATATATTCAAATTTTTAACAATGAACAAAAAAACATTATGATTATTGATTATCAATTACATTAAAAATTACACGAACACACACGGTGGGAGGGATTCACTGTTCAAAAAATTTTCACTGCATCTACAAGAAATCAACGGTCAATAACTCGACAATTAACCTGATGTTTGCGACACCGAAAAAGTTCGTCTTTATGGATATTTTCAGGACTTCGACAACGCATACTATCGTAATTTGGAAGAGTGAAAAGGAGTTTTGGACTCCGATCAAGTTCTATACACCGCCCCGCGCTCACCACCATTAGTTGAAGAACTGGCCAGTAATGGTTAGGTTTTCGAAAGAGTTTTCGCACGCTCAATGATTAAGTTGGACAGAATCGGCGTGAAAACGGGCCGCAACAGCAATATCTGCCATCTTTGTGACGCCTTTAATTAGTTGTAACTTGTGCTGGGCGTTGAAAGCCCATTCTATAATACTATAATGTTATTAAGACATGCAGTAATGAAAATCTTCATTTAAAAAAAAAGAACCTAAACTCTTCACTTCTCGTGGCCCATGGGTTCGTTTTCGTTGAAAGATTTTGAATCACGTATGACGTGAATGGAGTGGTCGAGAGGTCCCGGTTTTTTTTTTTATTAGATCGTGTAAGTTTTTTTTTTTTTTTTTTNTTNCAATTTT
>Ga0041059_1003277_pt1 | contig 11221 bp, 2 predicted proteins | sample AraColnosormetaG_FD_56232 | JGI IMG/M metagenome (GOLD analysis project Ga0041059, IMG submission 56232) | Arabidopsis roots microbial communities from North Carolina, USA - Col MF nosort | ecosystem: Host-associated > Plants > Roots > Unclassified | place: USA: North Carolina | collected 2013-09-02 | reverse complement strand
GTTTTGAGCTGGAGTCTATTTTGTCTTCTTCTATTTGACTGGGCTGAGATGGGCCTTTTGTTGTTGTTGGGCCGGTTACTTGTTTGTTGCTCACACTCCCCCTCAAACTTGGAGTGGGTGAACCAGACACACCAAGTTTGCTCCTGAGATCAACAAATGCTCGGCGTGGAAGTGACTTTGTAAACACGTCAGCTAATTGAAAGGTAGCTGAAATGTGTTGTGTTTCGATCAGACCGAGTGCGACCTGCTCCCTGATGTAGTGATAATCGGTATCAAAATGTTTTGAACGATTGTGGAGAGCCGGATTTGCAGATAGGTACACTGCGGAGAGGTTATCACAGTAAACTTGTGTAGGAAGATATTGGGGAATGCCGAGATCTCGCAGTAAGAAAGAGATCCAAGTAATTTCTCGTGCTGCATAGGTTAGAGCTCTGTATTCTGCTTCGGTAGAGGAATTAGACACTGTAGGTTGTCGTTTTGTCGACCAAGAGATCAAGTTGGAGCCTAACAAGATGCAGAATCCAGTAGTAGACCTTCTAGTATTCTTGCAGCCCGCATGATCGCTATCACTGTAGGCAGAAAGAGTAAGAGTAGAGTTCCTTTTTATTGGCAAACCCATTCCAATTGTCCCTTTGATGTACCGTAGTATCCGTTTGAGCAGTCCGAAGTCAGAGGTTGTAGGGGAGTGCATTCTCTGACAAATAAAATTGACAGCAAACTGAATGTCTGGACGTGTGATGGTAAGATACTGCAGTTTTCCCGCAAGGCTTCGAAAATAGGTTGGTTCTGCAAATAGCTCAGAATTGAGGTTGTCCAATTGTTGTGGTAGAGGAGTTGGCATGGGGTTGCAATCACTCATTCCTGCCTGTTGTAAAATGTCTGTCGCATAAGCCGTCTGATGTAGAAAGAGACCATTAGCATAATCTTCAATTTGAATACCCAAGAAATAGCGAGGTGGACCAAGATCCTTCATAGAAAACCGATTCTTGAGAGCTTGTAGAAGATCTTCTAAGAGAGATTGATCACTGCCAGTCAACAAAATGTCGTCAACATATAACAGTAAATAGAGTATTTTTCCATCTTGATGACACACAAATAATGAGGGGTCCGATTTACTGCAGACAAATCCATAATCAAGAAGAAAGTTGCTGAAAGTATCAAACCATGCCCGTGGCGCTTGTTTCAAACCGTAGATGGCTTTCGTGAGACGACAGACATGAGTGGGTTTCTGAGGATCAATAAAACCTGAGGGTTGGTACATGAAGACCGGTTCTTGCAGCTCACCGTGTAAGAAGGCATTGGAGACATCAAGCTGCTTAATAGGCCAACCTTTTGATGTTGAGACATCAAGAACAAGACGAATTGTTGCTGTCCGAACCACAGGACTGAACGTTTCTAGATAGTCCACCCCTTCCTCTTGATCGAAGCCCTTAGCCACTAGACGAGCTTTCAGTTTATCGATTGAGCCATCCGGGTGAAGTTTGGTTTTAAAAACCCACTTGGAGCTTAGAATATTCATATCATCAGTTGGAGGAACCAACGACCATGTATGCAACATATGGACCCGGTTAATCTCCTCATGTACTGCTTCATTCCAACCAGGATGCTTCATAGCGGATGCAAGGGTTTTTGGTTCAGCAGTATTCATTCGAGAGGTGATGAGAGCATACCTCGTGTTTGGCTTTTGAATTCCTGCCTTTGATCTTGTGGTCATTGCATGAGAATTGATTACTTGTTCTTGATTTGCAGCAATCTCTTCTGCTACTGGATTCACTTCTTCATCACTTCCTTCATTATTAGAGGTAGGTTCAGGATCTGTCAGTTGTTCTGTAACTTGAGATCCTGCATATGTATTAAGATCAATCGGTTTAGAAAACAATTGGACTGGAGCTGCAGGTACTGAAATCTCACTGATCTTGTTATGTTGCCAAGCTTGAAGAAGAGGTGTTGAGTACTGAGGGACTAGAGATTGATACTTTTCCTTGAATGGTNNTTCAGACTCATTGAAGATAACATTTCTTGAGATATAGACCTTGCCTGTTGGAGGGTAAAAACAGCGATATCCCTTATATTGGCTGTTATATCCAAGGAACACACATTGCAAGGAGCGCGGATCGAATTTGTTTTGAGCGAGAGGTCTGAGACAAGGATAACATGCTGAACCAAACACACGGAGAGATGAATAGTCTGGCTTTTCCCCAAATAACGCTTCATATGGACTCAAATTCTTCAAGACAGAGGATGGTAAGCGATTAATGATGTAATTGGCAGTGAAGAAGGATTCTACCCAAAACTTCTGAGGTGTATGACTATGAAAGAGCATAGACAATCCAAGCTCCACAAGATGTCTATGTTTTCGTTCGGCCAATCCGTTTTGCTGTGGGGTATAGGGGCATGAGATTCGATGATGGATGCCATGCTCACTGAGATGTGTTTTTAACTTGTTGCTCACAAACTCTCCTCCTCCATCACTCTGAAATACTTTGATCTTAGTGTTTAGCTGGTTCTCTACCAACTTCTGAAACGAAATAAAAACTGAGAGAAATTCTGACTTGTTGTGCAAAGGATAGAACCAAGAGTATCTTGAATAATCATCAACAAAAATAGCATAATATTTGAGGCCTTGGTTGGATACAACTGGAGAAGGACCCCATAAATCACAATGAATCCGATCTAGAGGATGTAAAACACGAGAATCTGAAATTAAAAATGGTAGTCTTGAACTTTTCCCCATCTGGCAAGGTTCACAAACTGGAGATGTTCTGCTCTTATTTATCTGAATCGCCTTGCTGTTTTGAAGGTGCTGGAGAGCCTTAGAATTTGCGTGTCCAAGTCGGTGATGCCATACTTCCTCTGTTGCTGCACACTGACGGTTTGAATAAAGAGCCACAAACTCTTGATTCTCCAACACATAGAGCCCATTTCTACGAGGACCCGTGGTTACCACTTTCTGTGTTTGTAAATCGATTATGCAAACCTTATTAGCATCAAAGTAAACACCGCAAGGATAGTCATCACACAACTTTGACACAGAGAGAAGAGATTTTTGTATATTTGGAACAACCAAGACTTCATTTAAAGGAATCTTACCATTTGAGGATTTGATAGTGGTAGATCCAGTGTGAGTAATCGGGAGATAAGTGCCATCGCCAACCAAGACAGCATCATCCCCTTCGTACTCTGTTGCAGACTGAAGTCCATTGGTCGATGATGTTACNTGAGCCGTCGCAGCTGAGTCGGGATGCCATTCCTTGCCTGTATCATCTGAGACCCGGAGAGTAGAAAAAGCTTGTATTTCAGCCTGGTAATTGTTATCAAACCGATTGTAACACTTGAGAGCAGTGTGACCAGTGCGACCACATATCTGACACACCGGTCTTGGACCTGAAACTTGTGGGGAGGATTGATGTTGGGAAAACCCTCGTCCACGAGTTGAGTAGCCTCCTCTGCCTTTATTTTGACCAGAACGTCCTCTTCCTTTTTGATTGGGGTTGTATTGAGGAGATCCAGACTCAGATCTTTCAATGTTGAAGGCAAGGTGAGGAGTAACAGATGCCGCTTCTTCATATGATTGTAGCTTACTGTCAAAGCCTTGAACTTCTGAGACAACATCATTGAAAGTTGGAGTCGGAAGCTTGCTGAGAGAGCTTTGAATCACCGTGGTGATGGGGTCATAGTCACGACCAAGACCGTTAAGAAAACCAAAAATTTTCATTGATTCATCGACTGGCTTGCCAATGGAGCTGAGAGCGTCGCAGATGGTCTTGAACTCTCGGCAGTAGACAGAGAAAGGCTTTTCCTTTTTGGAGAGAAGCTGGAGATTCNGACGAAGTGAGAACTCACGAGCAACACTGCTTTTGTTGAAGTTTTCAGCTAGAGACACCCAAATTTGACGAGAGGTGCTTAGATTGTGAACATGACCAAGGACTTCTTCAGACAACGTGCCAAAGAGCCATGACCGAACTAACTGATCGGTACAGAACCAAGATTCATACAGAGGATTGGGTTCCTCGGAGGTGACTTCGCCATTGACGACAAGGCGAGACTGAGATGGTGCATTGACGGCGCCATTAACAAAACCTATGAGTTTTTGACTCGATAGGAGAGACTCGAATTGAGTTTTCCACAAGAGGTAGTTACTGTCTGTGAGTTTGAGAGTAACAGAACTTGTAACATGAACATTATCTGGAAAAGGGTATGAGGTCGCCATTTGAAATACCTGTTAAGGCTACAAAGGCTCTGATACCATGAAACGATTAGAGAAAGTTTCAAGCTTTTGGTAAAAAAATCGTTTCTTTCTCAATAATTACATTAGGGTTTTACACTACTCTTTTATAGACATTGTAGAAGGAGGTAGATATGGAACAGTCTAGAATATGGCAGATGCTGTGTAGCTGGCTATGGTGAGTCATCAGGCAAAACGCCCCTCCTCTGTACGATCGTTGCTCTGTTTTGAGCTGGAGTCTATTTTGTCTTCTTCTATTTGACTGGGCTGAGATGGGCCTTTTGTTGTTGTTGGGCCGGTTACTTGTTTGTTGCTTACACTATACGTTTTATGAGTTAAGGCTTGAATTCCCATCTTATGATGTTGTATATATGAAGAATTTGCCAAATTCAGCTTCCATATAGCCACACATCAACCAAGCCTGATGTCATAAGAAACTATTAAAACATTGAAAATATGACAACTTCATTATAATTTCTAACACCTTACATTAGTCATATTTAGATTAAGAAGTGTTTGGTTAGAACTTAGAATCCCTAACTTCTTGTATATATTCTGACAAGTTTTTTACATTCATATGTAATACCCCGTAACTTTTTCTTTTGAGTATAATTTAAAATCATATTCAAAAACATAAAAAAGAAGTGTTTGGTTGTTTGTAGTGATGGTGTTTTGCATAGTCGGAGGATTGTACATGACAACGACTGTGTGCTTGGTTTGAGAAAGAAAATTTTAGGTTTAGAGATCGAGTTCCTTTGATACCACCCGATGATATGAATGTTTATGTAATTGATAATCTTTATTGTATAGCAAGATGACAGAGAGTAGCTAGAGTATTGTAGAGAAGTTAATTACAATATTATACTTTACATAAAAGAGAGAGTAAGAAGAATACATAATTAGGAGACATGATTGATCAAATCATTTACTCTAATTGATCCTTAATATTACGTTACATATATAATCCAAAATAAGTAATATAGAATTTAGAAAGTGAATATAAGAAACTAATCAAAATTAACCTTTGTTTGAACGGTAGCGGTTTTAGTTATAGTTTTTGGTTTCTAAAAAGAAAAAGAAAAACAATCATAGTTTCCAATAAGCTTTTTAAAGTTTTTTATTTCCTCAAATCTAGGATAACTATAAGTCTTAAAAAAAAAAAAAAACAACTAGAAGTCTATAATTGTCTTTTTAGTAGAAACCTAAAGCTATTTCAGTTTGTTAAATTCTAACAACCAGAAACTAATTAAAACCTTGAAAGCTAAAAACAAAAATATATATATAAGCTCTAAAAAATCTCNACCCATTCAAGATTCTAAATCAAACATGGCTTCCTCATCTCTCAAATGTTTTTCTTTTATCGTTGTTCTTACAACTTTCTTTGCAATCTCATTGAAGCCATGTTATTGCCACAATAAAACCCACTGGAACACCGCCGGCATCACGTGGTATGGCGACCGAGAAGGTCCTGGCACCACAGGTATTAATCAAACCTTTAATTGTTCCAATACACTTATAAAACTCGAAAACATTTTCCCATATTTACCTATATATGCACGGTTCGTAAAATATGTACACAGGAGGAGCTTGTGGATATGGTGATGCAGTGGCAAAACACCCGTACAGATGTATGGTTTCAGCCGGAGGACCTTCATTGTTCAAAGACGGAAAGGGTTGTGGGGCTTGTTACAGGGTGGGTATTTATATATAACAATATCAGTTCATTGAATATGATATTTGTAATGTAGAACTATATACTAACCATGTTTATATGTTATAGCTTAAATGCGACCATCCGTTGTGCACGAAAAAGCCGATCAAGGTGATGATATCGGATGAGTGTCCCGGCTGCACGAAGGAGTCTGTCCATTTTGATCTTAGCGGTAAGGCCTTTGGTGCATTGGCCAAACGTGGCAAGGGAGATCAACTACGCAACCTTGGAGAACTAAAAGTTAGTTACAAACGGTACGTATAGTCAAAAACCAATTTGGTTCGGTTAGGTCGGGTTTTTTGGATAGAAAATATTCACAAATATAAATAGTCATTTTAAACTAATGTTATATTAATTTACTAGAGTTAATTTGAAATATAAAATTTTAGTGACTTATTTTGTTCAACCAATAAATTCTAATAAACTTACATTGATGTTGGATTGTAAAACCATATACTAAATTCTAATCAATATCATACGTATATTTAGTGCATGTTGCAAACACCCGAAGACTATGATCGCTATCCATGTCGACGCCGGAGCAAATCCTTACTACATGTCATTCGCGGTTAAGTTTGCAAACGGTGATGGGAACTTCGCCTGCATTGAGGTCCAACCGGCCGGAGGACAGTATATGAAAATGGAGGAAATGAGATCCGCTGTTTGGAGACTAAGCCCTGGTGTTCCTTTGAAAGGTCCGTTCAACATCAGGCTTACCTCCGCCGTGTCCGGTAAGAAGATCATTGCGAAAGGCGTTATCCCGGAAAAGTGGAGTCCTGGTGCTATTTACCATTCTAAGGTTAACTTCCCCGTTCAAAGGAAGCAGAAATGATTTAATTTTTCTTCCCCTCATAAACGAATTGTAACGTTTTAAAGAAAGAGGGGTTAAACTTGTAACGGATAGTAAACTAATTTGAATTTTTTTTCTTATCTACTCTTGTTCTTCATATGGGCCTAGAGTTGTTGTCGCTCGGCTTAAAAAAGCCCATGATTAATAAATGGAATTCGGTTTGGTTTACCATTCGATGTGGAACATAATAGAGTCATAGACCGGATCAGATCGGTTTATGAGAGGCGTTTAATTTATTTTGTATGTGAGGGAAGAAAGTACTTGCACAAAGCATTGATGGACTGTTCTTCACAAGTTTGGTAAATAAAGACTTATTAAGTTCACTCATAAAGTCTCTTAATTTGTGGTAAACTACCTAACTACGTAAATTTGTTGAAGTTAAAAATTAAAAACGCGTTTTTATTAGCTAAACACAAATATGAACGGAAAATATAGAACGTTGTCTTTGTTGTTAGAAGAAAAGAAAAAAACAGAACTCTAAATTGGTATATGGTGTTGCCATAATTATGGCATCTTGACTTCTTCTTTTTCCTAAGACAACGCTATTTTCTTCACATAATTAATCTAACTAAGAAAGATCCAGATTAAAAGGGGGAAAAAAACATATTGTTATAAACTATAATTAATCACACGTCGCATGTTTTTTTTATCGTGATTCTATGTATTTAAGCTTAATTCATCTGTTATAGAAAAATACTCTGAATCTGTTACGAATAGTAACTAGTAAGATGGTCAAATCACATTGAATTCAACCTTAATTTTTTTGATTTATTGTGGAATTTTGTTCTAATTAACTAATTTGTTAAAGTTACTGCTCGGTGAGAGTTATTAAAAACAACCGTCATTGGACTAGTACGTGGCTGTCACGTACTGTAAAACTCACAGCAAAGAGATGTTAACATTTTTTTGGACAACGGTTTTGTTTAGCTGGTTCGTCGTTACAACACAACAAAACAAACCTCCTCCTCAAGACTTTTCTCGTACAACAACAAAGTTTTAAAATTCCGAAAATACCCTTTTCACTAAAAAAAACTGTTTTGTTTTTTTTGGGTTAAAATTAAGAAGTTTAAAAGACCCGTCCTAGAAATAGACAAAAAAAGACAGCTGCGTTGCGTCTCTGCTATTTCGGGTGTAAAAACAGGAAAGTTTTAAGCTTAAATAGAAGGGTAAATCGGGAAATTGAAGAAAAGAGAAGGGAGTTTGTAATAAGAAGTTTGCAGAAACGGGCAAGGCTCGCATGTTACATTGTCGCTTCTTCAACTTCATGCATACGCTTTTATTAGATTTTTTTCTCTTCTTTCCGTTTTCCAGATCAAAAATTAAATTTAAGTTTTTTTTTTTCTTTTGTTAAACAGTAAGAGAAAGAGAGAGAGAGAGAGATAAATAAAATTTAATTTAGTTGCTTTCTTAATCTTCTTTGAGTACAAATATTAAGTTCATTGGTGGAGAGGAATGCTTGTAGATTCCACTTCTCTTTACTTTTATTTCTCTCTTCTTTTTCTTCTTCTCTGTTCTTGTTATTGAAGATGGAGAGTTACAAGTGCAGGGTTTGCTTTAAGAGCTTCGTTAACGGAAAAGCTTTAGGTGGTCACATGAGATCTCACATGAGTAATTCACATGAGGAAGAACAAAGGCCGAGTCAACTCAGTTATGAGACTGAGTCCGATGTTTCTTCGTCTGATCCGAAGTTTGCTTTTACGAGCTCTGTTCTTCTTGAAGACGGTGAAAGCGAGAGCGAGTCGTCGAGGAATGTTATTAACCTGACTCGGAAACGATCCAAGCGAACTCGGAAACTCGATTCGTTTGTAACCAAGAAGGTGAAAACGAGTCAACTCGGATACAAGCCTGAGTCTGATCAAGAGCCTCCTCATAGCTCAGCTTCTGATACAACGACGGAGGAAGATCTTGCCTTTTGTCTCATGATGCTCTCTCGAGATAAATGGAAGAAGAACAAAAGTAATAAAGAAGTAGTGGAAGAGATCGAGACAGAAGAAGAATCAGAAGGTTACAACAAGATTAATCGAGCAACAACGAAAGGAAGATACAAGTGTGAGACCTGCGGGAAAGTGTTCAAATCTTATCAAGCATTAGGTGGGCATAGAGCAAGTCATAAGAAGAACAGAGTAAGTAACAACAAAACAGAGCAACGAAGCGAAACAGAGTATGATAATGTTGTTGTTGTTGCTAAGAGAATCCATGAATGTCCGATTTGTCTAAGAGTTTTCGCATCGGGACAAGCACTTGGAGGTCACAAAAGATCTCACGGGGTAGGGAATTTATCTGTGAATCAACAACGTCGAGTTCATAGAAACGAGTCTGTGAAACAGAGGATGATAGATCTTAATCTTCCTGCACCAACCGAAGAAGACGAAGTCTCTGTGGTGTTTCAATGAATGCTGAATAAAGGTAACAGACTTTGCGTGATTCGGGTCGTCCAAATTTTCGTAAAGTTTGAATCTTTTTTTTTCTTCTTTTACTATTATTATTTTTGGGGTCGAGCTAGACAAAAAAAAGAAAGATAATGTTTTATTTTAAATGCAAAGGAGGCTACTTTTACATGTTCTAACGCCGATTCTTTTTTTCGTATTGGCCTCACGTCGTGTTGGCCTAACCACATAAAATTGAAGAACATTCAAATAAGCTTCTACTTAGTTTATAGACTATTAATGTTGGCTTTATTATTGAAAGTGTAGACTTTTAATGTTTGTGTTAAGGCGTAATTTTGACTCTTCTTGGCTTCTTCTACTTTGTTATTGAAAGCTACTTCTAGCTAGTAGTAAGAGTGCCCACTTGAGTACTTATCTAATTTCTCTTTGTGTAAAGAGTTAGTCAATCCTCTAAGAATTGAGAATCGTTTTCAAAGTCCAAAGATATTTAGTCTATAAGTAAACAAGACGTTTCGGTTGGTAAAGTTCTAGTTCCAACTAATTCCAACTTAATCTTACAAAATTATGTTTGTCTTTAATCATTCGGCTATTCAGAATTTTGCTTACAAAACACATCTTAATTAAGTTCACAAATTCTTAGTGAGATACTTGTCTTAAGCTCATTTTGTAATGCTAACCAGCGTAATTATATTTTACTTAAAATGATAGTATAGAAGACTTGGCTGCACAATTAGATTCGCGTTTGGTCTACCACAAATGTAGAAATATTCTTCGAGTATACTTTATTCTTTACTTATGACTTGAAGCAAAACCCACTAACTTTCACCGCCCCAATAGAATCCAACAAATTGTGACTCAGAGTGGTTGTATCCAAGTAATTGCAAGCTTGACTAATCTCACACTATTCATTTGGTAAGACTAATTACTTGGGATTTGGTGAGATTAGTTTCCTTGAATTCATTTTCGTCTGATAATTTATTTTTCCAAATTTTGGAGGCATTAAATTGCATGAATCTGGAATGAAAAATATAGTGAGTGACAAAAATAGATGGAGAGTTAAATCGTAAAAAATCTAATTTTATTAAATGCATCTTCTCTGTCTAAATTTGTGAGGCCATTTGATGCCAGCCGTTGGTACAAAGATCCTGAGACTGACACTAACCTTCACTAATATTCGCCTATGAAAAGTATAAAGTAAAAGCAAACTCAAATCTTCAACTAAAATTAATAAATAAATAAAATACGATTAGAAAGTTGAACTAGTTTGGTCTGCTCAACTTATGGCTTACTTCACAATTATGTTGCTGTTGATTGGTAATGCACTCATTCTTAGGGAAGACTAAACCGGGTTAAAACAACCAAAACCCGGAAATTGTTTTTAGATTTACTGTGAATTTACAATCTTGTTTTCACTTAGCAACCAATGATATTGCATGAAAGGACGGATAACCACAAAGTAACTAGATAAAAGAATTAAAAGAAAAAATAACAAATTAGAATCAGGCAACAAATATTTTGTGACCTAAAATGGGTTTAAACTATGACTATAAGCTATCGTTTTCTTTCTCTTAATTTTTTTAATATAATTTGTTTGTAATCTTACATTATATTATTTAAAACTGATAACAGAGAAAGAAGAAAACAAAGGAGACAAATCACATTGGGTGTGGTTTAAAACAGAGAAGCACAACGAAAAGATGTTTGGTTGGGGCGTGATTAAAGTGTCTCTCTGACTCAATGCACCAGTTTCAGCTTCAAGTCTTCTTCATTTAATTTTATTTTTCTAGTTAAATGTTTTCGACTTCTCCTTTTTTTGTTTGATTTTCCTAACTTCAGTTTGTTTGATTTAATGAAAAAAGAAACCTCTAATAATGACTCACTAAAGACAACCACCGTTATCTCTCAACAAGTCAACATAGAAAAAGTTTCAATACAAGATTCTATTTGGAAAACCAACTCGTTTGTTAGAAATTTACATTAGTTATCGAGAACAAATGTATATATATATATATATATATATTAATTTGAAAAAGAAAAAAAAAAAAAAA
>Ga0041059_1003276_pt1 | contig 11224 bp, 8 predicted proteins | sample AraColnosormetaG_FD_56232 | JGI IMG/M metagenome (GOLD analysis project Ga0041059, IMG submission 56232) | Arabidopsis roots microbial communities from North Carolina, USA - Col MF nosort | ecosystem: Host-associated > Plants > Roots > Unclassified | place: USA: North Carolina | collected 2013-09-02 | reverse complement strand
TTTTTTTTTTTTTTACCTTATAATTTCCTTTGTTTTACATTCGAGTGTTGATGATATTTTGCCGTTGAATCTAAGTTAATTTACAGAATTACAGGTTAATATTGTGCTGTCATTCCATGAGTGGACTAATTAAGTTCAAGACGACACCATATATTATAAACATATATATAACATCTCCATGACTCCATACTTATTTACTCGTTCTACTTTTAGAAGAAAATCTTACAAATTTTAACGCGTTCTTTAAAATGCGTACTTAGTAAAAAATATTTTTTTCGTCTTTGTATAAATAACATATAGTCAAGTTGCAGGTCTTATTATAGTCAATGGTTATAAGTAATAGTCAACATTCTACATTTACTTTTATGAAAATAATAATGTTTTCCCTTATTTTTTCTCTCAAAGATGAAACAAATTCGGTTTATAGCCAAGACTTTTAGTCTGAAAATTTAACTTGAAAATCCAACTTTTCACGTAAACAATTTAAATCAGAGAAGAAAATATTGAAATTAGTTAATATTTCAACCTTTTAGAAAATAGTTGAATATGAAAAGAAAATTGATTTAGATTAAGAAAAACGAGTGCTGGAAACAGGAAATATATTTTACAAAAAAATAAGAATTAAGGCTGTCAAATGAAAAAAAAGTCACGATTATTTGAGGAAAATGTATATATGCGAATTAGATACTCAATTCTATAAATTAATAAATTAAAGTAGGTTTACTTGTACATGAATTAGTGGCATGACCCTCGTGGTCTCATAATTAACCCTTATATATATAACACGATGATGATGACAAAAGTTACATGTCCCCATAAGATTCTCTAAAATTAAAAGTGGGGTGTGATGGGGAATAGAAGAGCACCATGCTGTGACAAAAGCCAAGTGAAGAGAGGGCCATGGAGTGATGAAGAAAGTGAAAGACTCAGATCTTTTATCCTCAAAAATGGTCATCAAAATTGGCGATCTCTTCCCAAACTCGCTGGTCAGTCCTCTAATCACACTGCATGCTTCTCTCTTTTTCTCATTTTCATGTTTTTTTTCTTGCATAATCTGTTTCAAGTTTCATTTTGTCTATCTCTCTATTGTCCATCTATCATTCTAATTCTGAATACTTTACTGATCGATTCTTATCCGTGAAACACTGCTTCTATAGGTTAAACTGTTGGGATTTTGATTTTCACAAAGTGGTATCTTTTTCTTTTAAGGAATAATATCTGAGGAGAAGTTTGACCACAACCTGTAACTTTCGTGTTTATGACCTATTTTTTTCCTTCTAAAAGTTTCTCATACAAAATCTTCCGGAAGATTGAATGAAATCTTGAATTAGATGCTGAAATTGCTCAATTAAAAATTACTCGGTCTTTTTCTTTTTCTGTTGTCTTTGTTTTTGTCCTTTTTACTAGTCTTATATGTTAAACTTGTAGTTTTGGTGTTCAAGATTAATGATGTTGAACTTGAAACAAAATAGGATTGATGAGATGCGGAAAGAGTTGTCGTCTAAGATGGATAAACTATCTGAGACCAGGTCTCAAACGAGGCAACTTCACCAAGGAGGAGGAAGATACCATTATCCACCTTCACCAAGCTTATGGAAACAAGTTATCATCTCTCCCTAATCTCTCAAATCATCATCTTATCATCTAGAAACATTTAATGATCAGTGCATTATTTGATCTCAGGTGGTCTAAGATCGCATCCAACTTCCCGGGAAGGACAGACAACGAGATCAAGAATGTATGGAACACTCATCTCAAGAAGCGGTTGGTGAAGAGGAGCATTTCATCATCATCATCCGATGTTACCAATCATTCAGTGTCTTCTACCTCTTCTTCCTCTTCCTCAATCTCGTCAGTCTTGCAGGACGTTATTATTAAGAGTGAGAGGCCTAACCAGGAAGAGGAGTTTGGGGAAATCTTGGTGGAGCAAATGGCATGTGGATTTGAGGTGGATGCACCACAATCACTAGAATGTCTCTTTGACGATAGCCAGGTTCCTCCTCCTATATCTAAACCAGACTCACTACAAACCCATGGGAAGTCATCAGATCACGAATTTTGGAGCCGACTGATTGAACCAGGGTTCGATGATTACAATGAGTGGCTCATTTTCTTGGATAACCAAACTTGCTAGAACACACAAGGAGTTGACCCATCATGTCTTATTGTTGCATTGTCTTTTTTCCTTTGTTTTAGATAAATTGAGAACACACTGTTTTTGTAAAAGCTAGTATTGGAAACTAAAATGTAAACGAGTCAGAAGCTAGAATGTAAACGGTTGGGGACAAAACCATATTTCACATTAGATATTTTGATGAACTTTGGAAACACAAAAACCTACGAAGCTGTCACTTTCTGCATTACAAAAGATTTTGCCCATCAAAAGTGGGAGGTTAAGAAAATGATCATCCACAATCATCAGCATTTTCTTCTGCAAGCAGGTTTTTACTTTTACAAAAGGCTTTTTTACTACTCTATTTCTGAGATATCCGAAGCTAATGAGCAATCATCAAGGCCTGAGGTAAAGAATGGATCATACCATTGTGAACAGCTTATCATCTCTATCTCTGCTGAATTCGCTTTCTCATCCACCTCCTGCTCCTCCTCCTCCTCCCTATCACCAGGTGTGAAATCAAACTTGAGATTCGGATCATTTGGCCTAACCCATGCCCCTTCCAATTGCTCTGCTAAGAGTTTGCGGTGTTTGCTTTTTGTAGACTTGGCTGAGTCTGAGGCGGATAGCTTGTGTTTCCCCAGGGACTGTGCTTTCGTGCCTGTTCTTGACTTCAGATCATTGGCTGGGAACGTGTTTGAAGCCCATCCAAATGAATCTTCAATACAAGCATTTGCAGCATTCCTACAAACAAGACCATCAATCCATTAGTGACTATTACTGCTCTCAAAAACTATGGAAAGAAAAGTCAAATATATCAGAGTTCCAAACCTGTAACGGTTCTCTGCAGCAACCCTAGAACCTTTTAGAACATCTTCCCCTGGGGGCTCGTTCACATAATTTAATGAATCTGACCCATCAATGGACAGACTAATCATCGGTGGAAACTGATTCAGGGAATCATCATTGCCACGTGGGAATTCCAAGGTTAACTCTAATCCCAATTTATTGATAGGTTGAGTCTCCTGCAACCTAGAACGGGAAATAGTATTGTCTGGCTGACTCGGGCCAGAATCCTGGAGAGCGGATTCTAACAACTTTCTACTTAAGCTGGTGACCTTCATCCCCTGCCAAGGCTTTCTAGCTAAATCTTGGGTGTGATTCACGGAACCCATAAACTGTCTGTTGAAAATAGGACTGTTTAAGGAGAGCATTTGATCATTCCCAGTGCGGGTAGACGTCCTCCAAATTGATGACAGCAAGCAAGAAAAATGTTTTTGTAGGAGCATCTCCGTATCTGGCTGCTCAGCTGCAACATTTAGGAGTGTCCGAATATTTTCCTGCACCAAATATGTGATATTAGTGAAAACCATCTCCTTTCCACTATAATCTTCTTGAGTTGATTAACACGACACATTTACAAGACAAATTCTAATATATCACTAATCACTTCTTAAATGGACGCTAGTGAGTAGCTAACCTAACGCTATGCCATAGTCAACCTTACCTCAGTGACTTTAAGGAGAGCCTTCCCAGAACCTGTGTTGAGGTTCTTCTCGTTCACTGCACTGTCGGAAGCAGACAAAATATGTCGTTGAATAAGCTCTCTATATCTCTCACAACAATATGCAGGATGCCGATACCGTCCTCTGTAAGCCCCACCAGCTGTCATTCCATAAAGAGTTCCGCTAACAAAATTCCAGTTAGGCCCATATTCATGAACCATGGCACACAATATAGCATCTTCCTGCGGCAACCAAGAATCAGGCGAGGGAACACAATCTCTAGACCACAGATTTCCTTTCTTCAATTTCTCTGGCTTGATCATAAGAACACGCTTTATTGGCATGGAAGTGATGAATTTTTTCCCTACAGTTTTACCCCTGTTCGTCAATTTCAACTCATTATCAACAACCATACTGTCAGACGGCTTTGATGGTTCCAGTTCATCAAGTAGTGCACTTGTTTGCTTATATTTGATATCTGAATTCGGGAGAGACTTCTTGTGCTTCTTTGCTTTCTTCTTTGAGGTCTTCTCTTCATCAGTGTCAACAATTAAATCTCTTTTCTTGCCCTTCATATGCATCCGCGAAAGCGGTGTAACCATATCCGAGTCACTGCTACTCACATAGCCGAATTCTTCATTATCATCATCAGTAGAATCTTCAATTTTCACAACTGACTTCACATGTTTTGATTCGGCAGCCAGTGATCCTTTCTTCAGGGATTTATATTTGGCTTTCTTCGCCTTTTTCTTCTTCTTAGGCTTCAGTACATGAGCACTTTCGTTCCTGAGGAAAAGAATGGTTCAAATTATCTACTTGTTTTAATGGTTTAAAATAAGTAGAAATCACTGCTTGTCTCTCCGACTGAACAGCAGCGTCCTAGATTATCATATCGACAATGAACTGTGTGGGTTTGAAAGCGTCTTACTGTGTCAAAACCATTTCAGCCACCTCTGCCGCTTCCCTCTCTCTAGCTTCATTTTCCAAATCTTCCATTAACTACAAACATAAGTAAATACGTGACCAAGCTGAAATGCAGGACATGGTAGATGCACTAATTAATCTCACCTGGTGCTGAGCTAAGACTTCCACTTGCTGCCTGTATGCCTCAGTTGCAAAATCAGCATCCCATTCTGAAAATAGTATTAAAATCTCATGTGAGCTACAAACCAGCCCATAAATTAACATTATACAAAACTACATTATCGTCAAGGTTTATTGTCAGTTAAACTATTGAATTGAATGAGCAAAAAAGGTTACACTTACTCTCGTAAACAAGAGGCTCTTCCCCATCATCAATCTCAGCTTCCATTTCCTCCTTGTACTTCTCAATGTGGTCAAGTTCCCATTCTTTCTCTTCAAATCCTGCTTCATTTTCCATTGCAGCCTCAACAATGATGGGGTCCCAAAGCTCTAAAAATCTAATCGCATATCTATCAATAGGACGTAGCTGATTCTCAAAAGATGAGATAGCTTGTCCAGCATCAGCCGCTGCTGCAGCCATTTGCTTGACATCATCTAATACATCAGTGTCATCTTCTTGGCTTGAAGTAGTGATAACAGCTCTCTCATCCCTGATATCACTATGTAACAATGACATTTCTTCTTTGGCCGGCCCTGCTGCAACTAAACCTTGATCAGCAGGCTCATCAGCCTTTATGTCATCTTCATTTACTAGCTCATCGTCTTCTGGTCTCTCTACAGGTTCTTCTGTGAACTCTTGATTGTCCACAGCTTCTTCTTGTTCTACTCTTTTGAGAGCCATATAATCTGCCTCATCTTCGGCCTGTTTTAGAGCAGCCTCAACATCTGCATTTGATAGAGGTATATCCGCCCCACAATGCTTGCTTGTTTCCTTTTCATCCTTTGTAGTCAGAGCCTTATGCCCAGAGAACAATTCCATGGGATCGAGCTTCTTGAAAAATTCGGTGTTATACTCACCGTTTTGAATTACTAGGTTATCAAGCACACGCTTCTGGTTTGCTTTCTTTAAGATATTCTCCTCAATGGTGCTCTCACTTATCAACCGGTATATATGCACTTCACGTGTCTGACCTATCCTGTGGCAGCGATCTTGAGCTTGTTGATCCATAGCAGGATTCCAGTCACTGTCATAGAATATAACTGTGTCCGCACCCACAAGGTTGATGCCAACGCCCCCACTTCGGGTTGACAAAATGAAAAGAAAGATCTTGGGATTTGTATTAAACCGCTGCATTAACGTCTGCCTCTCTTCTGGAGGTGTAGAGCCATCAAGACGCATGTAGGTATAACCATATAAATTAATGAAAGCCTCCAAGACGTCAAGCATCTTGGTCATTTGCGTGAATATCAACGCTCTGTGACCCCCAAATTTTAATTTCCTCAATAACATAGCAAGCTCCTGCAGCTTACCACAATCAAACTGTATCAGTCGCCTATCTGGAAAATATACTTGTCTCCTAACGATTGCAGGTCTAATTGGAGATAAAAGAGGTGACAATAAATCTGTAACTTTTTCCTTGTACGATGGACTAAGAAAAACAGGAGAGTCACTTTTACTGCACCAGCAAGTAGGTGAAGGCACTCGTGCAGCTGGAATCGCAAATGTGAAAGCTTCAACTAGCTCAATCATCTTCTGAAAACGCTCGATTGGTGAAAGGACTATGTCAGCGAGGATTGATGAATACATGTAAGATGAACAGTTAGCTTTAAGATCATCAAGAGGACCCTTAATGGTTAAAAGAGTTCTTAGTGATGTAGAGTAAGTCGGCTTTCTCTGGCATCTCAAAGAATTCCACCATGCAATGGCTGCTGCCCGATCCTTAGATTCTTGTATCCTTTCCTCAAAGACAGCCTTACGAATTTCTTCAAAAATATTTGTCCCTTGCAGATTTTTGCGGTTTTTTGGACTCAAAGGGATTGCTTCTAGATCATCCTTCAAGTTCACACGCTGTTTGATTAATTCTGAGGGTGTTGAAATAGCTTTGATCTCATCTCCTTCCCAAGAAGTCATAGAAAAATCAAGATGGGTGAATAAGAATCCCAAAGCCTCAAGATCAACCTTGGAAAACGGACTTTCCAATAGTAGCGAACAGATTGTTGAACTCAACTGCACATCAATGCCAGCCATATCAAAAGAACTTACAATAGGACGACCCTCAAAGAGATCAGGATGATTACAAACTTTCCGCAACTGCATTATGATACTTATCATCCCAAAAAAGCTTCCACTGGTAAGCGTAGCCTGTGTTTCTGTGCTTGCTATGAAGTCCTCATACAAGTTGCGCTGCCTCTTAGACAGTCTACAGAAAATAACATGCTCATGTTTCGAAGGAAGTTGCTTCTCCACATCCCTTTTTAGGCGCCGTAGAAGGAAAGGACGGAGGACATTATGTAAGCGATCAATAACTTCTTTGTTGATTTTTTCTTGTCCCTCGACCATCCCTGCTATTGGGTTACAGAACCAGTCTTTGAATTCCTGGTGAGACTGAAAGACATGTGGCATCAGAAAGTGCATAAGTGACCACAGTTCCATAAGATCATTCTGCAGGGGTGTACCAGTCAACAAAATTCTGCGTTTAGAATTGAAGTTCAATAGTGTCTGCCATCTCTGAGACTTCCAATTCTTAATTAAATGGGCTTCGTCAAGAATCAAGTATTTCCACTTCTTGCGCTTGAACATTTTACTGTCCTGAATAACTAGCCTATAGGTTGTTATGCATACATGAAATGAGTTAAGCTTCATCCATCCTTGTCTCTTGAGTTTCCGCTCCTTTGCACTACCAAAGTAGGTGAGAATTTTAAATGCAGGACACCATTTAAGAAACTCAGTCTCCCAATTAAGCATCACACTTGTAGGAACCACAATCAGATGGGGACCCCATATTCCCTTATCACATGCAAGGTGAGCTAGAAGAGCAATGGTCATAATTGTCTTTCCAAGACCCATTTCATCAGCCAGAATACCGTTCAACTTTTTCTCATACATCGTGACAAGCCAGTCCAAACCAATGTGTTGGTACTCACGCAGAGAATGCTTAAGTAGAAACGGCAGTTTCGTTCGAACTTTTGTTGTGGAGTATGTAAATCCAGTTGGCTGGGCAGATCTTGCTGCTGCTGCTGCATCAGCAATTTTATCACTACTATCTTTATCATTATCTTCTGCTACTTCATGGAATGTGCCTTCAACATTTTCTGAGCAAGGCTCTGGATCTAGCTTACATTCTGTTAAATCAACGTTGTCATCATCTAAATCAGCTTGCTGCCTATTTTCGTCAGAGTCTACTATAGAGTCTTCAGATACAGCAAATGAAGATTCAGATTCATCCTCAGATATATCCTTGCCACCGAAATCCTATTACAGGAAACTTAAGAGTTTCAGAAAAGGAAAAAAATACTATAGAACACAGGCACACAGGAGACTTAAAAGGCATACCTCCTTATACCTTGCAAGTAGTACTTCAATAGGCATTTCACTCTCTTTTTGCAGCAGGGCAATCTGCGGTAGAAGGGGAAATTTCTGTTTGTAAACTCTGAAGGTAACAACTTTTATCATATCTCAAGAAAACCGAATAATTAATAGGTTTGTCACCTCTTCGACATGATCTTCATTATCTGCTTTCGCCAGTTCCTCTTCGACAGCCAATGTCGCCTCATCATCCTACACCAAAAGAGCAGATATAAAAATTTTAGTACAAATGCGTGTTCAAAAATTTTCTTCGAAAAGAGCCAAGGCTAAGAGAATCAAGTTAAAAGAGAAAAGTCCTAAATAACGATCTCTGGCATTTGATGAAATGACTGACCTTTTCCTCACCATTGGCAAGAACAAAGTCAACATCTTCCTGCACATATTACAATGTGACACAGTAAGTCCATCAATTGCAGTCAGAATCAGAGACTTTACGCTAATTGCAGAGAAGAACATGGTTAAGGTCAGATCCAGTTACCTGTTCATCGTTAAAATCATAGGTATGATCTTCCTTTCTGGACTTCACAGATGCAGTCGTCATGCCTGGCTCAAGGTCATGTGAATGGGTCTCGGATATTGCCAAATGACCATAGCTATCATTCTGCAAATGAAGGATATATATTTTACATTTGAGCCAGAATTTCGATGACAAATCAGACAATGGGATTTTAAAAAGACATACAACTTACAGAACGACGAACACTTGGGTTCCCTTCAGTTTCTTCAGAAGCTGCAAGATTGTTCTTGTCTGCTACAAATGTAAAATGGGACGAGGAAGTCAAAGAGCAGTTGTATTGCTTTCAATACATTATAGGAACTTGACACCACTCACCCTCTCCATGATCTTGACCTACTGAGGCCAGATTGTCCTGATTTTCATCTTTTACTGGGCTGGTTACTCGGCTAACTGAGGTCAGATTGTCCTCATTTTCATCTTTTACTGGGCTGGTTTCTCGGCTAACTGAGGGATCAAAATAAAACTCTTACACAAAAGAGGATGCAATTCAAATAGTTGATATTTCTTAAGAATACAGCTTGTATAATTCAAAGTAAAAATTGATAACGTGAGCAAAAAGGTCAATCAATAGCGAGTGTAGATTTATGCCAACCTCTTCCAGAGGTATAACGTCTGAGCAGCTCCTCAACTGGTAGATCCACTTCATTTTGCAAAGCTTCCAACTCTTCCTGTCTTTCACGTTTGGTGAAGTGTTTTTCATCCTCCTCAATAGTATCTTCATCATCTTCCTAAGTGTAATCGTGGGTTTAAAATGAGATATGGAAAATATAACTCCCCAAAAGATCAGAGGTAAATAACTAATAAATAAACAATAACCAATTCAATCTCCACAAAAACTATTCAAAACTAGAGTATAGCCTGTATATTGGGGTGCAGGGTGGTGTCATGACAAAGAAAACGATTTCCTTAACAAAAAAATCAAGCTATTCTCCATCTACCTTTGATGTGCAGCTAGATTCAAGGAGTGATACACAGTAACTGCCGATAAGTGGTAAAATAAAAATTAAAAGATGATAAAGTGAAACTCACGGTCTCATCCTCAGATTTTAGATCATAATCCTCATCGAGTTCAGGACTTCCTGATTCAAGACCTGCAGCTACCGCATCAAGAGAATTGTTAGGATTCAGCTCACTTGCTTACAGTAAACACTAATGCTGTGTTAGGTAATAAGGTGCTCACAAGAATTTATCTCTGGAGGTATCTGTTCTGCCCTCTCCTCATCACTTTTTGATTCGATAGTTAGTAGAGGTTTTGAAGGAGTATTTTGGCCCTGTTTATAAGGCTCCACTAAATTTTCTGCCAACATGGTTGAGTACCTGACATAAACAAACAGGTCAAATTCTTTAAAATCTGTTCTAGAATAACAAAACTATGAAAGAACCATTCAATAGTAACCTCTCAGTTTGGCCTAACAGAAATTCAAGTTGCTTGTCCATAGCCTTCTTCTTCTTCTCATTGCGTACCAACTGATGCTTGTAAAGCACCTACAAAGTTGCCAGACCATACATAAGAACAAGTGTCAATACAAAGAAGTTATGCCAAACCTTAAATTTCAAGGCCCGGGAAGAAAAGTAAAAAAACTACCAGCTTCTCAACTTTCATCCAAAACTTTTTCATGTCTTTCGAGATATTGAGGGCTACTTTCCGAAGTCGCTGTTCTTCTTCCTGTGATCGACAATAAGGTCACTTAAAAACTAATGCTGGAATGTGTAAGTACTCTGAAAGAGAAAAGAAAGGAAGAAGAGAGAACCTTTAGCTTCCTTTCTTCCCTAGATGCCTGATCTAGCATTCCTTTGCTGGCTCTCAAAGCAACCTTCTTCGCCTGCGCCAGCTTCCATTTCCTCTCAGACTCAAAGTCCTACAAAAACATCAACAATTAGCATAGAAACGTCATGCATGCATAACAATTCTTGCAGAATGATCCAAATAGCCACCCTTCAATTACCTTTGACAGCCAAGCCATCTCCTCCAATACATGGTCCCAGTGAGTTTTAGGACGACGTGGTTCTTTAGGAGCTTCGAGCGTCTTAAAAGAAAAAAAAAAACAGAAACCGTTAACACTTTCAAATAGTGATCAGCTCAAACTAGAATCTACCGTAAGAAGATGAACTCAGACGTAAAAATGAAAACTTGGAGCTAACCTTCTGACGCTTAGCTCTGGATTCATTATCAGGTTTAGATTTCCCACTCTTGGACGCCATTACTATATCAGGTTTAGATTTACCACCTTTAGACGCCATTACTAACGCCTTTAAGCAAAATCTTCCAAGAAGAAGATGGTTAGTGACTGCAGAGTGCAAACTGTGTGACTGCACAAAGCCCAAGAAATTAGGGTTTCCACTTCAGCGCAAAAAAACCCAAGCAACGATTTCATCACTAGGTTCCCGTCACCCAAAACATTACAGTAATATTCGATTCCAAATCTTAAATCTAGCTGAAATTTGTTTTCCTCAAGAATCGAACGGGAACAAGATTAGTGTTTTTTTTCTTCTCAAATCTCTTCACTTCATTCTTACTAAGATGGTGTGATTTGAGATCGAAGAAAACTAAAAATGGGAGATACGAATTGGTAAAAAAAGGAAGAAGCTTTGGTTTTGAGATTTTTTTTTTTTTTAATCTAGAAGAGCCTCTGCTTCAG
>Ga0041059_1003275_pt1 | contig 11225 bp, 7 predicted proteins | sample AraColnosormetaG_FD_56232 | JGI IMG/M metagenome (GOLD analysis project Ga0041059, IMG submission 56232) | Arabidopsis roots microbial communities from North Carolina, USA - Col MF nosort | ecosystem: Host-associated > Plants > Roots > Unclassified | place: USA: North Carolina | collected 2013-09-02 | reverse complement strand
AAGGCTGGTTTTCANAAAAAAAAAAAAAAAAGAGACTTTGTAAGGTTGCTTGCGTATCTTTATCTTTGATCATGTCTATGGTTTCTTAAACCCCGCTTACTCATATCACCAAAAATACTGAAATTAATTTTATTTTGGGATCATTGTGCTTTATGATCTTCTTTTTTTCTCAAACTTTTGTTGAAGTATCGAACATGATCACATTTTATTTTTGTTTCTTAACGAGAAAGTTTTAGAAGAGACCTAGTAAGTAGTAAGCATCACCACAGTACCTATATATCTTGATTTGTTCTTAAAACTAGGTCCCCTGAGAACCTTTCTCCATTCCATTTCGCCCGATCGTAGACAAATGCGAATAGTATTTATTATGAGCACATTGGTCCACTAATCATCGTCAAATTTCTCCGTACGGATTCTAATTTTTGAACTTTAAATCAAAGACATTAAAAGAGAAATAAAAGTCAAGTGATAGGTTTCAAAACAAAAGAACTAATACTATTTAGGTATTGTAAGTTTCCCAAAATTGATGAAAGAAGAAAACTGAAACCCTTCAAAGGTTTCTAAAAACAATTGATGTTAGTTGAAACATTTAAATCTTTGACGTCGTCTTCATCTAAAGACTCTTCTCCTTTCTTTTTTTTCACTGGACTCTTCTGCTATAACTCGCTTTTATAAACGAATAAAAATAAAATCAAAATTAACACACAAAAAAGAATAAAATAATTAAAAGACAAAAATCAAGCCCTCCGGAAAAGACTTATTAAGGATAAAAAACACCGCGTAAGACTCTAACTTAACACGATCGTGCCACGTGTCCTCCAGAAATCCCTCTTTTAACCGCCAAAAAAGAAACCACCCACTCTTCCATTAACATTAACTTTCCTCATCTTCTTCTTCTTCTTCCTCTGATCTAAACAACAAAACAAAAAATGGTGGACGAAGATCGGATAACACTAGCTCCTACCGAGATCTATGGCAGGAGTGATGAAGAACAGAGCGGACCAAGAATCTGGCGTCGGAAAACAGAGGAACCACCAGGGAAATGTCTAGTCTATTCCTTAACAATAATCGTCATCATCTTCGCACTTTGTCTCATCCTATCTTCAATCTTTCTCCGTATCTCAAAACCAGAGATCGAAACAAGATCAATATCGACTCGAGATCTACGATCGGGAGGTAATTCAACAAACCCTTACTTCAACGCCACGCTAGTAAGTGATATCTCGATCAGAAACTCGAATTTTGGCGCGTTTGAATTTGAGGATAGTACGTTACGTGTTGTTTACGCTGATCATGGTGTTGTGGGAGAGACCAAGATTGAAGGGAGAAGAGTGGAAGCTCATAAGACGGTTAGGATAACCGGTGTTGTAGTTGAGATCGGTTCGTTTCGGTTATTGGATACTAAGGATTTGGATAAGGATTTGAGATTAGGGTTTTTGGAGTTGAGAAGTGTTGCTGAGGTTAGAGGAAGGATTAAGGTTTTGGGAAGAAAAAGATGGAAAGTTAGTGTGATGAGTTGTACCATGAGACTAAATTTAACCGGTCGGTTTATTCAAAATTTGTTATGTGAATAGTAGTGATTGATTGATCGGTTTCATGATCCGGTTTAAGAAGATTTATTTGTTTGTTGTTTTTTTTTTGGGTGTTGTGTTTTTGCGGTATTGTAATTGCTATGGTCTTTGTATATGAACGGAACATCAATATTGTAGAAAAGAAAATTAGTCACTACAAAATTGATTTGTAAAATAAATAAATAAATTGATTAGTATGAATTTGTAGGATCATCATTTGAGAAAAACGAATGAGAAAACTAAGAATTTTCTCAATAATTTAATATATTAAATGGTGAAATAAAGTTGGAAACTTCTCAAGCCCCACATGTTGACCCATTCATGCATGTACACATCAAATCGACATACGTATACATCCACTATATTAATAGTTTTTTTTCAAATTTTTTTTTTTTTGGTATCAAAATATTACTCTTTTGAGTTTCGACATCTACTGAGACATTACGACAATTTACCCTAACAAAAAGAAGAAGAACTAAATAGTGTTTTATGAGGTATACCGGTTCTCTTGTTTATAATTTTTGAGGGACCGTAAAAGTGGAGAAAATTTCATACTCACCTTCTCAAAAGTAAACGGTGAATAGTGAATATGCTTTTTACATTTTCTCCAACATATATGGCTCCTCCAGAGACATTTTTGTTTATCTAATCGTCAAAGTTTTATCGTTACCCTAATCTCATGGCTTCTTCCTCTTCTTCTGCGAGTCGTACTTGGAGATATCGTGTCTTCACGAGCTTCCACGGATCAGACGTCCGTACAAGCTTTCTAAGTCATTTTCGCAAACAGTTTAACAACAATGGGATTACAATGTTCGATGATCAAAGAATCTTGAGAGGCGAAACCATCAGCCCTGCGCTCACTCAAGCGATTAGAGAATCGAGGATCTCTATTGTATTGCTCTCGAAGAACTATGCTTCTTCCGGGTGGTGTTTGGATGAGTTGTTGGAGATTTTGAAGTGCAAGGATGATATGGGTCAAATAGTGATGACTGTCTTCTATGGAGTAGATCCATCTGATGTGCGGAAACAAACTGGAGAGTTCGGGATCGCTTTCAATGAAACATGTGCTTGTAGAACAGAGGAGGAGAGGCAAAAATGGAGCCAAGCTTTGAACTATGTGGGCAACATAGCTGGCGAACACTTGCTAAACTGGTATGTCTTTGATGAAATTGAATTATTTCCTTATGTTCCAAGTGGTAACCACAATAGAGGAAACAAGCACAAAAAATGGTTAATAGGAACTACGTTGAGTAGAATAGATTTTCATTGATTGAAGGGAATGTTTGTTGAATGAATTTTCGAAAATAGAGTAGTAGCCTATGGCAAAAGAAGAATGTTATATCTATGATTAGTTTTTTTTTCACAACAATTTAATGGAAATGTTTTTTTTCTTTCTTTTATTAGGGACAATGAAGCGAAAATGATTGAGAAAATTGCAAGAGATGTTTCAGAAAAACTGAATGTTACACCATGTAGGGATTTTGATGGCATGGTGGGGATTGAGGCTCATTTGAGGAAAATTCAGTCTTTGCTAGATTTAGATAATGATGAAGTTAAGATGGTTGCAATCTCTGGTCCTGCAGGCATTGGTAAAAGTACCATTGGCAGAGCTTTACATAGTCTACTCTCTAATAGGTTTCATCATACTTGTTTTGTGGATAACCTGAGGGGAAGCCATCCCATTGGTCTTGATGAGTATGGTTTGAAGTTGCGCTTACAAGAACAACTTCTTTCAAAGATTTTGAACCAAGATGGTTCGAGGATATGCCATTTAGGTGCAATAAAAGAGAGGCTATGCGACATGAAAGTGTTTATCATTCTTGATGATGTGAATGATGTCAAGCAATTAGAGGCTTTAGCTAATGAAAGTAATTGGTTTGGTCCTGGAAGTAGGATTATTGTGACAACCGAAAACAAAGAGCTTTTGAAGCAACATGGTATCAACAATACCTACTATGTAGGATTTCCTTCTGATGAAGAAGCTATCAAGATCTTATGTAGATATGCTTTTAGACAGAGCTCTTCACGTCATGGTTTTAAAAAGCTTACAAGAAGTGTAACAGAGCTTTGTGGTAAGCTCCCGTTGGGTCTACGTGTGGTGGGTTCATCTTTACATGGGAAGAATGAGGAAGAATGGGAATATGTAATACGGAGGCTAGAAACTATCATTGATCGAGATATCGAACAAGTACTAAGAGTCGGTTATGAGAGTTTACATGAGAATGAACAATCATTATTTCTCCACATTGCAATCTTCTTCAACTATGAAGATGGTGATCTTGTGAAAGCCATGCTCGCTGAAAATGACTTGGATATCGAACACGAGTTGAATATCCTAGTAAACAAATCTCTCATATATATATCTACGGATGGGAGAATACGAATGCACAAGTTACTTCAACTAGTGGGTAGACAAGCCAATCAAAGAGAAGAGCCTTGGAAACGTCGGATCTTAATTGATGCTCAAGAAATCTGTCATGTCCTTGAAAATGATATAGTAAGTGATTTTTATTTTATTTTTTATTTCGGTTAGTTTCTTTGCTCCTTACGCTTAGAAACTCCAAGTGAAAGACAAACAAATCTTACCTATTTAGCTAACAAGTTATTTATATACTAAATTTGTTTAAGGGTACCGGAGCTGTGTCTGGCATATTATTTGATACATCAGGAATTAATGAAGTGAGTATAAGCAATAAAGCTCTTAGAAGAATGTGCAATCTTAGATTCCTAAGTGTTTACAAGACAAAACATGATGGGTATAATAGAATGGATATACCAGAGGACATGGAGTTTCCACCTCGCCTAAGGTTACTCCATTGGGATGCATACCCAAGCAAGTGTCTTCCTCTTAAATTTCGGGCGGAAAATCTAGTCGAACTCGATATGAAAGATAGCCGGCTCGAGTACCTCTGGCCAGGAACTCAGGTTAGTTATTGCTTATTCTCATAGTCGAATAATTTTGCAAAGGAAATAATAAGACTCATATCATATGGAACAAGAGGGTTGGTTTCTCATTTTATGTTCTGTTTTGTGGATTTTTAACATTCAGCTGCTGACGAAACTCAAGAAGCTAAATTTGGAAGGTTCATATAATTTGAAGGAACTCCCAGATCTTTCAAATGCTACAAATTTGGAGATGTTAGATCTGAGTGTTTGCCTTGCTTTGGCAGAGCTTCCATCTTCTATCAAGAATCTTCATAAACTAGATGTGATATATATGGATCTCTGCGAAAGTCTTCATATGATACCAACTAACATCAACTTGGCGTCTCTTGAGACTATGTACATGACTGGATGCCCACAGTTGAAAACTTTTCCAGCATTTTCTACAAAAATTAAGAGGCTTTATCTAGTCAGAACAGGGGTAGAAGAAGTGCCTGCATCAATTACGCATTGCTCTCGACTTTTGAAAATTGATTTAAGTGGCAGTCGAAATCTCAAGAGCATAACACATCTACCCTCGAGTCTACAAACACTAGATCTCAGCTCTACTGATATTGAGATGATTGCAGATAGTTGTATCAAAGATTTACAGAGGTTAGACCACCTTCGTCTATGTCGCTGCAGAAAACTTAAATCATTGCCAGAGCTTCCTGCATCTCTTAGACTCCTAACGGCAGAAGATTGTGAATCACTGGAGAGAGTAACTTACCCTTTAAACACTCCAACAGGACAGCTAAATTTCACCAACTGCTTGAAACTTGGTGAAGAAGCACAGAGAGTAATTATCCAACAGTCTCTTGTGAAGCACGCATGCTTCCCTGGAAGTGTAATGCCTAGTGAGTTTAATCACAGAGCCAGAGGAAATTCCTTGAAAATTCTTGTTAAATCTTCTGCATCTTTCGCGTTTAAGGCTTGCGTCTTGATTTCGCCTAGGCAGCTCCAATGCGAAAGAAACCAAAGACGTGTAAAGATACGGTGTCGTGTCACAGACGGAAGGGGACGGTTTGTTGGCAGTAAAGTTGTTTCTTTAGAACACCCTAACCATTCTACCGGGATTCGAACGAAACATCTGTGTTTTTTTAATGGTGTCTTGACTGAAGTTAGCTGCGATGCATTGTGTTTTGTATTCAAAATCAGCGCCTACAATCCATTGGACAACTACGAGATTAGTGAATGTGCGGTGCAAATCTTGACGAACGAACCGGAGAGAAGAAGCTGCGACGGAGGCAGTGAATGAAGGTTACGATAACTCGTGCTACAGAATCCATAGAGAGCCTCCTTTTTTAATGTCTTGGCAATCTCATGTAAATGCTGTGTTAATTGAATACGAAGGATTAGGGTTTTGGAATTGAGAAGTGTTGCTGAGATTAGAAGAAGGATTAAGGTAGTGTGATGAGTTATGTACCAAAAGAAACTTAATTTAACCGGTAGGTTTACTCAAAATTTGTTATGTGAATAGTATAATTGATTGATCGGTTTTATGATCTGATTTAAGAAGATTTCTGTTTACATATGAAGCAAATATCAAAGCATGTGTTATGTTGATGTGAACTACAAAATAAGATTTTTCTCAATAATTAATACACATTTAATGGTGAATTATATTGACTCCAATTCCATATTTTGACTCATTCTGTCAATATGTATGTGCAACTTTTCCCCGGTTTAGTGAAGGGCTTTGTCAATGAAGTGGATTTGGGGTTGGGGTAATGGGTTGGTTCAATTTGGTTGAGCAATTCTGTTTTTTTTTTTTTTGCATAGATGGTCATGGACTAAATTTGGCTTCGGTTTGGTTTGTTAGGTGTATGTACATGATTATCAAATGGTTTTAAATGAACTTTGGTACCGATATGATTTGGTTTAGTGTTCAAAAAACTCGGTTCGGTTGATATACTAGTGGGTATTTGTTTTCTCTGTAGAGAGAACAAAAGAAGCTTTGACAATATTAAAACCGGTGGTGGGCCAATTAAAAGAGTTATAATTGAACTTGGGCCTTTTCGATCAACCTGGCACAGAAAATTCAAATACTTCACATATGGTCTAATTAATAATATACATTTCTTCTCTCTATACGTTTCTTTGATTTACAACACTAAAAGATAGTGGTTTACCCTAATCTTCGAACTACAATTTATAACGTACGTAATTTAATTTTGTTGATTTTTCGTACAGTAATTTATTTTTGTCTACAAGCATTGAATAAGACACTTCAATGAAAAATAACAATGCATTTTGTACCCGTGTGCAATATTATTGTGAATTATTGTATTGATCTGGAGGAGCCAAGTTTTGTTTCTGTACATTATTGAATTTTACTAACGTTACGGGAACTTGAAATTTTTGGATTTGTTTTCTTCCATCTTTTTGTACTACATACTCCATTCGCAAACAAAAAGAAAAGAGAGAGAGATTCACAATATAAAGGGAAAAAAGTAAATTTGGATTTTTCACTGTTTCTGTCTCAACTTTCACCATCTCACTTACCAATAAAGCCCCACATTCCCTTCTCTTTCCGTCATTCTAAATTACCAATATACCATTCACACAAGAAAACATAAATATAAACAAATTCGACGTAAATGACATATTTAGCATCTTTTCCTATCTTTAACACTACTTTTTGTTTATTCTTTTTCAATAATGTCAAAAAATTATATAGACTAGTAACACCAATTGACTATTTTCCATATGAAATTAGGCATAATAACGTTCCTTTTAAATATAGTATGGTTTGTGTGTGTTTGTAACTATGTATCGTAAAGTTTTTGTCTCTGAACATAAAAATGACAAAAAGAAAAGTCTATGTTTCTTCTTAATAATCTTTTTATGTTCGAAAGTTTCAATAGTCTTCATAACAGACCAAACATAACATCTAAAACATTACTGTTACAAATTCTGAAATAAGCTCCTAAAAAATATTTACAAAACCCATAATTATTATGAAGTTGTTAATGCGAGAAAATCAATACCGTTGAGATTCTCTTGAAACTAATAAAAAAAAAGATTACGATATTATCTCATTTCTCGTAAGAGGAAGGTTCACTCACCGATCTTGGTAACACCGACGGATCTTTATCTGAAAATATTCATGTAAAAACAAAATTCTAATCAACGAAAATTTGGAAGATAATAATGTTAAGAGAGAATTGTTAATGGAGATTTAATTACCTCTAGAGGAATTGAAAGATCTTTTGCAGTGTAAAATGGCACTTTGAATACTATCTTGTTGTTGAAGAAGCGAGTCGTCGCGTCTTCTTGACTCAGACTGAGTCGTTACAGTCGCCGTAGTAGACGACGGTGTAGTCGCTGTTGAAGATGACGATCTGCTTTTCCCGAGATGTTTCCTCACTACTTTAAGACCAGCTGGAATGTTGATGTTGTTCCCCGGTTTATTATTAGTCTTCGTAGCCACCGGCGAATCTGCTTTCTCCGCCGTGGATCTCGCAGACGATGGAGCTGTTAGTTGACCGGAGTGTCGTAATTTCTCGCCGTAACGACGTGAAACTCTGATGTAAAGTGGTTTTACCTTCTTTAAGTACTTTTGCATCATCACGAATCGTTTCTCATCTGAAACGACAGATTCGTTGCCGTTTTGCTTCTTTAATGAGGAAGACGAAGAAGAAGATGAAGAAGAAGACGAAGATGAGTTCTTCGAGCTGTTTTCTCTTGAGAATAGAGAAATTATCGGAACTTCTTCAACTTTTAAATTCACTGTCACCGTACTTTTCTGTTGCGATTCCGGCGAAAGTGATAACGGCGGAGGAGGATGAGTTTGCTTATCGAGGTCTTCAGATCCGAAATTAGCTTCTGATTTCGCTTGGATTAGCTTTGATTTCTTCATTCCGAGCATGAACACACGAAGCTTGGTGGCGGTTTTCAAAATTGACGCCGATAACTGCGCCGCGGGAGCTTTAACAGAACATGTCTGCTGCTCTGAAGAAGTCGGTGGTTCAACCTCTTCAACAATCGTTTCCTTGAAGAAAACATCATCGAGTGAATCTGGATCTACTCGATCTTCTCCTCCGGAACAAGACGAGAGAGTGAATTTAAACTCACAACCACCGTCCGTACAATCGGAGTCTCCCTCTCTTCCGACTCCTCCGTCTGTGTCTTCTTCTTCGGCTGGAAGAGCGAACTCAAGGTCGAAGAACGGTCCTTCGTCGTCGTTTTCATCAGCTTCTTCGTCCTCAGTTTCGGTAACAGAGGTGACAATGGTGGTGGTTCCGATGGATTCACCGGCGGAGTAACGGCAAAGAGAAGAAGAAGAAGATTCGGAGGAGTGAGGAAGGAAAGTAACAGCACCACCACTGTTTTTCCAGTAGTTAAGGAGACTGAAAGCTTCCATTGTTGGGAAAGCCAGAATCACTCTCTACCTCTTTTTTCCTAAAACGCTGCGTTTTTTAGCTTTGAATGTTTTCTTTCTTCTTCAAAGTCTCCTCTCCTTTTAGATGAAAAAGAAGGGTTAATAACAGTGCTTGTAAGAGAAGAGTGAAAGCTATATATATAAAAATTATTACTTTATTTTTTCTTGATATATATAATGTTCTTTATTGCTTTTAGTTCCATTTTCATAAAAATGGTATGAAATAGTTATGACAAAAGAAAACGTACTTAAAGACTATGCTAATTTATCTGTCTTTAATAACCATAGGTTACAGTTCATAAGTCTATAATTAGTAATTTTAGTTACATTGCAAGACAATATTTTTATGTTTACTGTTTGGTGTGAAACATTGGTTTTTACAAGGAAGAAAAATATAACAAACCATAATAAAACTAATACAGTAGAATTTAATATTGATTTGATACAATAAAAGGTTTCGTATATAGTTGACAGACAAAAAAAACTAAAATTTTAGGCAAAATTTTAAATTTTGTGTTTACGTTTTACAAACAAAGCTATGGCTGAAAGAAAATAAACCACAACCACAAAAAGAAAAAAAAAAGCTTTGGATACTGTTTTTGTATGTATTTAAAAATTGAAATTATTCACAATAAAACAAATTTTATTTTGTTATAAATTTGTAAATTCATTTTGTTTTGCCATGTTTTAACAAAAGAAGCAGAGGCAAATAAGAAAAAACGTGGCAAAGAGTTGCGTTGCGTTGCGTTGCTAAGCGTAGGGAGCAGCTGAGTCACGTGACTTTCAGACTGAGACAGTCAGACCAAAAGGTCAGAGATCATTAAAGTATTTATATACGTACTCTTTTATTTTCTACATAGTACACATAAATAATAGTGATACTTTTTGGCACTACTTTGAACCAAAGAAAATCTTGCATTTGAAACACAAATTAGTGCAATTTTGTTTTATGTTTACGAGATTATGTTACATAATATTATACTACTAAGTAGTAATATATTAATCATATGGGAATCGACAAAATTGATGGTGTCGCCTACAAAGCATTTAAAAAAACTAAACTGATTCTGAAAGAATCTGGATAATGTTTAATATTACTACTACTTGTAAAAAATATGCACAATATATGTGTAAAGTTTGTAGTTCCGAGACGTATTATTAACATCATCATTATTTGCCAAAAAATTTCAGGCCGTCAGATTCAATGGATGTAGACCCCAAAGTCCCATTATCACCCTTCTTTAATGGGCCTCATCAAGTTCCCAAAATCAGTAAAGATGATGGGCCCTTTACACTGTACATGTGTACGTGATTTCGTATGATCCATTTATTTATTTATTAATCCTTTTTTTCTATTCCATTTAATTTCTTAATCCAATTCATGGATTCATACTGCAATCATGTATAATTCTTATATTAGTGTTTCTGAAAATAAGTTTATAGAGCTTGAGTTGGTAAACAAATGAATGGGACACACTCTCGTCAAAATAAAACAAAAATTTCTTTCTTTCTCCTCATTAATTCGCTTTATCTAAAATTCAAAAGGGCAAAGCACTTTCAAAAGCAAGTCAAAGAAGCTAGTCACTCGTTGTTTGATAGGCTTCCCCGAAATTCAGCTTTAGTGGACTTCCTCCAAAATATAAAGAAGCTATTACGTTTTTGGTTGAGATTGATACACTAATAGCATAATGTATAAGTTTTAAAATGAATTTGGATGAGAGTGATCCATATTTTGACTCCAACGAATTTAACAAATCTTATAATTTACTGGTAAAAGAAAAACGCTTCATTGCATTTGCAGCTTAGCTATTTCCGTCAAACTCAATGATTAAGTTAATTATATATTTTAACTAAACGTCGATCCCAAATCATTTCAGATAGTTATACAATATGTTCTCTTTATCCTATTGATCACGAGAAGAATATTACTACCCTAAGAAAATCTGATCTTGTCGGGCTAATTGTTTGGCATGATGGCGCAATAGTAAGCCCTAGAGATTTGATTTGGCTAGGTGGTAGCTACATACTTTTTTAGTTAAATTCGAATGTGTATATAATATCGTTTCAAATGATATGGATTATGGTCCGAAAACACACATTTAAATGCACAGTGGGTTATAGAAAAATCAAGGAAACAACCAGCCAATGTGATTAGACCAATAACCAGAATATGATTTTGTCTTACATGACTAACAATAAATATGATGAGTATGCCAGGCAGAAAGCATAAATATATAGCATCACAAAATAAATAACATATTGTGTTCTAGTGACAAAATTAATACTAAATCTATATTATTTTTATATTTTAGACTTAAATCTATATTTGTCAAAAAAAAAAAAAAAAA
>Ga0041059_1003274_pt1 | contig 11226 bp, 10 predicted proteins | sample AraColnosormetaG_FD_56232 | JGI IMG/M metagenome (GOLD analysis project Ga0041059, IMG submission 56232) | Arabidopsis roots microbial communities from North Carolina, USA - Col MF nosort | ecosystem: Host-associated > Plants > Roots > Unclassified | place: USA: North Carolina | collected... | reverse complement strand
CTGTCGAGATATGGTAGATGCATTTGCCCTTATTTTTACGCTTGTACATTCAAAACAGAATGATTTGGATGGTTTAGAAGATGGAATATTGCGTGATTTAGATTATGTCTTGACTGGCAAGCGAATGTTAAAAGATTTTGTAGTTAAGGTGATATATGTAAATCAGGAAACAGAATTGCTATGAATGAGGAATGGAGAAAATAGATGATTGAATCGGATAGAATTTTGGGAAGGCAATAATCCATAACAATTTGGATAATATTATAGTTGGCGAAATTTAATTTTCGAGGTGATATATTGGAATTTGGAATTGATGATGATTTTTAGAATGTGTAAAAATATATTGACTATACCATATGTAAGATTATATGATATATTGAGGAATTAATGCATGATTAATAATCGTTTAACTTATAGAAATGTGATATCGAAATATGAATATTTGGTAAGAGTGTAGTAAATATTTCAAGATTTTGGAATGAAGTAAGTAAAGATATGGTTAGTTATTTGGTTGTTCGGATTTTTTAGGAAATATTATTTCGTGTAATATTGAATTAGTAGAGTTTCAAGGGATTAATGTGTGCAATTTATGAGGGTAGTACTTAACAATTTATATGTTTAGGCAAGTAATTAGTGCAATACGTGAATAGTTGAGCAAAAATTTGGTTATTGTCCTAAAGAAATATCTTGTCTGATTGATTTTGTAGGGACTAAACATACAATATCGAAATTGAAAAAGGATTTTTCGGCACAAATCGTCCCCAAAAAAGTATATGCAGATAATAAAAGCTTATAAAATACAAACATCTTATAAAAAGCTTATAAACATCTGATAAAAGACATCTTATAGACATATTATAAAAGCTTATAAACATCTTATAAAAAACATATATACATCCGATAAAATATTTATAACATCTCATAAAAGCTTATAACCATCTATTAAAAATATTAAGGTTTATAAAACTTATTAAGTAATACAAAAGCACTTCTTTACATCTAATAAAAAAATCTTATGTTATTAAATTTTATCATAAAAAGGTTATATGAGAAAATCTTATAAACATCTTATAAAAGCTTATAAACATTTGTTTTGATCCTGCCATTCTTATAAGCTTTTATAACGCTTCTTCTAAAAAAAAACTATGGGTCTATTTTTCTACTAATCAACAGCGAGTTTGAGAGTATTATTCCTCTAGATGCGAAGCTTTATTTTTCCAAATAATTTTTTTTTTGTTCCGCGTTACGTTCCTAGATGGAATAAACTTTTTTACAAGTTAATGTAATTCGATTTTCTGAGACTAAAGAAGTTTGTTACTTTGTTTTCCACCTTAGTAAGCTTAAGTTAGGCTTTTGTTCTACCTTAGTCACATTTGGCACTTCTATTAAACACACCAACAAAGAACTAAGACCAAATTACAAAATAAAATCGAATTTGTTTTGCAATTGGTTTGGTTTAAAAATGTTTTCAAGCGAACTAAACAAAATCGAACCGAAGTAAAATTTTAAAGAGACTTTAGCAAAATTATGGGAAACTTTTGTTCTTCGAAGACTTCATTGTGCATTCCACTCCTTATACAAGTAACCACTCACTAGGACCTGCACATTGCAAGTCGATAACTTGTTTTAGAGTTTCATCATCTCCGCAATAACTTCAGACACATCATGGACTCTGAGTTGTGTAGGAGCATTCTCTTCTATATAGATCTTTATATCCTTCAAACATGAAAAATAGTATAAGAAATGCTTTATCATGTGCATCTCTTTCATTGTTCCTTGAAATTCATCAATCTCTAACACTTTTACTGGACAAGATGTGAGTGAACGACCTTTGTCCTCTCGAGAAACGCAGTCACAAGCATCCCCACATTTATTTGTAACATGGTGCAAGAGACCCTAAAAGCATAAAGGAAACAATAATCAGTTGTGCTATAATCTAAGAACTCTATCTCTGTTCACGTTTGGCAAATGAGTTTATTACAAGATAAGGATTGAGCTGAGCTAGAGAGAAAACTTGTTAAGATTTTTGATTCTTATTTCTTAAAGAGTAAAGTGTACAACAATTTCCTTATATACAATTGTTCTAACTTAACCAGTCAATTAAAGTCTATTCTAACTAAACCGGATGGTATATATACTCCAAGAGTCCCCCTCAAGATGAGGCAAAAATATTATGAAGACTCATCTTGGACATAAGGTAAGAGAACTGATGCGGAAATAATGGTTTAGTCAAGATGTCTGCAACCTGATCCTCTGTCCGAACATGCAACATTCTGATGAGACCTTTATCCAAGCGTTCTCGAACTAAATGGCAATCGATCTCGATGTGCTTCGTTCGCTCATGAAAAACAGGGTTGGTAGCGATGTAAATTGCAGCGGTACTATCAGAGAAGACTATGGGGACTGACCCTGTGATGATCTTCAAGTCTAAGAGTAAAGAAGCAAGCCATACCATTTCACAGGAAGCCAAGGCTAATGCTCGATACTCTGCTTCAGCAGAAGATCTTGAAACAGTGGGCTGTTTCTTGGACCTCCACGTGATCAAAGAAGAACCAAGGAACATAGTTAACCCTGTAGTTGAACGACGAGTGTCAGGACAGGTTCCCCAATCAGAGTCTGCAAAGCCTTTAAGGGTAAGGTCAGGATCAGAAGAGTAGAAAAGTCCCTGTCCAACTGTACCCTTAATATATTGTAAAACTTTGTAGACTGTAGTCAGATGTGAAGTCCGTGGAGCAGCTGAGTATTGACAAAGCTTGTTCACAGCGAAAGTAATATCAGGCCTTGTTATAGTGAGATACATCAGCTTCCCCACCAGACTGCGATAAAACTCACGATCCTCCAACAATTCTCCATCAGCCTTTGAAAGTTTCAGATTTGGAACCATGGGAATAGTAGAAGGCTTGCAATCCAACATTCCAGTGAAAGCAAGAAGTTCCAAAGCATACTTACGTTGACAAATGGATATGCCTGCAGCAGTCCTAGCAATTTCCAGACCCAAAAAGTACTTCAAAGGGCCAAGGTCACGAAGCTTGAAACTCTCCTTCAGAGCATTGGTTAACTGAGCTGCAACACCCTCTATTGTGCTAGCAATAACAATGTCGTCTACATAGACCAAGACAGCAAGAAACTCACCACCAAAGCAGCGAACAAACAAAGTGTGATCTCCATGTCCTTTAATAAAACCCAAATCCAACAGACAATTAGAAAATTTCAAGAACCATTGACGAGATGCTTGTTTGAGACCATAAATCGTTTTCTTGAGTCTTAACACAACATTCTTTGGCAATTGGTCCCCCTTATTGTCTGCATAACCTTCAGGTAAACGCATATATATATCCTCCTCCAAATCTCCATTCAAAAACGCATTAGAAACATCAAGTTGAGTCAAAAACCACTTCTTAGATGCAGAAATCTTAAGCAACATTTTAATAGTAGCCATTTTTGCAACCGGAGAGAAGGTGTCAGTATAATCCAAACCTTCTTTCTGAGTGTACCCCTTAGCAACCAGCCTAGCCTTATGCCGCTCAAGACTCCCATCAGCATGAAACTTCAGAGTAAAAATCCACTTACAACCCACTGCCTTCTTTCCTTTAGGTAAACTTGTAACCTCCCAAGTGTCTTTCTCTTCCGTCGCACCAATTTTCGTATCAATAGCATCACACCACTCTTTAGAATCCTTTGCCTCAGAATATGATTGAGGAATTGGAATTTTAGTGATGTTATTAATGTATAACAAGTGAGAGGGAGAGATTTTTGAGTAGGAGATGAAAGAAGAAATGGGATGAGTGACTTCATTGTTTAAAGAATAGCAATGATAGTCATTTAAGTGAGCAGGAAGTTTGCGTGCTCGATGGGAAGAAATTTGTGTTGATGGAGAAATTTGTGATGGAGAGGGAGAAATGGAATTGGGATTACCTCAGGGCAAAGAATCCATTGGTGTGACAAGGGATGGAGAGTCAGCAGAGTGTGGTGATGCCATTGGAAAGACTGTCTCATGAAAGGTAACATTTCTGGAAATGAAGACTTTATTGCTTTCCAAATCCATGATCTTGTACCCTTTGTAGCTAGACGGTTAACCCAGAAAGATGCATGCCCGAGCTCTAGGCTGAAACTTGTGACGTTGAGTAGGAGAAGTAGAACCATAACATAGACATCCAAAGGTGCGAATCTGCTCATAATCAGGTTTCTTACCTGTAAGAACCTCAAATGGAGTTTTATTAGAAAGCAATTGAGATGGTGTTCTATTAATAAGAAACACAGCTGTCAATATGCAGTCTCCCCAATAAGGTAAAGCAACCTTGGATTGAAACATCAAAGCTCTAGCAACGTTGAGTATATGTTGATGTTTCCTTTCAACCACTGAGTTCTGTTCAGGTGTCTCAGGACATGAATGATAAGAAACTATCCCTTTAGCCTTGTAAAACTCAGTAAATTTCAATTCCTGTGCATTATCAGATCGAACTGCCTTAACTTTGACGTTGTACTGATTCTCTACACGGGTGACAAAAGCCGGAAACACACTAAGAACCTCAGATTTAGTCTTGAGTAAGTAAACCCAGGTAGCTCGTGAATGATCATCAACAATGGTCAAAAAATATTTAAAACCATCAATAGTCTCCACTGAAATGGGTCCCCAAAGGTCTATATGTAATAACTCAAAAGTTGAATTACAAATATTGTTTGAAGACTGAAAAGACAACTTCTTCTGCTTAGCCAAATGACAAATGTGACAATAAGCAGATCCTTTATTCTTGTGTTTAGTAGTCCTCAAAATGTCTGAAATAGCATCCAGTCTTGAGTAAGCTGGATGTCCCATCCTCATGTGCCATAAACTAACATCCACCACCGCATTAACAGAGACTGAATCCAATGGAGGTGTAGTATCCAACACATAGAGGTTGCCAATGCGTCTACCTCTGCCAATTCTCAGGTCCTTGGTAAGATCCTGTATTTCACAACATGACGGATCAAAGATCACTCTTGAACCAATATCTGAAGTCAAACTACTGATGCTGATCAGATTCAAACGAAACTCAGGGAGAAATAAAACATTTCGAAGAAGAATGTTTTCATTTATCTGTACTGAACCCACTCCACTGATTTTAACACGTGATCCTGTTGGGAGATTCACATAACTCACCACAGAATGATCCAAAGAAACAAATAGGCTCTTATCATGGCAAACATGATGAGTTGCACCAGAGTCTATCACCCAAGTTTCAGTGGAAAGAGTATGTTGGGATACATTCAATATACCAACAAAGTAGTATGTAGAGTTAGAGAATGAGATACCAGTGTAATCAATAGGAGAACGTGAAATTCCAGCATCTGAAGAAGAAGCAGTTGGTTGTGACTTCAGTTGAGAACTGAACAAGGCTATGAAGTTCTGAAGTTGATCATTGGAGAGATTACCAAGCAGACCATCTAGAGTAGCCTGAGTTGGAACCATCGGAGGCAATAAAGAGACCTGAGCAGCAACCGGTTGAGGTTTGGTACCCTTCTCTGGTAGTTTGCCTTTAAAACCAGGAGGGTAACCATGCTTTTTGTAACATTTCTCTGCAATATGTCCCACCTTGTTGCAGAATGAACAGATTGGACGCCCTTTATTAGGTCCATTCTGAACATAGCAAATCTTAGGAGTCAAAGCAGTAGAAGATATCTTAGAGACCTGAAAAGCAGCAGGAGGAGAAACATTGGTAGAGAAACCTTTCTGACTGTAATCCTGGTCAAGAATATTGTAAACTTCAACCAGAGAAGGCAAGGCTTTCTTTGCAATGATCTGTCTCCTGACTATAGAGTAGGACTCATTCAAACCTGCCAAGAATTTGACAGTTTTAGCTCTCTCTGCCTTCTGTTGCAGACGAAGAACTTTACCACAAGTACAAGGATCATCAGGTTCCTCTGTACTGTCCAACAAATCCCAAAGAATACGCAACTGAGTATAGTACTCAGATAGAGAAAGAGAACCCTGGCGAAAATCCTGGATCTCCTGTGTCAGATTGTACGTACGAGGAAGATTAGTCATATGAAAACGTCCATAAATGTCACGCCAGATATCTGTAGCATCATTCATGCGTAGAATGCTACGATAAATCTGCGGAGACACAGAGTTCAACAACCATGATTTCACCATACTATTACATCTGGACCAAAGGCGAAAGTTCCCATCCGATTCAAGTGGACGAGGCAAAGAACCATCAACAAAACCAATCTTATTCTTAGCATCTAACGAGATCCGCAACGCTGCACTCCAATCATCATAGTTAGTCTCATCTAAGCGGATAGAGACGAGATTCAAACCTGGATGATCACCACTGTGCATAAAAAACGGAGACTGAGTCGGATCCATGGAATCTGAAGTCACAACAGCTCGCGATGCGCCAGCAGAGAGCAGATCTACAGCTGGAGGAGAGATCGGAGGAGAGACTGTGAGACCAGTGGATCGCGACGATTTCCATGGAACGGAGCTTATCGACGCCTTTGAACGAGTGGATTTCCGAGTTACTCGAGCAACAGCCACCATCTTTACAGAAAAACGAGTAGTGAACAAGAAAAAAACGAGATCGGAGAAGAAGAAATCTGATCGGAAACAACAAAAACTTAGCTCGTTGGCTCTGATACCATATTACAAGATAAGGATTGAGCTGAGCTAGGGAGAAAACTTGTTAAGATTTTCGATTCTTATTTCTTAAAGAGTAAAGTGTACAACAATTTCCTTATATACAATTGGTCTAACTTAACCAGTCAATTAAACCGGAGAATAATCTATTCTAACTAAATCGGATGGTATATATACTCCAAGAGAGTTGTTATTATACCTCAAGAGCGTAAAGGTTTAGAACGAACACAAGATTCTTGAGCTGCGAAGGCTGAATGAAGAGGTGGACAAAGAGATTGCTCTGAGTAAGTCATGTGCAGCGAAGATTGTTCAACAGCTTGAAAATGTGAAGCATCACAGTTGCAGATAAGTAAGTTGTTGTCTCAGAGATAGGCAAGCAAAGAAAATGGTGTAACTTGAAGGTGCTGAGAAAGTGACTGCAGAAAAAGAGAGCACAAAGAGTTAACGGCGATTCCATTATCTGCAACATTAAACAAAGATAAAAAAAAGAAGAAATTTTCACAGAAGTGGACGAAAAAAGATTTGCCCTCACCGTTTGTCAAAGTGAGAACTGGTTTTCACGGTTTCTCTTTTCATTCAATTTCGGACCAAATTACCCTGGGAAAACTTAATAATGGCACAAACCAAACCGTGCAACAGTTCGTATCGGTTCAGTTGACGGCGTAAACCAAACCCTACAGCAGTTGGTTTTGGTTTAGTTGATGCGGTTCAGTTTTGAAAAAGACAAAAAAAAAAAACTGAAACGAAGAAACCCGAGAAAACGANAAAGAGAAGAGAGTAACGGAGAGATTTGAGAGAGAATCAGAAAGCGAAACGAAATTNAGTATCCATTGCTTCAAAATTCNACATAACTTCGAATTGTTGGGTAGTTGAATTGAGCCACNGAACTCCCACATCCGGGGAAGTGAAAGTTACTGTTTTTCCCGGCGAAGCCAAGAGAAAGTTACTGTTTATTCCGGCAAAATTTGAACCTCCGGCGAGATAGCATCTTTAGCTATGGCTGGGAATAAAGCTAACGACGAAGTCCCGAGGAAGCAGCATGGTCCAGGGAAGGAGAAGCGGGTATTAAGAGTTTCCCCGCGGAGAAAACGCTCTGCGACAAAGGCAACGGAGGAACTGGGTTAGAATCTCTAATTTACCGTTTGTTGTCTTTGGGTGTATCAGAATTGTAAAGCTTGTTTGATTAAAGGGTTAGAATTTGTCGGAATTTAGCATATCTTTAGGATGAAAAATTGAGAAGTAGAATTGGAAATCTCTGTTTCCGCCAAAAATATGATTTTGAGTTATAATCTGGAAAATGTCTGTGTACGTACACTACTTCGGTTTGCTTAACAGTATATGACTTTTAATTGCAGGTAGTCCAAGTGTTGCTCCGACTGAAGATCTTACAGTTGAAGAGTTACCACCAAGACTCTTTGCTCTAGACCGGTACCCTTCCGAGACGAAGATGAACGCGTACTCTAAACCGGAGTACATTTCTGACATAGCAAATGTACTAAAGGGGAAACCAGAGATGCAGTTTCTTCTCGATTCTCCATTTGGGGAACTTTTTAAAATACCCAAAAACAAGGCATCTTTCAATGCTAAGCTTGTCCTTGGACTAATATGCCGTCAGTTAGTGACAAAGAAGGTGAATGAGATGTGGATTGTATTCGGCGGTCATCCAATCAGATTTGGANTAAGAGAATTTAGTATCNTAACTGGGCTNGAATGTGGGAAGTATCCCAAGAAGAAAGACGTTGATGATGTTATCAGTGTGAAACCTGAGTGTGAGAGTGTTTGGAAGACTCTGTTTGNTGAGAGGTTTGGGGACACGGTTCCAACAATTGCTGATTTGGTGAGCTGGCTGCAGGAGGAGGAAAGCATGGAGGGGTGGAAGNAACTGGCACTATCTCTTATTATTTTGGTTGACGGTGTGGTAGCGGCCCACAGTAACCCCAACANGCCTACTTCGAAGACTGTCGAGATGACTAAGAACCTGGAGTTNTTCTGCAAATACCCATGGGGAAGGGTGTCCTTTACCCGTACTTTGGGGAGGATAGCAAATTTCCAAACTCCTTACGATGCTCAACAACTAATAAGGGGTTTACTTGTAGGGTCTTATGCACTCCATGGCTTCCCATTAGCTCTCCAGCTTTTAGCTTTCGAAACAATCCCATCAATTGCTAAGCTAGGACCTGATGATGTACCTAACAGGACATTTGCTGAGAGGTCTATCCATCGTCTTGCCTCTCTGCGAGCAATCCGGACATCTCGCATTTTGGAGTGTGAGGCTGCTGATGAGGTGTGTTAAATTGTGTATGTACGTACATAATAAGTAAATGTACATTATCTATGGTTAACATACTTATTTGTGTAGGTTGAGGTCAACTATATTGTGAAACCAGCTGATAATGTTTGTCCTCCATCTCTTTCATGGGATGATGAAGTTGATGATCCAAGGGTTGATTACATTGAGGCACTGTTGATAGATGGGCACCAGTGGCAGGAGGATGAATGGGTTGGAGGCTATGCTAGAGTACCAAAGCAGTTGCGCCCACCACAACTAGAAGAGACAGGTAAGTATAAGTATAAAGGTTGTTTACAAATTTTTTTGGTATTGCACCCAGAAGAAAACCAATTAATAGCAGCAACTGGTCTATTGTAGATGTTAAGAGGAAACGAAATGCACCGGGCCCGAGCCCTAAAGAACCTGCTATGAAAAAACAGAAATCTGAAATGGACTGTGATAAAGAAGAGAACTGCTGAGGATTGTTTTGGAGAGCCTGTGCCTGAGAGGTTTATTGTTGAAATGAGGAGGTCTTTCAAGGAGCTGGAAGACCAAATGTATCAAATGCATGAAGATATGAAAGACTTTGTCCGTGACCAGATACGTGCTGCCCTTGATCCAAAAGGCAAAAGGCCAGAACAAACCATACCTTCCCATGATTCGCGGGAACCACCTACTTCTATGGATAAGGCACCGGTTACTGCGAAGAAGCCATCGAGAAGGATGTCTACAAAAGGAAGCACTGGAACGAGAAAGTCTTCAAGGCTGACTCGTGTTTCTCATGATGTGGACACTCCTGCACTTTCTGTTGGCTGTAATTCCAAAGAGGAAGATTTGGATGTCCCTGGAGTACATACCACTGCTGTCGGCGGAAGAAGAAAACCTTCAAAGCCGAAGAAAAATGTTTCTTTTGCTGTTGACACTATTGAGGAACCTGATTCCAATAAGGAAGATATGCAAGGATTCATTGATGAACAGGTAAGTCATGTACGTACATTGCTAAATATTTTATAATCCATATGTATAACTGTACTGTCTGCTTCGATACAGTATGGCGCTAATAATGAAAGTGATTTTACTGCAAATGATGGATTGGATTCTTCGGCCGCTGAAGAAGAGATATTAGACACTGGATTTTTAATAGTTCCTTATGCTGGATCCACACAATCCCATCTGGTATGTCGTCTACTAATACTCTTAACAATCTGTTTAAATGGTGTACGTACATATTCGCTTAAGAAGTTAGTTAAACTATGTTTCAGGATAGAGGAAATGTTGTTGTTGGTAAGACTGTCTTCTTAGGTTCAATGTCTGGGACTGTCTATGTTACACAGGAAGAGAGGCCTGTGGAAGAAGCTACTGTTGACACCGAGATGGAAGAAGTTCCATCTAATGTGTCTGCAAGAGTTTCAGAGGTAGATCTTCTGGTAATCGTTATATACAGATTTCCATGACTATATGCATATATATTACATTAATTTCTCCACTTATCTAACGCTTAACTCTATGGTAGCCTATGTTTCAGGATAATGGACCAAAGGATGTTGCTGAACCTGGCTTAGTTGGTACCCATACAGGGGCCGATGAAATAGCTGATGCTGACATAGAGATGGTAGACAATCCATCAGGTTTACCTTCAACATCTGCACAGGTATGTGTTAGTCACTTGTTCTTTTTCCATATGTGTACGCCCATAAGACTTTGNAAATTATTTTTGTTTCAGNAAGAAGCAAGAGATGCCAGTGCNNCGACTGAAGCTAATGGCAGCGAGTCAGAAGAAACTTATGAGCCTTCTGATGGAGATACAGCTCACNTACCTGGCACAAGTGTACGTACATTTTTGTCACTATGTTCTGTGTACATATATATTGTTTCATACATTACTAAAAAGTTTCTTTCCGATGATAAATTCTACAGGTTGAGGCGGCAGGAGAATCCAAATTAGTGACAGGGATGGAAGTTGAAATACCTGAGAAGACCCACAGTGATCCCCCGTCACCATTTCAAGTAGTTAACAATGTAAGCTAACTCTTGCAACAAATAAAATGTACTATTTACTGTTCAAATGTATAAAATTTATATTATGCAGGTCATACGGGAGTTGGATACCAAAGCCGTTGGTGATTTAGCTGCAGCCACTGATTTGGAGGTAACAATTTGTGTGTTTCAATTCCTATTTTCGGAATAGCATACATAGGATTATATGTGTACATTATATATACTTGTGTACGTTAACTTGCACAGGTAGTCATGGAAGAGCCGTGTATTGTCGAGGGGTCTGTAGAAACTGAGGATCCTAACCCAGGGTCAGATGAAGCAGACAAGACCGATATTCCTA
>Ga0041059_1003273_pt1 | contig 11228 bp, 8 predicted proteins | sample AraColnosormetaG_FD_56232 | JGI IMG/M metagenome (GOLD analysis project Ga0041059, IMG submission 56232) | Arabidopsis roots microbial communities from North Carolina, USA - Col MF nosort | ecosystem: Host-associated > Plants > Roots > Unclassified | place: USA: North Carolina | collected 2013-09-02 | reverse complement strand
GGATTCACCAACAAAAGTACACAAACAATGATACAAAAAAAAAAAAGTAACTACCAGAATACAAATAAACATACAACATAAATAAAATAACTATCCAACCATCATTGAAGTGAATCAATTCCATGGATTGGGATAGTCATTCTCAAATGGGTATAGTTTCAATGAGCAAAGAAACAATGTGCTCCTTCAAGAGCTTGGGGTTGGTGTAAGCATCTTGGTACCTATAGAATACATCGATGACTCGCGAAAGGTTAAGAACTCGCATCAAAAGAGGGAAAGGAAACACGTGAGGCCTCATTAGCTCTTGGTTCAAGTCCTTCCATGCATCTGAAACAATGTTTCCCATCACTTCCACAGCTCTTTCCTTGGAAACACCAAATTGCTGCATATAACAATCAATGCCAGTCGCTACATGCTCCCGTTTGTGTTCAAACTGCAATTACAAATACCAAATGTATTCAACTTGAGAAATACGTATATATAGTACTAGGACTCCAAAAACTTGACGTGTTCTTACTTCGTAGCTTGAAATGTCATCTGTGAATCGACTTATTATCTCAGAAGCTACCCTAATTTTAGGATGTGAGCTTAACCATTCAAAAGCATCAAGTTTTGCGACATCTGTCATTCTCACGAATGTCATCGCTATCAAGGCATAATAACCTGAAGACAAGATTGCATTCTCTTTATACTCATCAAATGTAGCAATGTAATCCTTTTTCAACCATTTTGCTTCTTGCATATATCCATTTGCTGTTTTTTGCAACTGATTGTGAAGCGTACAAGTTAGTTTTGGATATATAGAGAAATAATATGCTTAAAGTTGATTCTTTTGGTCTTAACTGATTTCTTAAGATGGAAACCGCACCCTGACCTTCCTTCTTTCTCAAGTTCCTCGTCGAGTTTATCATAGAATTCTACCGTCACATTGTAAATGAACTTCATGCTATCGGGTATCGGTATCTCATCAGGAACAACGGGAAGCCACCTACGTTAGAGAGAAGTCAAAACCATCAAAAAAAAAATCAACCTTACCCTTTATAATACTCCCTAAATTATATGTTACAAATGCTATACTCATCCATTGCATCAGTGAAAAGCTCAAGTTCCTCCATTGTGCCATATGCATCATACATATCATCAAGCGCTGTGAATAAGATTAGTGCCATAGTGGTTATAACTCGTGCTTGAGAATATTGAGGCTCGAAATATGTTCCAAGTGACCACAAGTATGCCTCTGTTATCCTATGCCTTGTGTATGTTACTTTAGATTTAAACTCCATTTCATGGTGCCACCTGGAATGTAATGAAAAGAATTTCAACAATTTATGCAAGACAATATGTTTATATATGTTGAGTGGCCATGATATTATTTGTTACCTTGTGACGCAAGCAAGCTCTTCGCGGTGTAATATTTGCAGCAAATTAAAATCTATCTTTGCGAACTCAAGTAATGTTGGGTCGCACGACTCTTCCTCCTCGTAGTATGAGATATATTGTCTTGTTTCTATCCTAGAGATGCCTTTATGGTATGGATGTTTTAGAGCATTCTTGATGCGAATTGCGAGATGAGGGCTAGACCGAGACGAAATTTCTTCTAAATGAGAACGTGAGAAAGCGAGAGCTTCGTCAATAATGTCTTCTCCGTGAGTGCCCCATTGTGCAGCTTCGTACAAACTTAACATCCCGTATGCATCTGTCACCAAGTGTCCTTTGAACTTCCCATTTTCGTCCTTGAACTTCTCAAACACATCTTGAGACGTAAAAATAAAAATTTTGGATTAAATAAAAAACCATGCAAAATGTGTAGTGTTGTTCATAATTCATATATTATAAGTATTTTTACCGGCAGAAAGTTTAAAGCCGAATTGCCTGAAAACTTGGAAAATTATTCCAACCGTGTACAAATCGCATCCCTCTTGTCTTACCATCTGAGGAAAATCAAGACAATCAAATGACTTATCCAATTGTTCTACGATATCTTTCTCAAAGTGATAGGAGACACCAAGGCGACATAGAGCATCGATGAATTTGATGTTCTCTATCGGATTCGCTTTGGAAGACATAAAAGCTTCCTTCACCGCCTCCTTTAGCGTACTATGCTTCTCTTTGAACGTCTCAGTTCCCTATATCGCAATGGAATATATAGTCACAGAGTAGGCTACTAATATTAAATACTACATGACATGATTCAATATGAAAAGGATATACGTACGAGGTCAGACTTTGAGAAAGAAGTTAATGGATCTTCCCAGATATTTGCTGGAAAATCAGCTAGTGGACGGTTGACTTCACTCCCCATGCTAAAAATTTCTGGTAGAAGTGGTTTTCTCCAAAATTAATCACTTGTGGTTCCACAAAGCTTTGCCGATACAGCTAAGTTCCATACATATATATATAGAATTATAGAAATATTCGAGAAAAGAAAAAAAAAACATTGCAATAAAGAGTACAAGATTTTTAGGCGTGGGACTAATTTCCACCGTATAAACAGATTAGTGGTCTTTCTTTCTTGGTTTTGGTATTACCTATGGATATCTTACCGATTAGTATATTTAGGGGAAAATAACATTTTTAACCTTTAAATTGTTATTGGATAACACTTTAAACTTCGAAAAAATCTCACTAACAGTATAAACCATCGAGATAATTTTACTAACCTTTAAACTTGCAAACAAACTTTTCGGGTTTAGATTTCTAGATTACTTCCATGTTAAAACTAACATTATATCCAAAAAAAAAGAATCATCGACGTTTCGGTGTTCGAGTTTTTTGGTTTAGGTTTCTAGGCCTCATTCGAGTATTTTATATATTTAAGTCAGGTTTGGGTATCCAAAATATTATAAAAACAAATAAGAAATTGTTTAAATTCGAAAAAACTTTAGTTTAAGTTTTGATAAATATAACTAATAGTTTGGATATTTTGGTTATTTTGAGTATTTCAGTTATTTTGATTTAAAAATAACTGATATTTTTTATTCATAATTGTATATTGTATCATTGGATTACATCAAGTATAAAATAATTAATTTTTTATATATATAATTACGTTTCGGATATTTCAGATATTTATTAGCTCAAACTTTTATGAAACTATGCATGTATTACATACCAAGTACGTAATACAATCGGTCTCCTTTTGCATGTGAACATAGCCAACAGCCCTACTGATGAACCTTGAAAATATGTGTGTCCATGCTTCATGATTTCTCTTTGTCCTTGATGTAAACACCTAATATATGGGCATTCGGACAGGTTCCTAATTTTTTTGGCAATACTTCTCCACAACCTTAGATTTATGAAATTCATATGTCATCAAGTACTCAACTCGTTGAACACACTCTAAGGCGACAAATTGATGGTACCATGAGAGAACGACCCCTCCATCGACAACTAGTGAAGGCTAAACCAAACCATTAGGCACAATGTACAACAAAAAATTCACGGGGTTTTCGTTTGCATATTTACATACATTGGATTCTTTTAAAGGTTTATTAACATAAAGGTGTACAACGACTGATATCATAAGATCAAAACGAAGAAATTAAACAAAATTAATCACATATAGTTCAAAAAGCTTGCCAAAACGATGGTACGTACTACTCTAACATATAGAACTAAAGGACTCTTTTCTGTATGAAAACTAAAGGAGTCTGTCACAATCTAGTCATGGGATAATTATCCCCAGTAAACCTAGTAATTGGTCGTTCTTTTTCTCCAACATATATTTAGTAGGACGTAATATGACGCATCGTTTGCTATGAGAGTTGGTCGATGTTCTCGGCCACGGGACGACATTTTTTAGAGGGTAAAATTGGAACTTTGCTTGAACCAAAAGACAAAACTTGGAGATTAATAAGAGCATCATGGTGATAAATGGAAGCTCTTTCATAAGATTTTCTTTGATTAAATTGAAAAAAAATAATCAAAACTGATTAAAAGAAGAGCTGGTTCTCTTCAGAGAGTTTTGAGAATGAGAGAGAGAGAGAATCTGACATGTGTCAACGTGTAATTGGTTGCTTAATATTAACAAAAGAAGAAATAAATAAATTGAGTTATATTTTTTTCTTTACATTACACGGAATCGTCAGTTAATCTCCCATTCCCACTCCAAAATCAATCAATTTTAATCGCGATTAATTTAAATTAGAATCGTAGTCGGTTTTGTATATATCATGGTCCAGTGAAAAACATAGTTGTCTTGAGATAGATATGCTTATGAGGAATATTTTAGCCGGTAAGAACATCTCCAACAATAGGATCCAAAAATGAGAATTCAAATAAGTTTTATAATTTTAATAATGAAAAATAAATAATTTAGACACTTGAATTAGATTTATAGTATTGCCCAATAATAAAATCCAAATATAGAGTCTAAAAATTTATATGTTTGAAAAAATGTGTCAAAATGTTTTACATCACTTGACACACAAACTACATAATTTCATACACACAAATACACAAACTATAAAATTTCAGGAAACTACATAAAGCAATGCTTCGAAAGCAAGATATAAAGCCAACACGTCCAGTCTATTGTCTACGCGTATATATTATTGCCCGCAAAAATAAATATTGGGCCATACGTTCGAAATGAGCTATTTCAGAGACATGAACCAGTGGTTCAGAACCACGGTTCTCTTGGGAGGTTTGGTACAATTTTACTGGTAGAGGTGCTAATGCCAACATCATTTCAGAACCATGTGAGTTTTCAAATAAATATCAAAACTCCTTCATTTTGAGGAACTGGTTTTGCCGGCGAGACAATTATTTTCCTCCATCGAACTGTTTTTTATATTAAGCCATTAGCTTCTTCTTTTCTTTTTTTTCTAACGTCTGCTTTATTGATTAAGAAGAACAATGATCCTCATGGAGGATGTTTACAATGTATTGAGGTACATAGAAGAAAGATTCAAAAGTAGCATGATTTGGAAATGGAGCTTTTGCAATTCTATCTGCCGCTTTGTTGTTATGTCTTCGCGTCCAATGGAATTCTGTACTTAAGAACTTCTGCTTCCATGCATTGATCTCACGAACCCAATTATGGACTTTGAAGTTGCGCTTTTCTCCGTTAACTAGTTGTATAGCTGTGTGATTGTCCCCTTCGAAGATAATGTATCTATGACCTTTTAACCATGCTTGTTGCATCGTCATTACTAGCGCTTGAAGTTCCACTTCCAGAGTTGTGAAGCATCTCTGTCCAATACTGTGTCCCGCTGATAGAAACGTACCATTGGAATAGCGCATGATCCATGCTGCTTGAGAGGGGTTGTCGGTCGAGTGAAACTTACAGTCAAAGTTACATTTTACATATCCACTCTTCGGTTTTTGCCAGTTTGATAGTAACGGTCGTGTTCTCGTGGTCGTAATGCTGTTTCTCGGATTGTCTAACCAGCAGTCCACCCATTCTCTCGCTTCTTGCTCTGCCTTGATGATATCTTCCTGCCAGTTCCCATCCTTGTGTTGATAAACTAGGAGGTTTCTGCTCTTCCAAATTCTCCACAGTAGCCAAAGAGGTAATTGTCGGTCTATCTCAGAGAGGTAATGATTGTTGTAACACTCAATGATGGCTCTGAATTTTTCCGTGAACGTTCCAAATGGGTTAAAGTTACTCCTTTGTAGTCCAACATTGTGCCTCCATATGTCACGAACATAGTTACAGTCGAAGAATAGATGTTCAATTGACTCTTCCGCTATGCCACATCGTTTACATTGTGAATTGGTGATGATATTCCTTCTCGCAAGAATGGTACCTGCTGCCAACGCATTAGACAAGATTCTCCACATGAAGTGTTGGATTTTTGGAGCTGTCTTCATTTTCCATATGGCCGCTTTGAACTCGTGTAGTCCCGGAGGTGGAATGATATTCGTTTCGTTTCCTGGAAGGTGAGTTGCGAGCCAATATCCAGATTTCACAGTATAAAATCCCGAATCGTTGTAGTGCCATCCTAGTAAGTCCGGTGAATTTGTAGGGCTAAGTTTGATGTTGAGGATTGTGTGAATGTCTTCAGGTATCACTGTTTCTCTCAACCGATCAAGATTCCATCCGTTCCTTTGTTCGTTCATCAAGTCGCACACAAGGTAGTGATTTTCCGGTGTTCCCGCCAATCGATTTGGTGGTCTCGGTGGATGCAACGGTAGCCATGGGTCTAGCCAAGCACTTGTGTTTTGACCATTTCCAATTAGATACTTCAAACCATTCTTCAGTAGTTCTCTTCCTTCCAGCAATGATTTCCAAATAAAAGAAGCCTTGTATCCTGGTCCAGCGTTCAAAATATTGGTGTTGGGAAAATACCTTGCCTTTAGTAGCTTTGAGAGGAGACTGTTTGGTGATTGAAGTATCCTCCATACTTGTTTCCCTAACAGTGCTAAATTGAACTTCTCAATATCTTTAAATCCAAGACCCCCTTCATTTTTTGGTAAGCTCATCCTCTTCCAGGAAATCCAATGCATTGCTCTTCTATCACGGCTTTTACTCCACCAATATTGTGCCAATATACCATTTATTTCATCGCACGTTCCTTTTGGTAACTTGAAAACGTTCATCGTGTAGACCGGTAAGGCAATTGCTATAGTTTTGAGCAGTATTTCTTTGCCACCTTCTGAAAGAAACTTGTGTGACCAATTTTGTGTTCTCTGCTTGACTTTGTCCACGACATAACTGAAGATCTCCTTTTTCCTGCTTCCAATTTGTTCAGGCAATCCGAGATACTTCCCACCTCCACCATCATTATGGATATTAAGTATGCGACGCAATCTTGTTTTCACATGTTGCTTTACTCTCGATTCAAAAGTGATTGCCGATTTGTTCAGATTCACCGCTTGACCTGAGACCTGCTCGTACTCGTGAAGAATACTCATAATAGTATTGCATGACTTTTGGTGTGCATGACAAAAGAATAGAGCATCATCTGCGAACAGCAAATGATTAATGACAGGTCCTGTAGTACTTATTTTCATCCCTTTCAATCTATTCAAATCTTCTGCCTTGGTGAGTAGGTTACTCAGAACTTCTGCACACAGTATAAAGAGGTATGGTGATAACGGATCACCTTGGCGGATTCCTCGCTCTGGCTTTATCATTCCTCTAGGAGAACCATTCACTAGAACTGAGAAGCTGACTGATTCCACACATTGCATTACCCAATTTATCCAAATCGAGTCAAACCCCATATTCTGCATTGTTTCTCGTAGAAAGGCCCACTCCAATCTGTCATAAGCCTTTGTGATGTCCGTCTTAACCGTCATATAGGAATTAGCCCAACGTTTCCTTTTTTCAGTGAGTGAAGCATCTCATTTGCAATGATGACATTGTCCATAATGTTCCTCCCTCCTATAAAAGCTGCTTGATTTTCTGAAATTATAGATGGCAGGTGGTGTTTCAAGCGTTCGACAAGGATTTTGGAGATTATTTTGTAGCTCACATTGCATAAAGCAATTGGCCTAAAGTCTACTATCGCTGAAGAGACATCTTTCTATGGAATGAGGCAGATGTTGGTGTGGTTCATTGATTCGCGCATGTTACCCTCTCGGAAAAAACGTTGGATTTCAACAATGACTGCATCTTTCACATCTGGCCAAAATTGTTGGTAAAATGCTGCAGTGATTCCATCTAGTCCAGGCGCTCTATCCGGCCCAATATCAAACACAGCCTTTTGAATTTCTTCTTCATTCACCATTCTTTGGAGGTCCATATTCATTTGATTTGTCACTTTCCCCTGTAGACCTTGGAAGACGCTTGTGTTATCTCTAAATTCATCTCTTGTGGACTTGAACAGATTTGTAAAGTACTCTTCTGCAGCTTCACCAATTTCATCATCTCCTCTATATATGTTTCCAGCATCATCTGTCACTGCTAAAACTCTGTTTCTAGCAAGTCTTTGCTTTGTTGCACCATAGAAGTATTTAGTGTTTCTGTCTCCCAACTTGACCCAATTCTTCCTGCTTTTGATTTTCCAGAATTGTTCTTCATCCTTATAAGCTTGATTCAGGCCTAGAGTGATTTCATGAATTTCCTCTGTAGATCGATTTCCATATGTATAAGCGTCGTTAAGGTCTCTTTTGAGCATTGCAATCCGAATTGAAGCATTGAGACGATTACGACGTTTCCACGCGGCCATTTGCTTTCTACTTTGACGAATCCTGGAATTTAGCGTCATGCTAGTGTTGTCAGCTTCCCAACTCTCCAAGATCATGTCTCTGAATCCTTCTTTGTGAAACAGGCGACTGTCATATCGAAATTGGTTTCTTCTCTGGTCAACCGTGTTGCAAAAATTGGTAACCAATGGTCGGTGATCTGATCCTTCAAAATCCAGAAATTTTGTCTGTGCAGAAGGAAATAATGTCATCCAGTCTGAATTCGCCATGGTACGATCAAGACAGCACCAAATGTTATGTGAGTAACGCTTTCCTGTCCAGGAGAACTTGTTGCCAATGAACTTTAAATCATGGACGTCACAATTGGTTATCATGCGGTTGAAGTCTTCAAATGATCGATTAGGTCGTCGTGGTCCTCCATTTTTCTCTTCATTGTTTTTGATTTCGTTGAAGTCGCCTAACGTTAGCCAAGGATCACTTCTGGATGAAGAGATTCTTTCTAGGGATTCCCATACTTCATTTCGCATACTAGGATTTGGATGACCATACACCACCGACAAATAGAAACTGATTCCATTGAATTCAACTTGCGTATCTACAAGGTTTGCTGAAAGTGAAAGAACTGAAACTGAAACAGAAGTTTTCCAAAGAACAGCAATTCCACCACTCATACCATGTGGTGGAACTGTTACAAAGTTAGAATAACCAAGATCTGAAGTTATTTCCTTGATTTTCTCATCCCTTTGTTTTGTTTTCAGTAGGCATATCATGTCCGGGAGATACCTCCTTTGTATCTCCTTGAGGCGTCGAACTGTAAGGTCTATGCCGAGACCTTGACAGTTCCAGCAGATTGTAATCATGGAGCAAGTGGTGGTATAGGGCCCACCGCGCCTCTGCACTTGGTGTTCCTGCCGGAGGAACAGCTTCCTTCACCTGCTTCCTTTGTCACGATTCCTTCAGTCTCCTTCACCTCAGATTGAACTAGATCATCATCTCGCTTGCGTTTACCTCTCTCCATAGCAATTGCAGACTGACGCTCACGAGATGCATCCATGTTGGACGAATCAGGCTGGATGATTGCAGAGAAGCGTCGGTAGGATGGATTCCCTGGAATGTCTCCTGTAGCATTCTCAAAGATAGGAATAGGATTAAATAGCTCACTCATATTCCTTTCCTCTTTGAAAATTGAGTAGGCTCCATGGGGTTCATCAAGTTCATCACCGGTTGGTAGTTCATTGCGCAGGGGAGTGTTGTCCTCCATAGCTTCTGCATTCTCAGGAATTTCAACATTTGGTACTATTTCGCAGCATCCCCGTTCTCTTCATCATCAGCAATCTCCCTAATGATCACTCCATGATTTTGATTGATTGCAGGAGGGAGAGCAGCATCCTCATTGTCATCATCTGAGAGATCCTCGCCACCACCATTCTGAATAAGGCAGGCTCCTGAATCGTGAGTAAGCATCCCACATACCTCGCAAAATCCCCTTAGTCTTTCAAACCGGAATCGTAAGAGAGTATTCACGTTGGCCTCAAATTGAAAATTTCGCTGGAACCGAAGAGGATCTTCGATGTTCCAGTTAACCTGAACCCGAACATAATCCACACGAGCCGCTGTCTCTAGACCGAAGTCAACCTCCATCAAGTTTCCAAGAGCCCTCCCAACATGTGCAATGACTTCACGAGTGAGATAGTGATAAGGGATGCCCCTTATCTGTATCCAAAAAGGTATGAAATTGATGAGCGGTTGATTTGTAGGGAACCACCGCTGGAGTATCAACATACGGTCATTGAACGCCCATGGTCCTCGCCGCATCACCGTATCCAAGGATTCTTCAGATGGGAAGATAAATTGAAATTGATTCCCCGAAATTAGCCGTCCATGGACCAGCCCTGACTGACCCCAGATTCTCGGCATTGAAGCCACAATCGATCGAATGTTTTGTCTCCTTGGCATCACCGGCCGTCCCATCAAAATGAAACGGTTCTCTGCAACCGCTTGTGCCACGATCTCTGCCGGAAGAGCAAATGGAGCGTCGTCTACATTAGCTAAAAATCAATAAACTAGGTAAATTCCAGGCGAGATATTTTTTATTTTTAATCCAAAAAATTACATAAGAGATGGACATTAATTTATCATTGGTTCCTCCCTCTGTCTTTCTTCACAGCGTGTGTCGCCCATCTACTATTATTTTCCATTGACTCTAAAGAGTTCATCTGGATCATTAGTGACTCATAAGCTCTTGTGGATAGATAGAATGTAATATTTTGTGTTGTGGATTGTTAGTTGAGTAGAGATAGTAAATTTTGATTTCTAGAATCATTTTTAGCTATCAATTAAAGATCATGAAAAATTTCTTACCTGAACATCCGTGCAGTGAGCAAAGCTCTTTAAAAAATAAGGCTTTAAACTCAAGCGCTTAGATTTGTGTGGATGCATGTGAAGATCCTCCATAAACCTACTTGTTTACTTTATTTGTTTTAGTCGCTATTTAGTCCTAACACGCTGTTTAACGACTACTTTGCGACTCATAGTGTAGCTGGTAATATATGTATTCTTGTGATCAATATATATTTTATTTTTATTTTTTTCACTAATATATAAATTTTCTTAAGAATTATGGATGAAAGGTGCTCTAAGAGCCAAAGAAATTGATTACTTTGGCAAAAAGAAACCATAAAGAGCATTTTTCCCAATTTTTTAAGTTACAAGATAGAAAATTGCAAGTTTTTTTTTTGTTTTTTTTGTTCAACAATTTGCTAGTAATTCTAAATTGTAAGTTGTAACTAATAAAAGAAATTTTCTTCCATGGTGGTAATCATGTAATGCCAAGAAACACTATCGGTTTATCTTATGCAAATCTTAGCCGTAACCATTTAATGGACAATTACAGTAAAACCTCCATAAATTAATACTCGATAAATTAATAATCTCTATAAATTAATAATTTTTTCCGGTCCCGAGTTGGGACCAGTGTAAAAATTGATACAAATCGATAAATTAATAAGATAATAATTTTTTTGAAAATCTTATATAAATATATGGTCCCATCAATATTATAAATTAATAATTATGTAAATTTATCACTATATACACATATGTATGTATATATATATATCAATATTATATGT
>Ga0041059_1003272_pt1 | contig 11228 bp, 11 predicted proteins | sample AraColnosormetaG_FD_56232 | JGI IMG/M metagenome (GOLD analysis project Ga0041059, IMG submission 56232) | Arabidopsis roots microbial communities from North Carolina, USA - Col MF nosort | ecosystem: Host-associated > Plants > Roots > Unclassified | place: USA: North Carolina | collected... | reverse complement strand
AAAAGAGATGAGGAGAATAGCCTCTCCAAGCTTAGGGTCTCAACATTGACCTAAAAAATATATATGTCTTAAAAACGTGTTGGGCCTTCATTAAACATAGGAGAAAGTTCTATGCCAAATTTGGAGATCTTCAAAACATCAATAAGTTGCATCTTCGAATTGCCATCAGGTATCGGTGTCGCTCGACACCAGTGATGGTGTCAATCGACACCTACGCGGTTTTAGTCTTTACATTTCTTCAGTAACATAAATTCTTTGTTTTCCTCCAGAATACTCCATTGTCTCCAAATGAATCCAAAACATGTAAAGACCTGAAAAGGACTAGAAAAGACTCTAAAAATAACAAATAGACTCTAAAACCTATACCTAAATCATAGCTAAAAGCAGTAAAAATAGAGTTATATCAACTCCCCCAGACTTAACTTTTGTTTGCCCTCAAGAAAAACATAAAAGCCGTACCCGTGGAAGAGGTTTGAAAAGACAGGAACTCCCAACATTCTCTAGCCTATTGCCATGATCATTCTAACTAAATCTATATGCCTAGCAAGTCTAATCAAATCCTAACCAACATGTATTTCTCCGCAAGCTTACACAAGATTCTAGATTCCATACCTAAGTTCCACTACTATATCTACCAGGCTTTCATCGCTGGGTCTCATCAAACAACCTAACATTCAAGATTCTTCTAGACTCATTCATGTACTATACCATGATAAATCGACCATTCTCTTTATATTTTATATTTTTTGGTGTTCTTTCTCTCCCCAAACTTATTCTTCTAAGAGAGTAAACAAAGGGGAACTCGCATATTGGATCGACACCCTCGACATTTTTCCAGCCTTTGTAATTGATCATTCCAAATAATGTATAATAATGGGGTCATAGGAAACATTCCTACCCGTATATACTATCTGAAAATCCTATCAATCTCTCATTCATCATTCATTTTTCTTTTCTTTTTATAAGGGGAGAGGAACACTTTCTTTAACACATTGGTCTCAATATCAGGTATGAACAAGGCGTCAAGATATATGAATGCTAACCATTTGAAGAGGTAAAAGGAAGAACAGTGAGATTAGCTCCAGCCTTAGTGGTTGTGTTAGAAACCAGGATATACTCAAGTCTGTCGGTTTGCCATCTGGATTTTCCAATAGTTGGATTGAGTCGAACCAGTAGCATTAATCCACCAGGCAATAATCTAAAGAATAGAGATCATAATTCCTAACAAAATTTTGACTCGATAAAACGACTCAAAAAGAAAAATAAGAATAAGAATAAGACTCAAAAACAAAAACGTAATTAGTAAGCGCCTCCCCCAGACTTAAACGACACTGTCCCCAGTGGCATTCAAATCCAGAGTAAGCGAGAAAAAGAAAAAGAAAAACATAAAATAAAAGAAAAACAAAAATAAAAATAAACCATACTAGTGGGTTGCCTCCCACTAAGCGCTTGTTTAGCGTCAATAGCTTGACTTTGATGGAATATGGGGATAGGTGGATTAGATGGTGGTAGTAAATATCGCGGAGAAAGACCTCTCATCATCCATGCTGACGTATAAGCAGTTAGCATATGAGGTCTATCTAGGAAGAGAGGAGCATCAGTAGGGTGGGATCATGTATGGGTGGAATACTCTTTTTCTGCACAATCATCAAAAGAACGCACAAGCGCTCGATGAGAAACACGTGGCTTGCTTAACAGTAAAATAGTTTTTGAGAATTTTAAGGTCTTATTTATGAAATCAGGAGGTTTAGGAGAAGGAGATGAGTACCTTAGCCGTTTAGGAGGTGGATGAAGTAGGAGAGGTGTAGTGTTTGACGTGACAGTAGTTCTTAGACTGATAGTAGTGATCCTAGCTTGAAAAGTAGCTATCGAAGATGATTTTCTTCAACCAGTGATGTGTGTCGATCGACGCGAGTGGTGGTGTCGATCGACACTCATGCTACAACTCGACTTTCCTTAGCATGTTAACAATTCAGCGATGTAGTCTGCGTCCAGTGTCGATCGACACTAGGTGAGTGTCAATCGGTATTGATCCTCCTTTGTCAATCTTGGTCGATTCTGCTCCGTCAAACGTCGACACTTTCTCAAGTTGGTACTGGTGTTGATCGACACCTAGGTGGTGTCGGTTGACACTATCAATGTGTGTCAAGCGATTCTGGAGATCAATGTCGAGCCTGGTCGATTTTGCTTCGTCACAACCCGATGTCTCGTATATATGCGATGGTGTCGATCGACACCAAGGGTTGGTGTCGATCGACACCAAGGGTTGGTGTCGTTCGACCCTGCCTTTGCAACTACAAAATCGTCACTCTCCTCAATCTTCACTAACTCATACTCACTTTCCATTGAAGCAGAATGCCAAGAAGTAGTGAGGCTGCTCTCATTCCGTCTAGGGATAGGTCTCTCTAAGATCCTTAGTTGACCTTCCAAAATCTGTTCCAGCAATGATTCTATCTTGCTTCTAGGTGTGGGTAGAAGAGGGGGGGGGCTTCGTAAGAAGCAAGATCATAGTTCCTTGTGAAGCTGAAACTATTGCTATTCTGTAGCGGTTGTTAGAACTGAGAATTCTGAGTGTACCTAGTTGGACCATTCCCATAGGAACCTGTGTAGCCTTGTTGGTGATGAAATCTCTGATTCGGAAAACCTCTGCTCCGAACATAATCGACATCCTCCACAAGTTGATTGTGGACCGCATCAAGCTTACTCTCGTTCATGTTTCTCGCTTGTTCCTTGTTTTGTGATTTGACAAACACTTGAAATACACAAGAAAAAAAGAAGAGAGAAAACATAAGTAACTAAAAAGGAAAAAGAAAAACAAAAGCTTAGACAAAACTCTAATCTTAATCTAATGGTGAATCGTAGAGAACTTCGGCAACTGCGCCAAATTTGATATAGGTCAAATTGCCTTAAGACCACTCTCTCAATTAAGAGATCGTTCGTAGCACTTAAGGGTCAAATTTCACAAAGCTCTTGGATCACACAATAGACCAAGGTTTTGAATTAAGCTAAGTAAGATAGTAATGAAAATAAAAAGAAACAAAAGGAAGCAATAGCAGATTCTGAGGTTGTAAGACAAGAAAGTAAAAACCTCAAGGCTTAGGGTATTCTCAGGAAACTATTGGTTAGTAGATCTAATAATAGCCAGCTTGTTATCAAATCATTCTTAAACTCAAACTCTAATTATAGAATAACCGGTGGTGTTTCGCGAAACTGCCTATGCCTATAGCTAAGAATAAGCGGAGAAGCCGAGAGATCTTTAAACTAAACATGCATTCTAAATGAATTCAATTGTTCACCTTAGTAGATAGGCCGATTCTTATTACACACCTATAAACCAGGCTCATCAAATAATACATCCAACTACAGATATCTATGGTGGGCATATATATTGTCTGGATTCAAGTTCTAGGTGATCAATCTAGATCTAGCATTAAGAACAATTAAAGATGAAGAATTCTACAAATAACCTAGCAGGGGGCGATCTATTAAACCATATAAATCCCTAATGAGAAACCCTAAACCTAACAAGTGGTTTACTAAGATATGATCAAAGAAACACAAATCATAGTCTGAATAAGAAATCAATAATAGCAAGAGAAATAGTAAACAAGATCTTTTCCAAAGGGAGTCTCAACAGGGTTTTGCTCCCAAAGTACAAAAGAGATGAGGAGAATACCCTCTCAAGCTTAGGGTTTAATCATTGACCAAATAACTCACAGGTTAGTAATTATCGTTTTTTTCTTACCCGTTATATCATATGAGCCCTTAGTAATGCGTCCTTCACCTTATTTCCATAGAGGGAAATGTCTTCCGATGCTTCAAGACTCGGAAAGACACAATCCTGCCAACCTTTGATAGGTGGCGCCCTGCAATCCGTGAACACTTTTTACTTCACGCTCACTACTCGTCCCAGGTTAGTCTTGCTTCCACTACTTTTCACTTCGCCTTTCAATATACACCTTAAATAACTCCTTTGGATATATTCAGGCAAACATTGAATTTAACGACGTGATCGAGCATTATGAGGGGTTACTGCTTAGTAGAGAACAAGATATCAATGCTTGGAAAGGCAAGCTTTCCGCCCTTGAGGCCAAACTTCACTCTTCTTTTGATTCTCGGCAAAAACTTGAGGACCGAGTTGACCACCTCGCTTCCGAGCTCTTAAAATCAAACAACGATTTATAGGACCAATATCAAAGGTACGACAAGCTTCAAGGTGAGCTCTCGACTACTCAAGACCGGCTCTCGGAATCCGAATCGGCCGCCTATGGCTTGAACGACCAGTTCTCCGAACTCAAGGCGAAGTACAATGCAATCGTTAAGCTCTGAGATGCTGAGCTGGCCAAATCGGCATCAAAGCCCAGAAGAGAGGGAAAAGGTCGCGGGATGGAATTGATTCAAGGGGCAATCCTTTTCATTCAGACCGAGAAAACTAGGCCGGAGATGGAATCGGATATCAAAGAGTATGAAAGCAACCTTCTCCTTCTGGATCAAACCCACGACGAAGACTTTTCTGAGGAACAAGAAAGGTCCGTATTCGAAGCTGTTTTAGTAGAGAAGCGAAGTCGTCTGGCTGCTCTTACCTCTTCATCATTCAACCCTCAACAGTTCGAGGAGTTCTTTACCGAATTGCCTCCTTTGAGCGAGTCCGGTTTAGATTGGGCTGGTGAGTTTTAACACCTCAAACTTTGACACCAAACCAAAATAAGTTATACTTGCGTTTTCCTAATTCGAGATGATTGTCTCAGGTCCCAGTGAACCCGTGGAACCTGAGATATCTGTCACGTCGGTGGAAACTCCTGAACCGGTAGTCATTCCGCCAGAGGTTCCTCCATCCACGAACACCGAAACAGTGGTCATCGAGGATGATGATGCTTCAGACCTAGGGATTCCCACCGAACAACCTGTCGCTGATGAAACAAACGAGACTGAGACGACTGCCATCGATTCGGTCGATCCTGAGCCAACTCAAACTGAATCCAAGGTGGATAAGGATCCATAGTGGCTACGTCCACTTACTGGGGATTGTCCCTTTAAAAACTTGAAGTTTATTTTTCGAACTACTTTTATCGCCTAAGTAGGCTTTTTATTTTCTGAACAAGTGTTTGCCTGAGGAGGCTTTTAAACCTTTTAAGACCATGATCCCGAGAGGGTTCTTGCTATATCTAAGTATGGATTTGCAAAGTCCATCTTTTAAATAGCTTTTTGTTTAACCATGTGGCCAAGTTTTAAGTTGTTTAGGTTGATCAGACATTTCTCTTAGAATGTGAGAGTCTGAACTCACTTTAAATTCGCGAATTCCCAATTTTGGGTTGAGTCAATTCGGCTTACTTACTGGGCTAGAGCCTTAATTACTTTTTCTTTTATTTAATGAACCTTTTGTCTTTAATGCGACGGTTGTTATTTCCGTTCTCGAGAAACAGGAAAAGTTCCACGCCTTTGAGGCAATAATTACTTTTTCTCGATTTCCAAAAATAGTTTAAACTACTCGGACACGCCACAATTATTAAACTTAGGGTTCCAAGGAGGATCCTAACTCTCTATTAATAGGACCACACCCTATTACCAAATTTCTTAAATATGATCTCAGAAATTTACTTAGTAAACACCTCAAGGATGGAGAATGAAGGAGCCTCTACCGTTTGCCCTCTCGACCCCGGCAACCCGCTGTTCCTGTCCGGCGATGGCTTCGAGCCCGCCAGCGTTCTCTTTCCTCACGCCGTTTTTCACTTCCCCTTGAAGGACAAGAAAGAAGCGTACGACTTTATGGACAAGGTAGGATTCCCCCTCTTTCTTCTTAACCAAACAACTCCCTACCATACTAATACGGTTCTTATACTAGGTCGTTGACAAGTATCGCCGCCTATGCGATGAAAGACAGCGGTTGGGCCTCAAGAGGCAAATGCTCGAGGCCCGAATTTCCTGTGTGGAAAGGAAGGTGAGGTCCATGGAGAGTGACCCCTTCCAGTGGGATTGGAGGAACTTCGACTGTGCGGCAAAGATCCCGCATATGCTTCGGATGTATCTCCGTGCTCGAGGTCAAGTTCCTTGCCCCGTAAATGCTCCGGTCGAAGTGATCCCGTCTGACAGCGAAGAGGACAACGACGAGGAGGAGGATAGCAACCCCTGAAGCGCGTGAAGAATGAGCCCGAGGTAGACGTCAAGAATGAGGCGTCTACCTCGGGCCCTGAACCGGCAATGAAGGAGCCTGTTCTCGAGCCTCTTTCCTAAATGTCCCCCGAACCTGAGTATTTTTCCCTTTTTTCCGTTTAGACTTACTTTTGGGCTTCGGCCCATTTTTATTTAAGGAAGCTTTCCTCTTTTCCTTGATTCCACAAATATTCGTTTCGGAGATATTCTTTGAATGCAAGGCAATTAGGGCGACGTGAATACTTCCGCGAATCACTCCACCCTTGAATGGAATCGCATCTTTGAAAGTTACGAGTCCTTCTATAAATTGCTTCTCTAGGTTTTCTTTATCCTTCATCTAACTTTCGTTTTTCCTTTTTTGTAGTTATGGCTTTCAACCTTTGATGCTCGGAGTCCATGCCAGACTTTTCCAGGGTCGGGATGATTGATGAGGACATCCCGAACGTGATGGACAGAGGGCGCTCCCCACTTCGTAATTTCAGATCCCATATCCGAGCTCCGTGTGCATTGATCAAGGATCTTTCAAACAGAGATCAAGAAATTGTGATGGCCTTCATCAAAGCTCTTGCGGCTCAACACCAAAAGCGTTCATCAGAAAAGAAGAAACTTCAAAAGAAGATCAATCAGATGCTGCAAAGAGTCACCGTGATATCAAGGGAGCTACACACCCTCAACTCTCATCCCGGGGACTGGATCAAACTTTGAATCGCCGAATTTGCTCACATCCTGGATTGTATGATGCCCATTCTTGATCTTGCCAACCAAGGAGTCGAAGTGGTTTGCAAGACGAGAAGGATTTCCTAGTTCGAAGTGTGTTTAAGACTTCAACATTTTTTTTATATTTTTCCGCTTTTGAATAAATGTAACTTTGCTTCTTGTTTTGTATGTTCGCACAGCCGAACTCCTTTCCTTTGTTTCTTCGTACAGTCAAACTTCTCTTCAAATGAATAAAACAAATTTTATTAATAGTTGAACTCGTTTCTGAGCTTCTTACGTACCCATTTTGGGATCAAGCCACACCGTGGTTCATGTACAAAAAAGGTGTGTCATTTTAAACATAAAATTTCTTCAAGTTCACCACATTCCAAGGACGTTAGACTGGTCTGTCTTCTAAATCCTTCAATCTATAAACACCATTCCAGACCACCTCGGTAACAATGTAAGGACCTTCCCAATTAATGCCAAGCTTGCCTGCTCCTTCTTCCTTCTTGTTGTCAAACACACGTTTTAAAACATAATCACCCAGAAAAAATGGTTTGCTTTTGATTTTCGAATTGTAGTATCGAGCTGCTGCTTGTAGATAATTTTGAATTCGGATTAAGACCTGATCTCGCCTCTCGTTGATGGTATCTAGCGAGTCGTCTAGCACCGCAGAATTCTCTTCCTCGTTTAAAGGAGCTTTTGTTCGACGAAGTCCTGGCACATTGAGCTCGGCTGGAACAACTGCCTCCATTCCGTACACCAATGAGAACGGGGTTTCTCCGGTCGCGCGCCTAGGAGTCGTGCGATATGCCCATAAAACCGGTTGAAGTTCATCATACATTACTCCTTTCAAATGACTTAGACGTTTCTTAAGATTGCTTAGAATTGTCTTGTTCGCATCTTCGGCTTGACCGTTCCCTTGTGGATTTTGCGGAGTAGAATAACTAACTTTGATCCGCCAATCTGAGCAGAAAGCTTCAAACTCATGTGAGATGAATTGTGGTCCGTTGTCCGTAACTATCTCGTATGGGACACCGTGCCTACATATGATATTCTTCCAAATGAAGGTTTTTACCGCCGAATCTTTGATGTTTACATATGTTTCGGCTTCAATCCACTTCGAAAAGTAATCAGTTAAGACCAAGAGATATTGTACACCTTGGGTTGACCTGTGCAATGGTCCAATGATATCCATCGACCACCTCATGAACGGGTATGGGGCAGAGATCGAAGAGAATAACTCCGAAGGTTGATGGATGAGGGGCGCATGGAGTTGGTAACTTTTGCATCGTTGGGCATACTTAACGCAATCCGTGATCATAGTAGGCCAGTAATAACCCATCCTCTTAATCTTGAAGGCCATAGCCCTTCTTGAAGAATGACTGCCACACAAACCTTCGTGTACCTCGCTCATAACGATCTCGACTTCGGGCCCAAAAATGCAAAGCAAATAGGGATCGCTTACACCTCGTCTATACTAAGAATCCTTCGATAGACAAAATTTCGCGCTAACGATTCTCATCTTCCTAGCCTGCCATCTATTCGTTGGGAGCTCACCTGTCACAATGTAATGTTTTATTGGCTCCCTCCAATCAGCTCCCCAATCTTTAGCCGGAATTTGGTCGATTTCATGAAATATCCGAACTTCTGGTTCGGGATGCTCATTTGGTTCGAGGATGTCTTCGTCAACCCATGTTTTGGTCTCGGCTTCAACAGTGTTTTCTGGAACTATATCTTCTATTGGTTCGATATTTTCCTCGACCCTATTTTCTTCTCGCACGGTTGGCTTAGGTACGGATGCCCCTTTTGATTTTCGATTTTTGACAGGTGGTAGTTCAATCGCAGGTTCACCGCGATCCCGGGCTGCAGCTCGAGACCTTGTAATGACGAGTGTTTCTTTTTCTTCCTTAATGCTTCTCGTCGAAATGCATTCTACCGGAATGATTCTTTTTACTTTGGGGTCTGACGTTGACGCCAGAGCTGCAAGTGCGTCTGCGGTTGTGTTTTCTCCTCGTGGTATGCGAATGAGCTCGAACTTCTTAAAATTTTTAGCCAAATCTTTGACCACCTCAAGATATGCCTCCATCCTTGAATCTTTGGCTTCATAGTGTCCATTGAACTGATTAACAACCAGTTGTGAATCACAGTAGGTGGGAGACTCCAATTTGATCCCCACCCCGGATCCATGTTTTGATAAGGACCCATCAACGTGTAACTTCCAAGTCTGATTTTCTGGTTGCTCCTGCCCGCCAAGTACCGGCAATTCTGTTAAAAAATTGGCCAGAACTTGAGCTTTCATGGCGACTCGGCTCTTGTACTCTATATCATACTCACTTAATTCCACTGCCCATTTCGCCAACCTCCCAGATTGATTCGGACTATGAAGAATTGTTCGAAGTGGTTGATTTGTTAACACTTCGACTGGGTGAGATTGAAAATCCGGGCGAAGCTTCCGAGCTAAAGTTAGTACCGCGAGTGCAAGCTTCTCCATCATCGTATACCTGGTTTCCGGATCCGTCATGGATTTGCTTATGTAGTATATTGGTTTTTGCTCCCCTTGGTCTTCTCGGATCAAGACTCCGCTAACTGCATGACCTGAGACCGAGACGTATAGATAAAGCTTCTCATTCGCTTCTGGTTTGGACAATATAGGTGGAGTGGTCAGATATGCTTTAAGCTGTCCGAATGCTTCCTCACACATCTCATCCCAAAGGAACTCCTTGTTCCCTTTTAAAATTTGATAAAAGGGCAATGATTTATCGGTCGATCTTGAAATAAAACGATTCAATGCCGCAATCTGACCGGTTAACCGCTGTACTTCCTTGAAATTTCTTGGAGATTACATGTTGAGAAAGGCGTTAATTTGGTTTGGATTTGTCTCAATTCCTCGCTTTGTAACGATGTAACCGAGGAATTCCTCGGACGGAACTCCAAACGTACACTTTGCCGGATTTAACTTCATTTAATATTGGTTAAGGATCGCAAAAAATTCTTCTAAATGCTTAACATGATCTTCCTTTTTCAATGATTTGACTAGCATATCATTGATATAGACTTCCATTGTCTTTCCGAGGTGCTCCCTGAACATTTTGTTAACCAGCCGTTGATAGGTTGCTCCTGCGTTCTTTAATCCGAAAGGCATTACCTTATAACAATAGATGCCCCTATTCGTGATGAATGACATTTTCTCTTGATCTTCTGGATTCATCATGATCTAATTATATCCCGAAAAAGCATCCATGAAGGTTAGCAATTCGTTTTCGGCAGTTGATTCCACAAGACGATCTATATGTGAGAGTGGGAACCTGTCTTTTGGACAAGCTTTGTTGAGATCTGTGAAATCGATGCACACCATATCCTTTCCATTCTTCTTTTTGACCACAACGGTATTTGCCACCTAATCCGAGTACTGTACTTCCCTTATAGATCCTATTTTTAAGAGCTTATCTACTACGTCGTTTACCGCTTTTGCTCGTTCCACCCCGAGTTTTCTTCTTTTCTGTTTTACACATTTGAAGCTTGGATCCACATTCAACTCGTGAAAGATTATACTTGGGTCTATGCCGGGCATATCTGCTCCTGACCAAGCAAATGATTCCTTGTTCCTACTTAACAGCTCGATTAAAGCTCCTTTTATTTTGCTGGACAAAGTGACTCCAATTCGAACTTTCCAATCTGGTTTATCTTCTTCTAGAATCACTTCGATCACAACATCATCCACCTTTTGCCCGCTAGGAAATCTTGCGACTATCCCTTTCTTCATGGGCTTCGTTAATTGCTATTGGATCTTCAATCAGTGGCTAGCTAAGTAACATGTTCTTGAAGCTTCTTGGTCTCCCCGAATTGTTTCCATTCCGCTTGGGGTTGGGAATTTGAGGCACTGATGATACGTAGAGGGGACCGCCTTCATCTGGTAGATCCACGGAGTTTCGAGGATGATGTTATAAGCTGCTGATTTATCAAAGACGACAAAGTCCACAATCTTCAACATCTTTCCCGCCAAAACTGGTAACTTGATTGTTCCGAGGAACATTGCCGACTCACTTGTGAAAGCTACTAGAGATGGAGGTCCTACTACATCTGCTCTGCTTATCCCCATCCTTTCCAAAGTGCCAAAAAAAATTAGATCTACCGAGCTACCGAGGTCCTACTACATCTGCTCTGCATTTCCTTTTCGTCGAATGATATTGAAGCGCCTTGAAAATCTACCTCTACACTTAAACTTGACTTTAGAAGAACATTCCGTCTATGCTTTTTGATTGCGCTAACGGAATCACTTTGGAACCTCCAAGAATTACGTTGATTTTACCTTTTGAACTTCTTGGTTCTTCTTCGCTAGCCGGTCTTGGTCTCTTAGAATTTTGAGCTTCGGAATT
>Ga0041059_1003271_pt1 | contig 11230 bp, 13 predicted proteins | sample AraColnosormetaG_FD_56232 | JGI IMG/M metagenome (GOLD analysis project Ga0041059, IMG submission 56232) | Arabidopsis roots microbial communities from North Carolina, USA - Col MF nosort | ecosystem: Host-associated > Plants > Roots > Unclassified | place: USA: North Carolina | collected... | reverse complement strand
TCGAGACGGAGGAAATCGCCGGAAAACGAGGGAATCGGAAGCAGGATTAGATAGATGAGATTATGATGAAGAAAGAGAGAGAGAGAGAGAGAGAGAGAGAGAGTACCTGCCAACCAGATTCCACGAAGGAAGCCATGGATGGATCTATGAGAGACAGATGGGAAGAGATGTAGAAGAAGAAGAAGAAAGAGGTGGGAGAGGAGCCACGAGTGAAACAAACAACAGACTGTCACCAAAATGAAAATAGATATCTGGCAACTGAGATATTTTTTTATTTTTCTCACCAACTCTTTTTATTTTTATTTTTTTAAGACCACTCTCTCTATCAGAGTCAGGGCCTTTTCGGTGGAGTAAATGAATGCTATTGCTAACACATCCCCACGTGCACATCACCCTCTTCCACCTCCCTAGTGACCCTATTTTAGTATATTTCGCTTTGATTTTTGAAACCAGAAACAAGATTTGAAATTATGAAAAAAGTTAAAAGGATTACAACCCATTAAAGCCAAGAAGAGGTTGACCAACAATTTATAGACCACTTTGGCTGCTACTATTACAATGATCAAAGAGCATATAAACTGGCCAAACCAAAAACTAATCCTAAGGAAATCATTCACACTTATGTCTTCAAGAGATTTTAAATCAAGATACTAAAAAAATCTTTCTTTTTTCAGAAAATGGTGTGAATGATCACAGTTCAATACAACTAAGCAAAATCTTGTAACATAAATCCAATACGATATGGAAAAACAAAGACCCGGAAAGAAAAAGGTATACTATACTTGCTGAAATTAAACCAAAAAAGAAGAAACGAACTGGTAAGAGATCAGAAGAGAAAACTCAAAACGTGTGATTGATTGATTAGTAATCACTATAGTTGGATTGTTGTAATTAGGTAGAACAGCATCCTTTTCTGTTAGTTGCAGATGAATCTGATATATTGATCGCTGTTCCTTGGCCCGGAAGATTACCTGCAGCTTCTTGTGCCGCTAAAGCTTTCTTGCTTATGATATGATAAATCTCAGACAAAATGGTCTGAAACGCTTTCTCGATGTTAGTCGCTTCTAAAGCAGATGTCTCGAGAAACGACAAACCTTCCTTCTCGGCGAGAGAGCGACCATCTTCATCAGCAACAGATCTCAAGTGATTCAGGTCTGATTTGTTTCCAGCCATCATGATAACAATGTTGGAATCAGCATGATCCCTTAGCTCACGTAACCATCTCAAGACATTCTCAAAAGTTTGTCTCTTGGTTATGTCGTAGACAAGAAGAGCTCCAACAGCTCCTCTGTAGTAAGCACTTGTGATTGCTCGATAACGCTCTTGACCTGCAGTGTCCCAAATCTGAGCCTTCACTGTTTTGCCTTCAACCTAGTCAAGATTACACATACAAGCATGAACAAAGACGAGCCATTTCATTTGCTACAATTACATTAAAATAAACCCCTAACGAGAATTCATTTTCATAACATAAGATCTTCAGATCTAACAATCACATGCCTGTTCAAATATCAGAGGATGCAAATGCGACGACACAATCTAAGATTAAACACCAAATTGATCTGGAGGGAAATTGTCTAGATTTAGAGAAAGCGAGAGAAGAGAGATGACCTGTAAAGTCCGGGTGGCGAATTCGACGCCAATGGTGGATTTGGATTCGAGACAGAACTCGTTTCTGGTGAATCGAGAGAGAATGTTGGATTTACCAACACCGGAATCGCCGATCAGGACGATCTTGAACAAGTAATCGTACTCATGATCTATTCTATTCGCCATTGCTTCTCAAATCCTAGCGTCTGATCAACCTACGCATATACACATTCACGTCAACATCGATCGAAGAAACTACAACTAATCATCGTCAATGAGATCAAAAAGCAGCAAATCGAAACCCTAGAAAATCGAATTTTACCTTTTGAGCAAGCCGGAAGGATCGAGAATGGAACAAATGTTTTTTTTATATATTTTGTTTCTGTATTTCTCTGTTTCCTTTCCTTATACGTTGCGGGTTTTGTGCCCAAGAGGTGAAAACGGAAACTCCCTTTTATTTAGTTTCGAATTTTGAGATTCTTTTTTTTTTGTTTACCACGGAAGAAATAATTTCATTAAATTTCAACTTTTTGTTATAAGACTTTGTTACAAATCAGTCATACCAAAACTAAGATCAGATTATGCAAATTGCATATCTAAATTAAAAATTCAACCTTTAAACTTAAGTTTAGTTGGTCCCATCCGAGTTAAAATCGAATTTACGGCTAAAATCTTCAGAAAAAGCAATTGAAACGAGAATATAAAGGCCTTGCTTAATTATTAGGATTAACAGTTATAATACATCATTACCAAAACACAGAGCCATATTCAAATCAAGAGCCATAATCAGAAGAGTCTTTACGCATAAACATGAAACCCATAAGCTAATTGGCTTTAGCCAGAGATATCAATAGACTTAACTTGAGCCTTCTTCTTAGCCTCTTCCACTTTAGGCACCGTCACAGTCAGAACTCCGTTCTCCATGGAAGCCTTGACTTGATCCATCTTCACATTCTCCGGCAGCTTAAACTTCCTCGAGAATTGCCCGCTCGACCTCTCCACACGATGCCACGTGTCCTGCTTCTCCTCTTTCTCCACGTGTCTCTCTCCACTGATCTTGAGCACACTGTCGTCCTCTATCTCCACTTTAACCTCCTCTTTCTTCATCCCCGGCAGATCGGCCTTGAACACGTGCGCCTCCGCCGTCTCTTTCCAGTCCACACGTGCGTTCGTTATCGCCGATGTTTCTCCGGAGAGCGACGACGGGAATTGCAGTTCCTTGAATGGATCCCAAACGTCGAGTGAGAACGGGTCGAAGATGCTGTTGCTTCGCCTGTTGTTGCCGAAGAAGCTTGGAATAAGCGACATTCTCGATTTGATTTCGAAAGCGAAAGAGATGTTTGGAATGCTGAGATAGCTAATTACGATTTTCCGGCGAGTTCGATTTCTACTTCTGAGCAAAGCTGGTGACTCGGATGATGTATTTATAGTGGTGAACAAGAAATCTCCAGAGCTTCTAGAATTTACGGGTCCCAAACTTCTTTAAACTTCACACGAAAACGATGAAAAGATTGGAAAACAGAATCCAGAAAACTCTAGAGTCTACTAGTAGATGCCTTTCAATTTCAAGTACAGTACGACTCTATTCAGCCGTTATGCGTTTTATGGGCTATAATGGGCTCCTGAGGCCCAAATATTATGAGATAATGTTTAGAAATTGAAACTGGTATCATGTATATATTTGACATCGAAGACATATATTTTGTATACAAAAGCTTTTTCTCATCTAACTTGGATCAACTAAGAAAGCATTTTAAGACTGTGTTATTCCAGTGGTGTATACCTTGGCTAATCCACAGAATCAGTTGCAGACTGAGGAACGCTTGAACTGTAGAATATGATGAACGCATAGATCTACACGATAAAACCATTCTCGGGACCATCGTGAGTCTATGTAGAGGAAAGCAAACAATGCCAAGGATGTAGATATGTAGACTGCAGCACAAGTCCAGTAAAACCACACCATGTCTATCACATTACCTTCTTCTTCATTTTCTTCCTCTTTGGCATGCGTTGACACACTTGGTGGCTCAGGGACTCTCTGGGAGATGCAATTTTTATTTGTAGGAAGTCCACAGAGATGAGCGTTGCCTATGTAACTCCTCTCGTCAAAGGTAACAAGATGGCCTTTGAAAGGGATTTCACCTGATAAATTGTTATATGAGATATTCAAGTATCCTAAACTGTTGAGATCGGCTAGCGCAGGAGGGATACTTCCATCTAGCTTATTGTTGGATAGATCAAGACTCTCTAAGCCCTTCAGCTTTGAAATGCTATCTGGTATGGAGCCTGTGAGGCGGTTACTTGACAAATTCAGGGACCTGATATTCTGAAGATCTCCAATCTCGATTGGAATTTCACCCGATAGTTCGTTGCTCGACAAATCCAGACCATGCATATAGCGGAGAATATCACCTTGATACGCCTCATATCTGCTTTTCGTTAAAAAATCCACTACGGTTGCTGGTTTTGGTTGATAACCATTCCTGACACCATCATCCAAGTTAAGATGTGATCCATATTGACAATGTGGCAAGAATGTAATGTATGAGAAGTCAAAATCTGCAACAAGTGACATGGTACGGTCATTCTGCTCTGCACCAAAAGACATTTTACTGAAACATGATGGTATGGGGCCTCTGAATTGATTGTGAGACAAGTCTAACAGACCAACTTCACTTAGCTGACATATTTTCCCAGGGATATAAGTTTGAAAGCTGTTATTCCGTAGAAGAAGAATACGTAACTTAGATGTCTGGTCAATAGTGTTCAGTATCTTTCCAGAAAAATTGTTGTTCCGCAAATCAAGCACTTCTAATCCCGCAGCCTTGAATAAATTTCCCGGAACTAAACCCGTAAACTCATTGTTTTGTAGTCTTAGTTCTCTGAGAGATGGAAAATTCACATTCCTTGGTATCGAACCAGAGAAGCTATTGTGTGAGATGTCCATAACCTCAACCCAAGGACTCTGTCGTAGAAAAGGGAAAGGACCTTTTAGCTGATTACCACTCATGTATAGGTAGGAAAGCCTTGATATCCTACCAATCCAAAGTGGAAGCATGCCCGAAAACCTATTATCTGATATGTCTAAAAGAGTAAGATTCTTTGACTTCAATAAACCCTCTTCAAGACTCCCAGTAAAATTGTTGCCATCAAGAAAAAGCCCAACTAAACCAGTAAGATTTGCATGCTTCGAAAATATTTTCCCCTGTAATTGATTGTTGGAGAGCTTCAGAACCCTTAGCGAGTAGCAACCACTTAAAAACATAATAGGTAGCTGCCCATATAGACCATTAGAAGACATGTCCAAGACTTGTAGGCTTTTCATCTCCCCAATCGAAGATGGTATAGTTCCTTGAAAATGATTTGAAGAAAAGTTCATAAACCTCAGGTTTGGAAACACCATCCCTATGTCCTCTTGAATCGAATCATATATCATATTACTCGAGATATCGAGAACTTGCAAGCCATGAACAAGAATAGGTAGTTGAAGCTTTGTCAATGAGTTCCCACTTAGTAAAATAGTCTGCAGCCTTGTGTTATTCTTCACAAGCCAAGTCGGGAATGTTCCTGTCAACTTGTTATGAGAGAGATCAACGAAGCACAAGTCACGCTGATGCACGAGAAAGCCGAGCATTGTGCTGCCAAGACTGCAATTCGATAAATATAACATCTTCAATTGAAACAATGGAGCCCATGAACTCTCAGTCTGAACTTGGATCACACCAACTTTTGATGACAATTTGAATACTGTGAGTCTTGTTTGATTGACCAGTGAGTTGAACAAGAACGAACCGTCGAAGTTATTATCAAGCAGCGACAAGTACTCAAGCACTGATGGTAGACCAGACACAAAGGAAGACAGGTTTCCATTCAATTGGTTGTTCGATAGATCAAGAGTTCGAAGATGCGTTAAGTTACCCAAACAATAAGGTAGACTTGTTAAAGCATTGCTGCTCAAATCCAGCTCCCTGAGTTTCATTAGTCTGCAAATCCCTAAATAGCCTGAAATTAATCAAATAAGAGTGTAAGAAATCAGAATAATCATCAACTTCATCTTTAAAAGAGAGTAATAACAAGATATTCACCAACTCCATCATCATATGAACTAATTAGACTTCATAGCCATGTAACTCATTAAGTTCTTCTGTTCTCACAATCTATCTATGTATAAATTCAGTTAGGAGGGTGACCAAAGTGTGACTCTTCTGTTTAGACCAAAAAATGCATAAGATAAGAAAGATAAAATTATTGTAATATTCACCTTCGTGGGTCAAAGACAATTGATTTCTTTTGAAATCCAATACTTGTAAAGATGTAGGAATCTCTAAACCTGCAGTTGAAAGAACATAAGGATACATAAATAGATAAAGATTTGCATGCTCCACTTCTAATAAGCATGTAAGTGACTGTTAAGCAACCCAGGAAACCGTTCTATATTCACCAACCCAAATGTAACACACCAATGAGACATTGATTCAACGAAATTATTCTCAATTATTGACCACAAAAACCTACACCAAACCAAACAATATCCAGAATTATTTTATCATAATCTGATTCTAGTCTCTTTAACCCCTCCCACAGTAACTGACTTGTGGTGTGTTATGCTCATCTGGAAACTTAGACGCAATCCTATCCAGAGGGTCTACAATAGCTATAGAAGATACCCAGGAAAACTAGGCTTCATAGTTGCTTGCTGAACTTTTAATTTCTGACCTCGACTTTCTGAACAACTTCTCTAAAATCAAATCTCTTCTCACTTCTACTCTCATCAACGTCTATGAAAAAAAGTTAAAGTAGATAGATTAAACCAGTTAGGATAGAGCAAGCAAGTTTTACTTTCTATATATGTCTTACCTCGGCCATGATCTAAATTTGTGAACCCATTGTCACTGAGATCCAGTTCTTGCAACATTTTAAGATCTTTCAGTACTGCCAGGCAAAATAAACATTCTTAGGAGAAAAACCCAGAATACATTTGATTGCCTTCTTTAAGCCATAAGTCACTTCTGCAAGAACAGTTTTATAACACTTACCATGAGTAGATAGCGTGTGGTTGAATTTATTTCCTCGTAATTTCAAGACTTGTAACTCTTGGAGGCTTTCTAAACCTGAAGATCCGGGAAAACACAAGTTATAATTGGAAAGTTGACAGAAATGGATAAAGATCATGTATGTAAATCCCCTGGTACTCTCTGTCTACCTTTAAGTTGAGAAAAATCTGACAACGGATTGAAATTAAGATCTAGTGTTTTCAGTTTCGCCGTACTTAAACCTGCACCACCAAGAAACACATTCATAAGTGATGTTATAAGTCAGCAGAGGTAAGCACTTCCATAAAACAAAGCAAAAAAAGGCAGCCACTCACTATGACTAGCCTCAGAGTCATTGACACCATTGAAACTGAGATCCAGTACTTCCAAATCTCTGAAATCTGTTAAACCTGCATCTCAATGTCACACTTAGTCAGTCATCTGACATCAATTCTTTAGTTCTCTCTTTTCTTTTGGAACAACAAAACTATATAAAGGTTTGTTGACATATTTTACCTTGAGAAGATAAGAAGCTGAAACTGTTGTCCTTCAAGTTTAACACTCTCAAGTTTGTCATGTTTGAAAGTTCTGCCACACCAGAACAAGAAGCCGTCAAAATCCATCTCCAATTGAATTATATACAAAAATGTCAAAAAGAGAACCAAACATATAGAAGAAATACATAACCTTGAGGAGGAAAGACACCTTCCATGTAATTAGACTCAAGATGTAGACTCCTAATCGATGTCGCAGCATTTAAAAACGGGACGATACTGTTGTCGAACATATTATGGGAGAAATCTAAGGTAGTGAGCTTATCTAGTGTCCCAAAGCTCTTAAAACCTGAAAACAAAAATGCAAGGGAAAAAAAAAAACTAAAATTCTCTTTCAAACAAACTGTCGAACACTTTATGTGCACTATGTAATATACCAAATTACAGAATCAAACTCACGCGCCCTACCCTTATTTCACACAATCATCAAGATCTTATATTGAACTTTATACACATTCTTATTCGATAAATCAGCTATGGCTGATCTTAGAGACAAAACCATACGGTAAAAGGACTCTGTTTCTATTGTTGCCGTTGGAAGAGATTTTCGTGAGGTTGTTTGTATTTGGTTAAAACCGGTTTAAACCTGAACCGCTATTTCTTGTTGTTGGTATCCAGACATTAATTAGTGGGAAAATTGAGAAATGTTCGGTTAGAGAGACGTACCAAGGAAGTGATCAGACAAATTAGTGAACCAATTCCACGAAAGATTAAGGCTTTGGAGTTGAGGAAAACTATGAAGCAAAGACAGATTTAAAGACCGAGTTTGCGACTCAAATGCGACCGGTACGAGTCTATCCAGTGAGAGACCGATGACGTGGCCATTAATAGCATCACTACACTTTACTCTCTCCCAACGGCAACAATCACCTTCATGATGAGTCCATGACTTGAGAATACTAAGTCCTTCTTCTTCTTCTTCTTCGGCATCAACGAGATTCTTGAGATACGACTTGAGCTGCAACAAACCCATCCGTTCAGTTTCCACACAGCTTACACATCCTTTCATTTGGAATTGAATTATCATTGTTATTGTTATGAACACCAAAGTTATATGCTTCTTCGGTTTAACCCACCACCTTCTTCTCTCGTCTGTTCTCATTTTTTTTTTCTCTGTTTTTTTTTTGCTAGAAAAACTGATAATTTGATTTGATGCCCAAAGTTTAAAGAGATTGCATAGTTTGCCAAGAATAGAATTGTAAGATGTGAATATAAACTGTACGAGTCCACGAAATACTCAACCCATATTGGACTTTTGTGTTCAACTCCAAAATGAGAATTGACCGATGAGTCCATATCCATCGAACGTATGCATGCCTAATTACCATCCACCAGTAGCTATCAACATCTCTAAGGGACCTTTGTGTTTTGTTGCGTAAATTAAGTAGGAGAGTCAAAGCTATCCTATTGATATCTTTTACGTTTTTTTTCTTCTCTATTTTGCATTTATGTTTACGTGTAATTTTAAAGATTTAAATTTATACTTTACACTATTTTTTTAGTTTATAAAAGTTTAAAATGATAATACAATAAAAAAAATTTAAAATAAAAAATTATATATTTTCGTCAACTATTTAGTATTTACTCATATAAAGTTTATTAAAAGTATTACTATTTTATATATGTAGGTTTTGCATTTGGGGACAAATATTCAATTTCAGGTAAGGTTAAAGCTCAAAAGCCTGATCCAACTATAAGTTTTGGGCCAAGACCTGATATGGGTTTGGCACCTTTAATAAAGTCAAATGAGTCGTCATCATTCTTGGGGGACGATCAAAATAATGAAATGCATCATCTCTCCCACCAATTTCATTACTTTGCTTCGACTCTCAGACTCTTTCTCTCATTCGCCTCACTCATCATCTCTCACTTTCTCGCATCATATTCCTTTCTTCTTCCACCTGACTCATATCTCCTGTTTCTCTTAGAAGAATCCCGTACTGAGATCAGGTTAGATTTTAGTTTCTCTTCTGTTGTTTTGTTCTTGCCCGATTGCATGTACTCAGCATCTTGCTGATTCACCATGGCTATCTTCAAATTTCTGTTTTATTTTGCTTGTAACATATATGGGGGAAAAGTGATCTTTTGTGGCTTTTTAGGTGTTTTTAGTATATAAGTATATAGTTACTAAACTTTATTCAGTTTCCTAATGAAGAAGAATCACATGTATTAGCTGAACTGAATTTCCGGATTTCATTTTTTTTTTTTTATGGATCTCTTTTGGCCTGTGATTAGTCTTCTCAGTTCGGTGTGCTCAGGGAATTTTTTGGTGAACTTCTGATTGAGAATCGGGAATGTCAAACTGATCTTGTCACAAAGATTATTCATTTCCATAAAAATATTAATTTGTTGGACCCTATAGTTATATTTATTTACACTTGCTTTGTCATGTCTTTGGACGGAGAATCTATTAGGAGATTAGATACAATCTATTGATAGTAACTAGTAATTTACATAATTTTCAGTTTTACTTTCCCAAAGATTCAGTGTTGTGTATGTCAGTAACAGTGTTTTTATGGCATAGAAGGTAATGCGAAGTGGTTGAGAGATTTCACTATGATGGAGCTATCTCTAGTCAGATTATGGAACACTTGTTTTCCTAGTTTCTTCTACATTTCGACTGTGCTTTTTCTGCTCACCGGTGGAGGAGTTTACTCTCACTCTGAATATTTGATTGGATTGGGAAGCTATGACATTACTGGCCCGGCTGCTGATGTTAATATGATGGGTTATGCTAACATGGAGCAAGTAGCATCTGGTATTCACTTCAGGCTCCGTGCTAGGACTTTCATTGTCTCTGAGCCCCAAGGGAAGCGGGTTGTGTTTGTTAACCTCGATGCTTGCATGGCTTCACAAATTGTAAAACTAAAAGTGATCGAGAGACTCAAGGCACGGTACGCACCTAATCTTTTCCTCGGTTGACTAGCCTTAGTTTTTAATGAGATTGTAGTAGCTAAGTCTGTATGATGATCGAGATGGAATAATTAAGCTGTTGTTTGCAGATATGGGGACTTATATACTGAACAGAATGTTGGCATCAGTGGTATTCATACCCATGCTGGTCCAGGGGGGTATCTTCAGTATGTGGTGTATATCGTAACATCACTTGGATTTGTTCGTCAGTCGTTTGATGCCCTTGTCGATGGAATTGAGAACAGTATCATACAAGCTCACGAAAATCTTCGTCCTGGATCAATTTTTCTCAATAATGGTAAGGACCATATCCTCTTCTCTCTGGATCTGTACGTATATGTTGCAGGAATGATCTTTGGAACTGCTATTCTCATGAGGCTACTTAAACTTATCTTACAGGGGAACTCTTGGATGCTGGTGTAAACCGCAGTCCAAGTGCATATCTTAATAATCCTTCAAAAGAAAGGAGTAAACACAAGTACAACGTTGATAAGGAAATGACTCTCTTAAAGTTTGTGGATGATCAATGGGGTCCAGTAGGTAGTTTCAATTGGTTTGCTACCCATGGAACTTCCATGAGTCGTACAAACTCTTTGATCAGTGGGGACAACAAGGGCGCTGCATCACGATTTATGGAGGATTGGTATGAACAGAATACTGCTGAAAGATCTTACTCTGAAGAGTTTATTTCAGATGAGATACCTAGAAGAGTTTCAAGCCTAATCGAGAATCATCAGGACAGTCGTAAGTTTACCACGCCTTTATAACTGCTGTACATTGTGTCTATAAAGATGGAACACGATCAAATATTCAGTGTGTTTGGTCCGATGCAGATCACGAGTTGCTAGAGCTTGCATCTTACTTTGAGTCACAACCTGGTAAGCCTGTAACTAGAATTTCAAGTTCTGCAAGGCGGGTGAGGAGTGCTCTGAGGAAGGCGGATAAGCCTGGCTTCGTTTCTGCTTTCTGTCAAACGAACTGTGGAGATGTTAGCCCAAATGTGCTTGGAGCCTTTTGCCTGGACACTGGTCTTCCTTGTGATTTCAATCACAGTACATGTGGTGGGAAAAATGAGATGTGCTATGGGCGTGGACCAGGGTATTCACCTGTCTTTTTTTTTTTTTTTTTTTTTTTTTT
>Ga0041059_1003270_pt1 | contig 11231 bp, 5 predicted proteins | sample AraColnosormetaG_FD_56232 | JGI IMG/M metagenome (GOLD analysis project Ga0041059, IMG submission 56232) | Arabidopsis roots microbial communities from North Carolina, USA - Col MF nosort | ecosystem: Host-associated > Plants > Roots > Unclassified | place: USA: North Carolina | collected 2013-09-02 | reverse complement strand
TTTTTTTTTCCTTTAACCTTGTGGCTAAAATGGCAATCTTGATTGAGTTTTGCAGGTGTAACGCCTCTTGTCACATTGTTTCAATGGGATGTACCTCAGGCTCTTGAAGATGAATACGGCGGTTTCTTGAGTGACCGTATTTTGTAAGTCCTCTAAGCCAAATATTGATCTATGTTATCTCAGTTATGTCTCCTATCTTTTTGCAGTTACTTAATATGTTCTGAAACTCATATATAGGGAGGATTTCCGTGATTTTGCACAGTTTGCTTTCAATAAATATGGTGATAGAGTGAAGCATTGGGTTACTATAAACGAACCTTATGAATTTAGTCGTGGTGGATACGAGACTGGAGAGAAAGCACCAGGAAGATGTTCTAAATATGTCAATGAGAAATGTGTTGCAGGCAAGAGTGGCCATGAAGTTTACACTGTTAGTCACAATCTGCTGTTGGCTCATGCCGAAGCTGTGGAAGAATTCAGGAAATGTGGAAAGGTAAGAATGTTAGGATAATCACAACAGATTTGGACTCGAATTTCAGTTGAGCTAATCCATGGATTTAAAACAAACAGTGCACAGGTGGAAAGATCGGAATTGTTCAAAGTCCAATGTGGTTTGAGCCTTATGATAAGAAATCCACCTCGAGTCCTTCAGAGGAGATAGTGAAGAGAGCTATGGATTTCACTCTAGGCTGGTGAGTAGTCTTTAAGAAATATTGTTTGAGCAAACTTATTAAGCTTAGTGTTTTGAGTGTGGATACTTGCTGTTTACAGGCATATGGAGCCAATAACACATGGAGATTACCCTCAGGCCATGAAAGATGTTGTTGGTAGTCGATTACCATCTTTTACGCCCGAGCAGAAGGAGAAACTGAAGGGTTCTTATGATTTTGTCGGTATCAATTACTTCACTTCTACATTTGTTGCTCATACGGACAATGTTAATCCAGAGAAACCGAGTTGGGAAGCTGATTCTCGCTTGCAGTTACATTGTATGCTCTTACTCCTAACCATTACAGTTCTTGCTTATTTCTGATAATTACTTATCTTCCTCTCTAATCCTTTTTTGATTTGCTTGCAGCGAATAACGTTGATGGGTTCAAGATTGGTTCTCAGGTATACATTTGTCATCGATACGAAAGTTCTCTTTGTTTTACACGATTTTGAGCTTTTTCTAAGTCTCTTTCTTATATAATGCTTCAGCCTGCTACTGCGAAGTATCCTGTTTGCGCTGACGGGTTAAGAAAAGTTTTGAAATACATCAAAGAGAACTACAATGACCCAGAAATCATAGTCACTGGAAACGGTAAGCCATTGGCTTTGTAGCTCTCTGCTTAAAGATTCATTCACTCAGATTTCCTTTGCAAGAAACTAAATTCATTACATTTGCAGGGTACAAGGAGACACTTGAAGAGAAAGATGTACTTCCAGATGCCCTCAGCGATAGTAACAGGAAGTATTATCATATGAGACATCTCATGGCATTACATGGAGCAGTCTGGTAAGTTACTTTTCACGGTTCCAAAAAACTCTGTTTCTTCTTCTCTAGTTGCTGGAATTAGTGATAAAAAATAAAAATAAAAACTGTTTCTGCTTCATATCTAAAACTTTTTTGGTTTTTGCAGCGAGGACAAGGTTAATGTTAAAGGTTACTTTGTGTCGTCGCTTATGGATGGACTAGAGTGGGAAGATGGATACAAGACGAGGTCTGGACTGTACTATGTAGACTATGGACACAATATGGGACGGCATGAGAAACAATCTGCCAAGTGGCTCTCCAAGCTCCTTGAGAAAGTCCCGGACACGATTCAGTCGAAGGTAGATTCGGATTCAAGGAAAGAGTTATAAATGATCAGAGATCCTTTTCGCAACTCTGTTTAATCGATCATATGATGTTATGTGTGTTTTTATCTTAAAAGAGTGTAATCCACGATCTATGTAGTTTATATAATAAATAAAGAAGTAACTTATATCACACGTAACCATTGTGCATCGTCTAGATCAAGTAACCTCTTTCTTCACATGGCTGACTGTAATAAACATTCACATGGTTGCATTGGAAACTGTATTCATTATCTTTCTATCTAAATCAAATTCCCAAAATATCATTAGAAACCCTAAAAAGGCCTTGTAAACCTCTGAAATCTGTGAACCTTCATCTTCACCAAAGGAGCTTTCCTGGCAACAGCTTTCCAAATCATCTGAACTGCATAATCTCCCTCGTCATCCTTCACCGGAAAACGCAAATCGAAATACCTCTCCACTTCCTTCAACCGAAGCCACATCTTATTATACTCTTCTCTGCCAATACTCCTGACAAGACCCATCAGAAACCCTTTCTTTAAAGCGTCTGATGATCTGACAAAGAGACAGAACTCATTGTAGTTGAGGACATCCTCATATGGTAACTCGATGTCATCGCTAATGATCACGGGTATACAGTGACTAGCTATGGCGTCGAAGAGGCGATTCGAGGATGGTGTATCCCCGGCTATGTTGAGACAGAACTTGGACGATCTCATTCCTTCGCCGGCTTTAGATATGCCGTGGTTCCTTACGCTTCCGAAAGAGAAGTGGACGTCTTTTTCTTCTTTGAGAAGATTATATAGCTCTTGTCTCACAAATCCACCCTACGATAAGATCGTTTTCGTATGAATCGGAATCAAGTTAGTTAAAAGGTTTTGAGAATATTGTCTAGATAATAGGCTATGTCACATAAGCAAGCAAAGTACTCACAGCTTTGCGGTAGATGGCTCCTTGGAAGTAGAGCAAGATCGGACGGCCATCAAAGCCCGATGTGTCATTAACATACGATGGAACAAGGTGTTTGTATGGAGCCACAATGTCTTTGTCAACATTGGCAACATGTGGCGAGTATCTACCAAAGTCAGCGACCACAAACATCGCCGGAAATAGCTTATGCCTTGCCGTCGACATACTATTCGGATGATGCGCCATGATCACATGATCCTTCCCTCCTGAGGTCTTCCACTCTTTTTGGGACGTTACGTATTTCACCACATTTTCCTATCAAAAATTTATAAGATTCATGTCAAGTTATTTGTAGATTATGTTTACACTCTTGACTTTATTTCATTTTGTTGCGTTACGAATACATTTCTTTTTTCATTTGAGTTTGTGATTACGTTATATGTTAGAAAAATGTGTATTATACTTAAACCTTTGCAATTTAGTATATTTCAACGTTTTACGCAATCAGTAGGAAAATGTTAAGAATGAAACTTTTTAAGGAAAAATAACAAAATGTGTAAATATTTGGATATAGTTACCTGCAACTCTTTGTCCTGGCTCTTCTTCTGCTTTTGGTTAACCTTAGAGAATCGGTTATAGCTCAATGAAGAGAAGAAGGGCACGAACACGACATCAGCTTCGCTCGAGTTCTTTACACGTATCGCGGCCCGAGAGCTTCTAGAATCTTCTGGAAGCTCAGAGAACAAAAGATCTAATGTGAGCCAATACTCAACACTGTGCTGCAAGTTAAGACCACCTGGATGGTGAGGAACATTGACTCTGATATCAGGCCAAACGACACCGTTTCTCTCTGGTTTCCAACCCAATAACCCAAAATGAAACTCTGGACTCATATCATACATGTAGACTTTCAATGGCCTTGGAGAAGGAGAAACCCTTTGGATACACCGGAGGGTTTCGCCTCTGTTTTGATTCATGGATGACTCTGTTTTTGTTCCTCCTCTGTTTTCTTTAATGGGTTCCTCTGTTTCTGCTCCTTCTCTGTTTTGGGGTTTTGGTGCGTTGTTTTGTGGAGAACTGTTTGAGTTCTTGATGATGATGAGAGGTACATCTGTGGATTCTGATACTGAGATGTGATCGAGAACTCGGTTAGGGTTTGTGGAAGAAAAGATAAAAAACCAAGAAAGGACGGTGATGATTGATATGAACAAGAAAATTATAGATTTTCGAGTGATGATTACACCGAGATAACGTGAGTTTGTTTTCTCACCCATCTCTGAGAGCTAAGAGAAGAGATTGGAGAAAAGGAATCATATATCAAGAATCTGAAATTACGATGAACAGATTCATAGAAGAAGAGGAAGAAAGATTGTGTAGATCCAGAATCCAGGAGAGAAAATATCTAAAAACTAGGTTTAGTGATCGGGAAATTTTTCCCGAGAAAATAACGAAGTGAGATTTTTGATTAGAGTGACGAGAAAATTTCGAGGTAGATGAGAAACGATGAAAACGCCGAAGAGAGAAGAAACAACACAACACGCTCTTTGCTCTATCTATCTCGCTTGTGAAGGAAGAAACTGAGTCGTCGTCGTTGATCTTGAGACGCGGGGCAATCAAAACGATATTAGAATTTGTTGTTTAACCAAAGGATTTATTTCTATCATTAACCAAAAAAAGTCTGATTTTTATTAGCATAAAAAAAATTAAGGAAAAGGTAATCAATATTACTTATTCATATAGTTTTGATTTAGCGTAAAAACAATATCAAGAAAAAGGGTAAAATATGTATCAATATTACTTACTCCTATAGTTTTGATTTAGTAAAAATGTTTGTTTAGTATTTCTGAGACCACTGATTTTGAAGGAAATAAATATATTTGAAATAGTAAAAAGTTTGCGTAGATTAATGGTAGTCAGAATTTTAGTAAATGGTCAAAACGTTATGATTGATTAAAGAGAATTTATTAGATCTGACAGAGTTTACTGTTCATATTTTATTAGGTTACAAAAGTACTTTCCTACTGGTGCACAAGCTCTTGTGGTTCACCGTGATTCCCCAACGGATTCGTGCTTTGAACCCAAATGTCCACAACTCCACATCATCGGCTGCGTCTAGTACTGATGAAGCTGCTCAAAAGAATGCATTTTTAGGTGATTCTATTTAAGAACTACAAATAATGATGCATAATTATCTTCTAATTGTTTTATAGCATTTGATAGTATTTTAAAGATCTTAAGTGACTCCTTAATTATTCATTGATAACGTAACGTCTGTAGATATTTAATTTAATTAACCAAAAAAAAAACAATTTTCTGGATGAAAAAGTACATATAATTCTGTAAATGAAATGTGCAAATCACATCGTCGGTTGGTCTGTCAACGTTTACGTGGGATGAAACCTGACAGCTCTTTTGAATTTTAATTATGTTGCTTGTCAACTAATTCAAATGGATCTTGATTCCAAAACTAATGTTACTAAGAAAATATTTACGCTAGGCCAATTTGGTTGTGGATTTACGATATTTTGGGCTGGGCCAACAGAAAAGAGCATGTGGCCATATTTGATCAAGTCATTGTAACTTTCATTAGCCGTATGTTTTTTTTTTTATGGGCTGGTTACATACATTTAATCACTGCCGAATTTTATTATCTTTAACAAGATTAGTCAACAAACAAAATCAGAAACCAAAAAAATACACATAGAATGTGGGAAGCTAAAAAGTACAAACGCTAAAAAGGTTGAGTATCTCCAAAGTACAAAAGTTAATTAATTACCCACATGGGAGCCAATAGGAAAATGTGTGGAGAGAGTTTGAAAAGATCAATATGGTAAGTCTCACAATATATGCTTTCTTCTTTGAGTTGGGAAATCAAGAATTAACCAAACATGCGTCTCCTAGTCACTGGTTATAGTGGTCGGTGTTGTCGCCTACTTGCTTTATTTTATTTCTTAATACGAATTTTTGTATCTAAATAATCTTCTTCTATCGCTAGTATAACATTAATTATTGAATATTGAATATTTTCTGTATAAAATGGCAACACATATTCTATTCAGTTTATCTAAGCTCTGCTTATTGAGTTATTTATATCGATCTCGTCTACACAAATTTAGTTTCAATATACAACTACTATATATGATGTGACAATTTGTGTTCACCCAACATAATATTATATGTGCTCGTGCCACCCTATATAATTACGGAGAGGGATCAAAAAAGTTTATAAAGAAATTATCTTGGATTTGTCTATGCGTAATTTCTAAAATTTATAGATTTTGTCCTTCAGATTTTATTAAGTGAACATTAGTTCAATACTTATAACCTTGTACTTGATGTTTACAAGGTTAGATCTAAATCTAATGGGCAGAAGTTGGCTCTATAAAAAAATAAAAATTTGTCTTCACTATCCGATTAAGATATTGCTTCGAGCTGTTAATTAAGGTTTGTGTTTCGGAGAGCAGGAATCGACAAGAATAGAAATCTGATGAACCCAGCTGTCTTATGCTCTTCCTTTTTATTGTTTTCTTATTTTTCGTAGATATATATATATATATATATATATATATATTCATTAAAACTAATAAAATCCGAATTATATATCACCATATCGGTACTGATATGCTAATATTGAATTTGGTTTAAAATCAGATCACTAAGCGTTTTACTAATTAATTTATTAACAAGCTAACCTTTTTACTAATTTACATGGCTCACATTCATTAAGTACTATCGTTTTGTGTATGTTTAATATGCATTTGAGCCACTTAACTTTTTTTTTGGTTATTTCTAACATGCCTTATAATAATAGCAGGATATATTATCTTTTGATTTGCTAAAATTATATTTTTCAAAATATAATGAAGTTTATTGGTTGAATTCTCTTCTTTGAAAATTTAGAGTAGAAATGACTCATTATTATTATTTCAAATGAGATTCATAGAATATACATCGAATTCAATTATTATTATTTTTTGAGCAAACTTCAGTTAATTGTCTATGTGAGTGAATATATATGATGCTTTTTTAAAAAGGACCATTATTCTTAAGAATCCTAGATTTTCATTTCATTATGATGCGCGCCGTTTCAAACACGTTCTTATGATGGCCAATTTGGAGAATTTTATCATTTTACTCGATGTCGCACATACAACTCCAAGCATCTCGATCAGTATCGCTTTTAGTTTGGAATTGTATCATCCGAGTATCCTAGTCTTTAACTAATCGGATTTACAACTGTGCACTTCCACCTAAATAATTTCACATCATATTACCATGTTGATCTATCTGACAGGTCTCGATTTTTATTTTATTTTTTTGATGATAAGGAACATGGAGATCCCTAGACAGAGATTTTATTGCAAATCAATTATACATACGTATTTTACATCTAAATAACTAAATTGATACAACCTAGATATCTTCGTCGTACAAGAGCTTTTGACTTCATCTTTATAAAATAAATTGCAAAATAAAATTTTTTAAAAAAAAACCAATAGAAGAAACTTTGATTATACGATAGACTCGAAAAGAAAAGAAAAAATGGAAGGACCGTTGCAATAAAGTCCAAGGTAGAAAAACAAGACATCTGTTGCATCACCACACATACGAGTAAAGCCAGTTCATGTCTGTCTTGGAACCTGTCGATAACAAAACGAAAACAACAAAAATAACAAAAGAAAATCTTTTATACTAAACAAGAAAAAGCAAAACAAAAATAAACACGATCTAAAAGATCTCTTGATAGGATCCCATTATGTGAAGTAAGGGGGGAGGGGAGAGAGAGAGGGGGAAACCCTAATGCCAAATTTGACACTCAAATTTGTAGAGAAATGTTTTTGTGATCAAGAGCAGAAATTATGAGAGGGTATATTGTCCCATTGTTTCATTTGCCTAGGAAACGAATAAATATTTCTTCACCCCACGACTTTCTAATATGACTATTTACCACAAAAAAAGGAAAAAAAAAGGGGGAAAAGAAAGGATACATATACACACACATATATACGTGTGACTCCCATGCATAAATTATGTAAGAGTTACAGGTATCTTCGATAGAAGTATAGTACATAATATATTCACATTAGAACATAAATGCTGAAAAGGAAATCAAAATAGCTATTTTATAAGATAATTGTACAAACTGGCATTTGATTTTTTCTTGATCAAAACAGTAATTTTTATATTGTGATAACAAAGATACTGTAGTTTGAACAATTGTTTAAGTTTCTAAAATTTCCATAGTTGATTATTGCTTTTGGCATACTGTTTTCAGCATCTATTTATCAGTGTGACCAAATACATTCTAAAGTATTATTATTAATAGAACTAAGGTTAACAGGAAAAATTATTAAATGAATTCAATAAGATTTCAATAAATTGTTGATATACGTATATGTGTTAATTTTATTTAAGAGCACATATAAAAAATAATATAAATATATGTTTGATTCAGATGTGAGAATCATCGTCAAATCACAAAACTTCAGTTACAGAAACTATCTCTAAAAAAATTCATGTTCATTTACTGCACAAACCGACACTCATCAATTAGATTATTCTCTTTCTCTATACGAAAACTTTTCTAATATTAAATTATGATGATTAAAATATATTGCAGCAGACAATTTAGGACTTTACCCCAATTGGGTTCCATCTCATTTCCTATTTTCAACACCAAAGTGAGGATCGAGAGAGAGAGAGAAAAGAGAGACAGAACAAAAAAAAGGTACGTTTGCTCAAAACCAAACAATATAACAAATATATTCACGAGGAATTCGATCAGCAATAAAACAAACAAATGATACCAAAAAATTAAAATATATTTGAGTTAGAATTATTACCAGGAAATAAGCTTCACCATGTTGTAAGCTATGCATCAAAAAACCAAACTCATCAGTAGGAAGAGGAACACCTGAGGAATGCACCAAAACCAAATCTTCTCCAAACGTTGCTTTCATGTCTATTCCTCCTCTCGTCACTTCTGTCGGAACTCCGTTTATAAACACCGTTATAGCCCCTGTATTACAAAATTAATTTTTTACTAATATGTAAGAAAAATAGATTAAATAAAATAAGTTATCAAGAACAAGATTAGGCATTATTAGAAGAAGAACTAAGCTACTACTAAAAATGGTCAGTTCTTTGGTTAAACTCATCTGAATTTTTTTAATTCTTATGTTGTCTTTAAAAGAACTTTTACAAGTAAAATTGAGATCTAGAGATGTTTTTTTCCTGGAAAAAAAAACCTTCATAGAGAACTTGCTTTCAAGTACAAAATGTTAGGCAATATTGGAAGCATGATTAACCAAGAAGCATTAAACAAAAAAAAAAATAAAAAAAAATAACCAAGAAGCAATTATTAACTAAGTCGCCAAATAAAAACAAATCGGTTTTCCGGTTGAAACCCACCCAGAATTGATTTTTTTCCTACTCTAAAACAACCTTTACAATTAAAAAATAGTTAGTTTTAGAGACTTTTTGGGGAAAGAAAGAGGGTTTAGAGGATAAACCACTTTCGCTTACAAAGAAAAAAAGAGTCATGCAAAATATGTTTTTTCTTTTGTTTACCTTGTTGGTATTGAAAATTGGAGTTTTGATCAGATGGGCACAAAATCGATGTGACATTTGAGCTATGATTTTGATAATGATGATGAGTAGCTTCATGGTAACTCATTTGGCCAGACATTGTTAAGAGATTCTCCATGCCACTATTGCTTTGATTATCACATCCACCACCATAAGAAGAAGAAGAGCTAGCTGAAGAAGAAGTGGAAGAGGAGCTTGAACAAGAAGAAGGAGAAGAAGAGAGACCAAGAAAAAAGGAAGGAACTTGAGATGACCCACCAAATAAGTAATTAGAAGAAGTGCTACAACCTCCAAACCCCAAATCACTCCCACTATGATGTGGTAAGCTGTTGCTCACCATCATAGTCTGGTCACAAGTGTTGGTGGTTGCGTCCGCTGCTGCAGCTGCAGCCTGTAGCTGTCGCTGTCTCCGACGGGACCTTGACCGCCGGTTTTGAAACCAATAGAAGACATTTGCATCTCCCACCGCGCCAAATTTCTCGAGCATCTTTCTTATCCTTACCGTCTCTTCTTTGGGAGGGTTAACCATACCACTGTGGAAGATCGACTCAAGTATGAGTATTTGTTCCGGTTTAGGTGACCATCGGGACCGAACCGGTTCTGCTGAGGTGGAACCGGAGGCGGAGGATGGGGGTGAGCGACTATGGCGGGTTGGGCTATGTGGTGTTTGTTCTTGGTCCATTGCTTTGAAGAATATTGATATTATCTGGTGGTTATGGAGACAATATAAAAAGAAGGCACAAATTGTTTTTTGAGTTTGTGAGAGGTGGTGAGTTGAGGGTAATGAATTTATAGGAGAATGATTACTTAAATAATATATTTTTCCTTGTTTATTAAGTTACATGTAGTTTATCTTTATCTTTTAGTGGGTTCATTATAATATACTTGAATGATATAAGCATATATTATATTTTGTATAGGAGTGTGTTGAGTCTTAAATCGGAGATACACAAACGAGTGGAAGTTGCTTGGCATTTGAAGATATAGCAACTAAGCAAATTCTCTTTGACCATTGCAAAATTTGCAACAAGGATAGTCCAAAAAGTTAACAGTATCCCTTATCCGCTTTGATATGCATGGGTAATCAACATATATATATATATGTATGTGCCAAGCTTAAAACAAAAATATGCGGTAACGGGTACAACACAAAAATTAGCTACACACAATCTTTTGAATCCGTAACATATATGCTTTAAATAAGCCTTTAATCTCTTCCAAAAGAAAAAGAGAGACAGATATGCTTTAAATTGAATCTCATTTTCATTGTATTCAAATCTCCAACGTTGTTGCCAACAAAACATTCTAAAACCAAAACTACACTTGCAATTGCAAACAATATGTTCAAGGCTTCAAGCTAGTTATTTCAATGCATTTGAGTGTGAGACGCGTTAGTTTGCTCAATCGGAGTCCGGTCCAATATTACTCGTTGAAGGCCAGTCTTAAGCAGTGTACTAGTTTAGTGTTTGCTAAGTCCGTCCCAAAAATCAATAGTCATGAACACATAAGCATTGGAAATATAATTCAGACACCACATAAGGTGAAGAAGGTAAATAAGTTCTACCAAAAAAAGGAAGGTCGAGGTAAATAAAAATTATAATTCACTACTGGATATATAACTTTTATTGTAACGGTTCCGAAATAATAAGTAAACTGTATAATATTATTGAGGTTAATATGAAAAATGGAGAGGCGCATATTGTACAGTCCAGTAGTCCACCTGCAAAAAAAAAATAGTATATGAATAAGTCGCCGATTATGATTGTCCATCTTTCTGCTCTATAAATCATCAGAAGATAAATAAGTACTCTTTCTTTTTCAAAAGCAATAACTTGTATAGCTTAATGATCAGGTTTTGTTGTAGACGAAAGTTCACACTATCCCGACATTATTAGATATATATATATATATATATATATATATATATATATACA
>Ga0041059_1003269_pt1 | contig 11233 bp, 13 predicted proteins | sample AraColnosormetaG_FD_56232 | JGI IMG/M metagenome (GOLD analysis project Ga0041059, IMG submission 56232) | Arabidopsis roots microbial communities from North Carolina, USA - Col MF nosort | ecosystem: Host-associated > Plants > Roots > Unclassified | place: USA: North Carolina | collected... | reverse complement strand
ATCCAAGTGTACGAATCAAACAGTGAAAAGTGACTATTTTGCAAATTATGAATAGTAAAGTGACTACTTTCCTAATTAAGTTTGAAAAAGTGACTATTTTGCCAACATACCCTTTTTTTTAACACCAAATCAATATTTCCATTTTTCTTTAACGTTCATTTTTTATTGTTGTATTTCCTTTTTTTGTCTTGTTTGTATAACTATAACATATCTCATTATATATACCAGAGCTTAAGCCAATTCAATTTCGAACCAAACCAAACCGAAAGCAAATCGAATTCGGTTTAACTTGGTTTTGCAAATCAAATTATTCTCTAGTAAGATGATGATGAAGATGACGAGAGAATTGAGATGACGAGGTTGCTCTCTAGGACGTTCCCGTCCGTGAAGCTTCGCGATTCCAATCCTAAAGCTCCCGAATTCAAAAATTTGAAAAATTCACAAACCCAAGTTCCGATTCCATCGTCTTCTTCTCCGCAAGAGAACTCAAAGATTCCCAAATCCAAATCCTGGTCTGTTTATCTCATTCTCTCCACGACCGAACCCATCAAAACATATGTCGGAATCACCACCGATTTTTCTCGCCGGTTCGTCCTCCTCTCTTTGAATCGAGTTTAGGTAGATTCTGATGGAAAGGCACGAGCTTTCGATTCATAGTTCTTAAGGAATGTATAAAGCAAAGTGCTTTTTGATTACCATTTAGGTTTCTGTTTCAAAAGGCTTGAGCTTTTGATTCTTTTGGATTTGAAGGAATTTGAAAAGCAAAGTGTTTGTTATTGGTTGCAGATTAAAGCAGCACAATGGTGAAATCAGAGGTGGTGCAAAAGCTTCAAGTGCAGGAAGACCATGGCTTTGTGCTTGCATTATCACTGGATTCACTTGTTTAAGTCAAGGTACTATCTCTCTTTATCTCCTAAGAATTGAACATTGCATTGTGACTGTATATATGCTTATGGATGATGATTGATGAGCTTCCCTTGTTTAATTTCCGCAGCTTCTTCGTTTGAATCAAAATGGAAGATCTTTACAAGAAAGTTACCGCGGAGAAAGAAAGACGAAGACATGAGTCAGAGTGATGCTTTGCTACAACACCGTAGGAGAGCTTTAAACAAAGTCGAGGAATCATTAGACTGTAGTTATCTTGAAACTGACTGGAAAATCTAACCAGGTAACCAAACGACTGACTTAATTAATCACCGGTGTGCTCTGCAGCCACACAAGATTACGTTTTTATGCTGGGACTTGACGACAATAGCGATAAGAATATAGCTAGTATGTGGGTTTAACTTGTCATATGGCAATAGTTTGAAAACCACATTGCACAACCTCATGTGCATTGATATTTGTAGCTGTTGTAACTTTTAAGAATGATAGGCAAAAGTCAAAACTAATGTGTTGTAAGATTTTTTAATTCATTTTGTGTCTTCAGTTTATAAAGAAAAAACAAGTATAGACAATCATTTTTAAGATATATTGAGAACTGTTGAGTCGGCAGAAGAAGTGAAATCATCTGCAGTAGCCAATTTTGGTTATGTTAAGCACGTTCATGTACCCTTTAGAATCATCACTCGTAGTTCGACACCACTTTTCCATTTTTGAGGGCTCGGCTATGTGTTTCCAAACATATTCCTTAACCAGAATGCCACAACAATACATATAATACAAAATCATACCAAATTATATACTATTTATTCAACATAATCTTAAAAATCTGTTGGGGTTATATGAGAGCATTAATAATATGCTCCTGCTTGTATAAAGAAAATAAGAAAATGGTGCAACCCACGTCCATTTCAGGCCGGTGGTTTTGTTTATTACTCCAAAACATGAACTCCATTATAACCCAAAATCGAAAACCCCTTTACTAATTCATAATCAACTATCACCATTTTCGACCAAAAAAACAAAAATGGTATTGGGTCTTCGGACAAAGAGCCGTAGAGACAATGGAGTATTCGTTGAGTATCTAATCTCAATCAAAGAGCTAAAACCATGGCCAACAAGCCAAGTCCCTGCACAATGCGTCCTTCTCAAATGGGAAAACGGCGAAAACAATTCAGGCTCCTTCATCGCGGTCGTGGGCAAAGACACTATCATGTTCAACGAGTCTTTTAGGCTAACATTAACGTTAGAACCCAAAGTTGGGTCCGACAATAAGTTCCACAAGAATCTTCTTGAACTTCATGTCTACGACGCGAAAAAGAAAGACAAGGGCGTCAAGAACAAGCTTCTTGGTACAGCATCGGTCAATCTTGCGGATTTTGGCTTGTTGACCAACTCGGTCCCCGTTGGAGCTCCGTTCACTTTCAAGAAAAGCTCAAGGAACGACGCTAGCTCTGAGATTTACCTAACTGTTGAACCGGCCGGAGAGGAGGATTACGATGAAGGAAATAGGAGTAGCGGTTCGTCGCAGCCGAAGATGAGCTTCTCGAGAAGATCGGTAGATGGCAGTGAGTTTAGTTTGGCGTCATTGACGGATGACGATGATGATGCTTCGTCAGTGTCTTCTTCGACACGGAGAGTTTCTTTCTCAGCTATGTGTGATGCTAATTCCACGGTACGCATTTTCATATTAGTGACGTAACACATATCATTATCATTTTCTGATTAATTTGAGGTATGCACGTCTATGATCCAATTCTTGGATATTCTTGGTTAAGAACATTCTGTTTGTTGACCAAAAAAAAAAGAACATTCTGTTTTATTTTTCTTAATAAAGAAAACATATAAAGTAGTCATTTTCCCAAATGATTAGCACATATTCTCTGATAATTTTACTCAATAGTCCAAAATTTATCAAAATATAAATATATTTTTTTCAACTCAATATTCTTAGTTTTCTCTGTTTTTACTAGTATAAATAGAAATGTGGGCTTCTTAACTAAATAGCCAAATTTTATGCAAAATTTATGAAGGTAAAATTAATTTGGGTTGATGAATATAAAAAGATTATAACTTATTTTTGTAAATTTTGGATTTAGCAAATACAACTTTTCCAATGATTTGTTTCATGAACATGGCTAGTTTCATGAACAAGAATAGATATTTTAGAGTCTATAAAGATCACTGTTGTGTAGTAACTTTTGCATGAATGTGATTGGGCTATCATGATCTGAATCTTAAGAATTTTATGTAAATAAGTAGAAAGTTTGAGTTTCATTGGTGTAAAAGAAGTAAGACTTATATTTTGACCCGTTGTATCAAAGCAGAACACAGAAGCGATGACGAACGGAGATGAGAAGAAAGGCTGGAAACATGTAACGCTTAAGCACAGTAACAATGAAGCAGCACTCGTCTCTGAGATCGAGAATCTACTGAGAGAAGAAGAGAGAAAGAGACAGAGCAATCAACCGGTCATTGTGAGCGCAGAGATTGATCAGAAACAAAAAGAAGATACAAATGCCTTTAAGCTCAAGAAACAGTTCTCTGAGATCAAATCTGGTCCTTTATCGTTACCTCCCGATGCAGCGAAAAAACAGATGAAACTTCGGACAAATACTCTTGCCTTAGGAAGAAAGACTTTAGGAATGGAAGGTATTCCAAGACTTAAACAGCTTAAGTCTATTCAGTTGCATTTTGACGGACACAAAGATGATAGTAGTCACAAAAAGGCGAGTGGAGTGATCAACAAGGTAGGTTTAATAACTCCGCAAGATTCTAAAACAGAGACGCTTGAAGATGAGCTGAAGGAAGCAGCGGTTCTTGAAGCAGCTATTTACTCTGTGGTTGCTGAGCATACTAGCTCCATGAGCAAGGTTCATGCTCCAGCTCGTCGTCTTGCTAGGTTTTATCTTCATGCTTGTAAAGGAAATGGCTCAGATCATTCTAAGCGAGCCACTGCGGCTAGAGCGGCGGTTTCTGGATTGATATTGGTTTCCAAAGCATGTGGAAATGATGTTCCAAGGTTAACCTTTTGGCTATCAAATTCGATTGTGCTTAGAGCAATTTTAAGCCGCGGTATGGAGAAAATGAAGATTGTCCCTGAAAAGGCTGGTTCAGATGAATGGGAAGATCCTCGAGCATTCCTCGCGGCTTTGGAGAAGTTCGAGTCCTGGATATTCTCCCGAGTTGTTAAGTCAGTTTGGTGGCAGGTAATCAAAAGAACAATTTTCCAAATGAATTTGTAAAGGTATTTTCATCTAAACCATTAATGTGAAATTAATCTTGTTGCAGAGTATGACGCCGCATATGCAATCTCCAGCGGTTAAAGGATCTATCGCGAGGAAAGTTTCGGGAAAAAGGCGGTTAGGTCACCGGAACCAGGGACTCTATGCTATAGAGCTATGGAAAAATGCCTTTAGAGCTGCCTGTGAAAGACTTTGTCCACTAAGAGGTTCAAGACAAGAATGTGGTTGTCTACCTATGCTTGCAAAACTGGTAAGAGATTAGCATTTAGTTACTTAAAACACTTAGCAGAGCCAGAATCAAGAATGTTGAACTACATTGTTATAGCTGCTTCATTTTCTTCTGTATTCAGGTAATGGAACAGTTAATCAGTAGACTTGATGTAGCAATGTTCAACGCGATACTCCGTGAGTCAGCGGGTGAAATGCCGACAGATCCTGTCTCTGATCCGATCAGTGACATAAATGTTCTTCCCATTCCAGCAGGAAAAGCAAGTTTTGGGGCCGGCGCACAACTAAAAAATGCGGTACTTAAGCTCACATGAACAGAGAGTTTGTTCTCAATCACAAAAACATTCCTTTTGGTATGTAAAATATGTAATTAAGTGCCATTGCAGATTGGAACTTGGTCAAGATGGCTTGAGGATCAATTTGAACAAAAGGAGGACAAATCTGGTAGAAACAAAGATGAAGATAACAATGACAAGGAGAAGCCAGAGTGTGAACATTTCAGATTGTTCCATTTACTCAACTCGTTAGGTGATCTTATGATGCTTCCATTCAAAATGCTTGCAGACAAATCCACAAGAAAAGAGGTAATTTAGACTTGAACACTCATTCTTCTTGTTCCAGAACACTAGGCTAATTCTATTTCCTCTCTATATAGGTTTGTCCAACCCTTGGTCCACCAATAATAAAGAGAGTTCTTCGAAACTTTGTCCCAGATGAGTTTAACCCACACAGAATCCCAAGAAGGCTATTCGATGTTCTGAACTCCGAGGTTAGAAAAAACTGTCTTCATAGTACTAATAATCAGTATGTGTGTGTGTGTGTGTTCTTGAACCTTTTGTCTTCAACACAGGGATTAACGGAGGAAGACAATGGATGCATCACAGTCTTCCCTTCCGCTGCATCGCCTACGGTCTACCTAATGCCGTCTACAGATTCCATAAAACGCTTCATAGGAGAGTTGAACAATCCGTCCATATCTGAAACCGGATCATCGGTATTTAAGAAACAATATACCAGCGACGATGAGCTTGATGACTTAGATACGTCCATTAACTCTATATTCTCTGCTCCTGGAACAACCAATTCATCAGAGTGGATGCCGAAAGGATATGGACGCAGAAAGACTGTAAGATATCAACTCCTTAGAGAAATATGGAAAGAAGATGGAATACAATGACTCTTCTCCTCTTATCTCCTATGTTTGACTTTGACGGAAACACTTTCTATGTTTCTTGGTTATTTGTATGAAGGATACTTATGGCCAAAGAGATACAAGTGGGTTTATAAGAGTAAATAAAACTTGCATTCTATTTATAAGATTCAAAAGATTAGACTAAGTCGATGTAGTTTACATAAAAAGCAAATAAAAAGTAGCAAAATGAAAAGATTAGACAAAGTAGATGTCCAAGAAACTAATAAATTAAACTGAGCATTCATAAGCTATCAAAAGATTCTCTGGCAATCAAATTTAGCAAGAACTCGAAGTTTCTGGTTAAACATTGCTCCTCAAGTCTCAATCTTTGGCTTCTTCAAATTTGCGCTTTGAGGAACACTTGTTGAAGCTGATTCTATAGCTAGAAGACCAGTGCTTAAGGCAGAACATGTCACCAATGAAGCTTGTAATAACCTAATGGCCTGCAGTGTGTAATATAAACGCATAATGTTAATAGGCAATGTTATATGTTGAAACTAGACAAGATTATTAACAAGCATTTACCTCTTCTTTTCTAATGATGATCTCTTGAACCTCGACATCATCTAATCGGATCTGTTTTTCTTTTACCAATCCAATGGTTGAGGTTGAATTCAAAGGTGTGATGATCAAATCATCTGTTATCATAAACTTTGTCCCTCTCTTCATAAAGCCACCACTGGGTATTGTTGACTCATCAGTAGTGTTAGTACTACCTTTAGATTTTGGATCTATCGAAATCATGGGCATGAGTTCATCCCAAAAATAAACAAGTGGCTTACTGGAGTCTTCTGACAAACGGTACTCTCTAATATGATTCGAAGCCATGGAGGACACATACAAGTAGAAAGTCGGTGGCTTATGGGTGGTGACAGCATCAAGTAGCTGCTTCTGACACTTGTAGTAATGAGGAAGAACACATTTAGCTTCTCGTCCGGGATCAACACTTAAGTCCTTAAAGCTTTTGCTCAAGTTTCCAATGCATCCAATGATGATTCCATCGCCAGCTATTCCCCATGCAGATTCTAGAGGTATAGCAAGAAAAGTGAAGAGAAGATCAACAAAGTCATCACCACATTCAACAAACAGAATGTTTCCTTCCTTCTTTACAACATTTAGTGTAATCGTTTGGTCAGGTGTTGATTCCTCTCTATCTTCACAGAGGCCAGGACTCGGCAATTTCTGAATCCTCTTTGTACTATATGAACTTTTCTTTTTCAGAAATGTATCGGTCAATGGATTATCCGATGTAGACAAACACTCCAGCAAAGTCGGTACCTACAAAAATTAAGAGAAAATAGCATAAGAGCATGAAGTTTAAAAGTCTAGCTGAAGAAAAATAATACCTCTTCGAGATTAACGTCATGAATCTTCTCATCCAACTTTTCACAATCTACGTAGCCAAGATCTTTAAGAACATTAAGTGTCAACCTAACAGAGGTAATTTCCACTTTCAAATCATCAGTGATCATGAATGAAGTATGATCACTCCTAACAAATACTCCACCTTCAACACCATTTCCTGCACTGGCTAGGCCTCCTCTTCCATCAAGCTGAGTCACTTCATTCATCAAAACACCACAGCTACATCTCGAGGTATTAAAATTGCTGTAACTTTCAGTACATTGCTCACGTTCCACAAACTTAGGACACACGAAATACTTGGTAGCCTCGGAATCATCTACCCTCAGCTTAAGGTTTCGACATTTCTCATGATTCAAACTGCCCGGATACAAAAGCATTTGCTTACAAGCTTCAGTCAAGAAATGCTCAATGCCCATACTCACAACACTTGCATATATATTGCTGAAACAGCCTATTGCTATTTTCTGTGACTTCTTATACATCTCCAGCAATCTAACAATCGTTCCCATTGGCAAAGTAAAAAAACTAAAGAGTAAATCGACAAAATCTTTACCCGCCTCAACAAATACAACTTTGTTTTTCTCTTCATCTATGAGTAGTTTCAACTTAATCACCGGATTCTTCAAAGTAGCTGACATGTCTTGATACAAAATCTGCACTGATACAATGAAAAAGGTCACTTTTTACACAGCCATGTTAGAGACGATAGCTACATTGATTTTGTATAAATAGGTAACAATTTTATAAAAGCTAAACAGAGCGGAGTCTGTTCATATATCATACATGCTAAAATACGTAACGAGGCTAACAATGAACAAAAACCTCAGAAGAACATAGTCTAACGTGGCATCAAAGAAATGGTTTCCTAGTGCTTAGAAACAGAAGAAACTACAAACACATCAATTCTTGGAAAAACTACTTTCATAAATATTCAACAATATGATCTATATATGCTGCGTAAGATTTTACCTTGTTAGAGTAAACCAAGCAATTGTGTTCTTTTCATAGGACTTGAGGTTTTATATAAAGCTTAAGTGGAGGAAGTGGAACAGTTTAGAGAAGACATGGTCAAAGGCCTTAATTAAAGGTTTCGGGAATGGAAGAGGCAACAAATAACGAAGTAAATCCAATTCGCCGGGTTCATGTACCACAAGTTCCGAAAAGAACACAATTGCTTGGTTTATGTTGTTTAATTATAACGGTTCAAGTTCTCATAATAACTAAACGGAATATTAAAGAAAGTGGATGTTCCATTGGATTCAATCAATTTGATATGTCAACATAATCACTTTTTTCTTTCACAATTCCGAGAACATAATAAGAGCTTTTGGACACTCAAGTCATCATTGAATACCACTAGACTTGGTCTGAAACCATAAAAGCAAATAAAGAACATATACCAAATCCACACTACAAAGCAGATGATATAAGATGAAGTTTGAGAGGAGTTATTGAGAAATGTAACCATGGATAGTGATCTTGAGAAATATCACACTTTCTTGTTAAAAGTTTCAGACTTTACCCATCAGACTGGTTCACTTCTACTCTAGAAAACTTGTCAGAATGAAAAACTAAAGAAAACTGAAACATACATTCCGCAAAAGCTTTCATTTTGCTCGGTCACAACCGCGCTTATTAGCTCACAATCAAAGAAAGTATAACATACTATTGTAACGGCGACAACTTCTATAGCCATGTTCTTTCAGAAGAACATAAACACTCAAAAGTAGTATTCATATAAGAATAGCTTAGAAGAACAATACACATCCCAAACCTCTCTCTCTCTCTCTCTCAATCTCTACACACCAAAGTTAGAGCAATGCAGAGATTTCTAAGCAACACAATGAGATGTATCTCACAGTCACAGGACAAGAATCAGTTTCTCCAATTAGTAGAAATGCTAATAGACACAACATCTTTAAAATTACCAATTCCTATAAAAGTTCCTCATGATCCATACATTCTCACTACACTTTTAGCAAAACAAGATTTTGATTTGAGAACAGAGTAAAATTTGCAATTGTGAACAAAATGAGAAATTTTACTTTAGGCTGAATCAGTCTTTGCTTTCCCTTTACTGAAGAAATCATCGATACGACGAGTCCCAATTGGCGGCGCCGGAATCTTCTTGTCGGAAACCGATTTGGTATGTTTGACAGGCTGAGCCGGCAACGGAAGCGAGTCTAAGAGGAAATCACTAGTAGGTTGGTGTCTTTTCACGGCGATTCTTAAATGATCGAGATTAACAGTCTTACGCTTCTTCTCCGCCGTAACAACAGCAGATTTCTCGGCGAGGAAGTGGAGGAAGAGTTCGGTGGAGTAAGTGATGACGTGAAGAGCTTCTGAGTTGATTTTGTTGATGTCTTTGTCCAGTTTCATTATCTTCTTTACTCTTCCGATTGGAAACTCTGGTCGGATTGATCCTTCTTCTTCCTCCATGGATTTTGATTTTGATTCTGTTGAGAAAATCTGATTAAGGTAATGAATTGTATATGTTCGACATTTTTAGGGTTTTGAGATTTACGCGCTCTGTCACGGCGGGAAAATGAAAATGAGCAATGAGAAAACATGTAAACCGGATTAACCAAAACAGCCCGAACGAAGATTTTGCTAATTCGGGTTTTCAGCTTAAACCGATTGGTGAGATTGAGAAGAACGTTTGGTAACCCGGTATGGTTCGTAGATTTTTATGTTGTAGAGATTGTTTCTACATGAGTCACTGTCTAGCTCAAACTAGTACTAGTAGTCTATTTTAAAGTTTTATATTGAAAATTTTAACCGATTCTTTCTTTTACTTGGATCACATTGTACAAGGAATTCTAGAAAGCTACAAGTTGGTACAAATCTCCTAGCTACCTGAATTGAACCCCATTGATCCTTCACGAACGCAACGGATTTAAGGAGTGGCATATCGAACTAGAAATGCCATCAAATAACAAATGAGCTTTAGAGATAGTTCCAAGTGTGGATAATGATTTGAGATTATACTTCTATATGGCTGTAGGAAGCCTTTTTTTGGCTCCGAGATGTTTCTAATCTTGAGACTTGAGAGACCATCTACTACAATTGTAGCTGTTTAATTTGTTATAACTAATCCGTTTCCTCTTTACTATTCGCAGCTTTTCACAAAATTCACACACAACACTCCTTCCTCTACAACGTTTTGAGGTTGTAGACATGAACCAATTTCATACCATTGGAACAAGAGGCTGTTGAAACATCTCATGGTCACATATTGAGTACTAGACATGAACCAAACACATCCAACAAAGTCCATTTACAACAATATACAAGAAGAAGCTAACTTTTCGTATCATTGGATCAAACCCATCATCTTAATTCTTAATAGTTAATACTAAAGATTTGAGCCACCAATAATGACAAATTCGAATATTTTGACTATGAACAGTAACAAAACAACCCAACACAAGAAAAAATATCACAGAAGCTATCAAATCTGTTTCTCATCTATGTGTATATATATATAATCAACTTACAAGACAGAGAGTGAGAGAGTTCAAGAGAGAAGAATCGTTTACAAAGTATACAAATTTCTTGAGAATCATCAATAAGGACGATTCGGTGGCTGAACCGTAATCTGAGCCGGTAAAGGTCTACCAGTTCCAGAACCACCACAATTGCTACAAGCCGCACGACCTGAACCAGAACACCTACGACATCCAACGTCACCATCGGACCATCGAGAACAGAAACACGTGACTCGTCCAGTACCGTTACAAGTCGGACAACGAGGGAATTGACCAGCCATAGGCTTTTGGTCCATGACTGATTTGATAAAGACCGCACCGGCTAAAACGCTGATTCCTGTAGCTAACTGGGTTATGACGATCGGACTCATTGTTGGTTTCAATAAGAGAGAGAGGTTTGGTTTTGGTTGCCAATTTTGGGGATAACGCAAAAGTAGAATCGTGAAGAAATTGAAGAAGAGAGACGTCTCGAGGAAAAAATAAAAGTTTTTTTTTTTTTTGTGTTCAGACAAAAGTGTGGTCTTGTTTTAATTTGATACGGTTCGGTTTATTTTTGAAGTAAATACAATTTTGGGAGATAAGGGAATGGTTGAGAAAGTAAACACGTGGGCTAGTGAGGGTTAAGTTGTTGTGTGAGGAGATGAATGAAACAGCCGTGTTTTTTTTGGATACTCCAGTTTTTGGATTTGGGTTTTTATTGGGCTGTGTGTGTAAAATATCTTCTACAAGTGTACAACCTTCAGATTTTTCTTTTTTTTCTTTTTTTTTTTNGTCAGATTTTTCTTTTTTTTAGATTATCATTGATTTATCTGACTGCTTGCTTTTTTTTTTTT
>Ga0041059_1003268_pt1 | contig 11236 bp, 7 predicted proteins | sample AraColnosormetaG_FD_56232 | JGI IMG/M metagenome (GOLD analysis project Ga0041059, IMG submission 56232) | Arabidopsis roots microbial communities from North Carolina, USA - Col MF nosort | ecosystem: Host-associated > Plants > Roots > Unclassified | place: USA: North Carolina | collected 2013-09-02 | reverse complement strand
CCATAATAGATAATATAGTTAGCTTTGATTTATGTTATCATGGTTTTATATGTAATTTCTGTTTAATTTATATATTTTTTCTATTTAATTTATGTTATCATAGTTTTATATGTAATTTTATATTTAATTTATATATTTTTTATTATGATTTTGTATGTAAAGTAATGTTTAATTATGTTTAATTATGGTTTTAAAAATAATAAAACTATTTAATAATATAATTTGTAAAAATAAATAATTGATATGTTTAAAAGTATTGTAGAGATATTAAATTTAATATAAAAAACATATAATAATATGTTAATGTTAATGAGATACTTATAAGAGTATCTCACTAATGGAAGTACAATTTTAGTATAAGTTTTTCTACTTAAATTAAACATAAAAATATTAATAATATATTATGATGTACTCATGGAGTATCTCACGAATGGAGATGCTCTCTGATAAATAACGTTGCTGCTGTACCGGTTTTAGCCCAAATTAAAAGCCCATTACGATTGGACCAAGTAAAACAACATGGATACTTGGTTATTGGTGTAAAACCCGACCCGCTTCGTTTATACCGACTTCTTCGTCGTCACTCGTCCACCTTCCTTAATCTTGGCGCTCTGGTGATTTCTCGTCGCAACGTTTCTTCTTGATTAGCTCAAGTTCAATCCCCCTTAACTTGTAAGTTCAACCAAAGTTCAAAAAATTTTCGTAAAATTTTTTCTCTTCTACGATTTGTTGTCTTATGTTATCTAGACAGAGATTTTGCTTTTGTGCTACGAATTGTTGATTTCCTCGTGTCTTAGCTTCTTTCTTTGTGTTATTGTTTTCTCATTTCAGTTTTAATTTTGAAATTTTAGTAGCTTTTGAGTATATTCTTGGCTGGAATTGCTGCATGTAAGGTGTTCGACGAAATTCCTCTGAGAGATTAATTAGTAGAGAAGCTTCATTTCAAAGGGGGTTAAACTAAAACTAACGCAAATTACGAGCTTTATATCCATACTTTTGTTTGTAGTGATTATATTTGATTGGAACGATTTATCAATCTCAATTTCACGTGATCCATTAAAAACATCGAACATCGAAACACCAAAATTGAAATTTAATGTAAAAGAGATAAAGAATTTGGTTCAAGTTTCTCTTTTTCAGTGCTTACAATGTTGAGTATTTGTTGTGTGTTTTTGTAGAAGCAAATGACAGTTTTGAAAAGGTACGTCTTAAGGCTGTTCATGTCGATCAAGTACATAACAGCAAACGTAGTGGACAGAAACAACGGGAGAATAGTGACGACAGCTTCAACCGTAGAGCACACGATCAAGAACTCCCTAGAGTGTGGCCGTACTTGCAATGCTAAGGCGGCGGCTATCGTAGGAGAGGTTTTAGCAATGAGGCTGAAAGTGGAAGGGCTTCAGGATGGGCAAGGAAGAGGAATACATGCTGATGTCAAGAAAGAAATCGAAAAGAAAGGGTTTAAGAGTCGAACTAAGGTATGGGCTGTTATTAACTCTCTTAGAAACAATGGTGTTACACTCATTCTTGACGATGATGATGATGATGATGAGTATCGTGATCGTTCTTTTGAGGGTCATCGGTGAATTCACAATCTTTGTTTTTTATGTGTTATCTTCTCTAGTGATAGATTCGCTATGTGTAACTTGGAAATTGGAATAGTCAAATCTCTGTGACATATAATGCTGATAAGAGTGTTCAATGAATCAAGTATTTATCAGGTTTTAGATGATAGAGTTCGAATCTAACTCATGTAGTGACTTGGTTATATGATGGTTAGAAATTAACAATGAAGTTTCCTGTGTATTGATAGAAATAATTCACAAGTATATGTTATTTAGCTTTTCTTAAAAGTAAAATATTGATCTCCTAAATACATAATAATTCAGCCGGTTCGGAATTTGGATTTACTGATGAGCGGTCCGACCAGTGGGTGTACTGAGCTTTCCTTGCATCCAGTTCTGAAGCATTTGCAATGCTGCCTTTGGCTGATCCATCGGAACCATGTGTCCAGCATCATGGACCTATAAAACGTTTTCCCGATTTCGATTAGGTTAGGGACAAATATCGATAGAGATATGTTCAGTTTCTCGATTTTTGTTCGGTTTACCTTTAGGAAAGTGAGTGAACCGTAGTTCTTCATTAAACCCGCTTCTTTGTTGTCTACGTGGAATGGAACTGTCGCTGCTGCTACAAACTCTTTCTGGCCTGACCATTCCATTTCGTGAACCCACTTTGAGTTTCCTATATACGAAGGAAAAAATACTCAATCAGTCTCAGCTTAAACAGTTTTCCGGAGATGTAACTATGGTCAGCATACACTTGGATATAGCGAGGAAAAGTACCGAGCCAATTGCAGATGAGATCGTATTCTCCGGCATAAACAAGGAGCTTAATTCCATCTTGAAGAAGAGCTGGAATCCCGACCTCAAGATTCCGCATCCAGTCCATCTGCATTGCTTCGTAGACCGCTGTACTGCAAGACACAAACTCGATATCTCCCACACCTAATGCCTTCCGCACCGATTTCTGGTTCAAGAAATTCTCCATGTTCGAGAAATCATAGCATAAGCTTCCTTCACATTGTTTCCTCACGTCATAATACTTCAAAACAGAGAGACCAAAAATCTTGTTAGCTATTATTTCAAGAATAAACAAGTAAAAGAGATTAATTCAATTCCAGTTTTGATGCTTACGTTTACGTTTCCAGCAATATCCATTATCTTTTGGAAAATGTTGTTGCAGACAGTGTAAGAAGAAGCACACGCATCCCCTTCACCACCATCCGCGCCTGAAACCGCATAAAGAAAGCAAACATATTTCATTACAAAATCACAAACTTAAAGTAAACTATCATTTTTGTAATAAAAAGAAGTTGAGAGATTGTTTATTACTGCATTCTTTGATAGATTGTTGACAAGTTGCGTAATAACGGTTGAGGTTATCATGATCAGACTGTGTGATTAAATTCATGTCTAGCGCGTAATCCGCATACGCACCATATTGAATCTCCGGGTTGGTTAAACCGTTACCGATCGCAAAACCCTGATATAAACCATATTTGGTTTAAAGACAAAACACAAAATGTCTGATCAATGTGGACTTTTTTTTTTCTTTTTACCTTAAGGTTAATGTGAGTTCCTTCTTTGTTCTTGTTTCCACGGTGAACACGTGAAGCCAATGCCGGAATGTAATGTCCAGCGTAGGATTCACCGGTAATGTAAAAATCATTCTTCACAAATTGTGGATGCTCTTTGAAAAACGCCTGCAAAGAAAATGTGTCACGTCAAGAACATGTTTTTAATGTGATGAAACAGAGGAAAGAATTGAAACCGAACCTGTAAGAAGTCATAAAGGTCATTACTGACACCATCCTCGTCATGACGAAGATCGCTTTGGTCCGATGTGTAACTGAAACCAGTTCCTACCGGTTGGTCCACGTAGATTAGATTTGATGCCTATAATATTAAAATTGAAATAAAGTGGTTGAGAATAATTTGGTTTCTTGTTGAGATATGAGAAAACGTGTTTTGGTTGACCATTTTTTTTTCTAACCAACCTTGTCCCAACCAAATTCGTTCCAAGAAAGAGATGAGTTGTTAGAGACGGTGAACGGTCCGTTCTCGTAGAACAGAGCCAGTTCACTACTGCAACCTGGTCCACCGGTTAGCCAAATCACCACTGGATCGGCTTTGTTCGTCCTTGACTCGAAGAAAAAGTAGAACATCCTGAGAAAGAAATTGAGCAATAGAAAAACTCGGTTTAGTCATAATACCGAAGTTAACCGAGACGGTTCCAAATATTACTAAAACGGTTGAGCGGTTATATAAAATCATAAAGTAACCGGATTTGTTTGCTCTTTGAGAAGAAATTGAGAATTAAGAAGCCGGTTGAGTTCAAATGTCAATGTGTACCAAACTAATTAGAACGGTTAAGAGAAAAATTTAAATTAAACCGGCTTGGTCTATATTTGTGAAAACAATTGTGAACTAGGAAGCCGGATGAAACGGTTAGAAGAAAATCTAAAGTAAACCGGATTGATTGAACCGGTTTAATTCCGGTACAAGCAAATGGAAGTTACCTTGCTGCTTTTGAGTTAGGGAGTTTGTAGTAACCAGCATGGTGACCAAAATCTTGAACCGACGGAGAACCACCGGAGCCACGACGGTCAACCGCCGCCGGCAAATCGAATGCTCTCTCGACCAGTCTCGGAGCCTCAGAACCTTCTTCATCGATGACATTGACGTCGCGTGTAGGCATCAAATTGAATCCTTTGATAAGTCTCTCCGCCGTGAGAGTCGGCAAACTCGCCGACGGTGAGAAAGATAAGGGCTTTTCTGTCAGAGATTTGGAAGTTGAGGGTGAAAAATGAGAGAAAATGAAAATACAGAGGAGAAATGTGAGAAAAGTTGTTTTGGAGTCCATTTTTTTTTTGGTTTTCTGTGAGAGAATTTTTGGGTTATGGGATTGAAGAAACGATGATGTTACTTATATAGTTGCCTTGTTTGTCTACTACACAAATCGTGGATCAAAAATATTAAAAAGTTACTTATTTAGTATCCTAAAAGCATTTTGTTTTATTTACAATTTTGGGTTTATGGGATTCAAGAAACGATGATTTTATTTATATAGTTGGTTTGTTAGTCTACTAAACAAACTGTGGATCAAAATATTATAAAGTTACTTATTTAATTTCTTAAAAGAATTTGAATTTATTTACAATTTGCCTTACAAAAATGAAAAATTTGTCAATTTTTTATTTTTTGTTTGCCACCTCGAAAAAGGTAATGGTCGCTAGAATCAATGAAAATCATCTTTATATTTTTCGGACTCTTAGGATAATAGAAAAAAATATTTTTCAAACTGTTATTATCAAACTTTCAGACTGGATAATAAAAAAAAATAGACCAAAACTGATAATAAAATTAACTATAAATTTTCAGACGAAAATTTTTTTTTCACTTATGTGTCAAAAAGAAGAAGTAGATAGCTATTTTGTAGAGATTTAGTTTAAGACTAATACGATTATTATTTTTATATATAAAAAATAGTGAATATAATTTTCATAATATTGAGATTCATTTGTCATATGTGAATTTTCAAAATATCATGGATTTTACGTATGATTTAGGATAGATATTATATTATAGAATATTATGCCAGATGAAAACACAACCTTATTTACGAAAACTCACAATGTCTTTTCTTCAAAACATTCTATCTAAATTGAGTAATATATTATACCTAATTCAAAACCTTTAATTTGATTTGTAGCCACTCACAGGACTTCCTTTTGCTTTCTTTTTATAGTTTCATACTGTGATAAACCCCACTTGTTCTTTCAAGAAAAGTGTGTATATGATTGCTCTTGTTTTAAAAAACTCAGACACCAAAATTAAATTAAGATGGATACACGTACCTACCGAAATATTAGGATCTTTAATTTCTTTTATACATATGTACATAAATTTTCGCAATTGCAATTAATTCGGTTATGATAAAGACAGAGACAAAGACAGTGTGTAATTTGTGTGAACGCTAGCTATTTCGTTTTGCTTTTGCGTACATTCTGTCCAAATCCTTGCTTTAATTCAAATCTTTGCGTATAAAATTGTGTTTGGATAGAAGAATCCTTTAGACATGGACAAATCAATGCACTATAATGGCTTATATATTGGCGTGTATCACCAGCCAAAATGCGATTAACGATGGCAAATAATGTTGTTAATGACTGATTAATGTTGTTGATTTTTTTTTCTATTGTGTATGTTAATTGTTTACAAAACAAATATTAGCCAGAATCTTAACATGTGGCGGTTGGACTGTTTTTTTTTTCTTCATTAAATGTAATTACATACTAGTACTAAAATTTAAAGATAAAGTTCCCTCTTTCCATAAATAATATGTTGATCATTGTTGAACATAGTACAATAATTTGCAAATATTGGCAACATTATATCTATGATTCCATCATTATTCTCTTGTTATGCAGAATTTGAAGCTGCAAAAACTTAAAATTTAATCATCAGAATTAGAATAATCATCCGAAAAGATTAGTCGGTATCGACCCTGATTAACTAAGTCAATACACTATAGTTTACAAACCTATGAACTCTTTTTTGTTTGTGCAAATCACCACTATACACAAGATATATGCTTTTGTCACCACAATGTTATTTCAACCTCTTTTTGTAAAATATCTATTCTTTTTTTTTTTTGGTTATATTTGTCATTGCTGATATATACATATGTGTTATAATAAAGATATATTTTGCGCAAGTTGATGATTAAGTAGTTTTATGCTTGAAGATCCGAGACCTGTGTTACATCAACTTACACGACTTCACCTTCCACAATTCTCATCCCAGGAATCTTACTCACACTTAAGTTTTTCTCTACTTCACTCGTCACGTTACAGGAAAAAAAAAGAAGAGGAATAGCAAAAATTGTGATGTAAGTAGTGGCGTAAATCATTATTGTAGGGGTTATAATTTTTTTATAACTTTTCTTAAAAAAAATCTAATATTTTTACATTATTTAACTATTATATAGGCATATGAAAATATTTTTTTTAATAAGTTAAAGGCAGAATGATAAATATAAATTTAAAATTGACATTTAAACAAAGAAGGCTAGTAAAGCAAAAACAAATATTAAAAGAAAATGTATCTAATTCATAATATATTTGGAGAATTAATAAACCGTTTTCTCCAATTTAGATTTTATTCTTTAACTATATGGAGAATTAATAGACCATTTTCTTTCTATTTGGGTTTTCAAACTTTAAAAAAACTATTAGGAAACATTTGTAATCAAAGCCTCCAAAACTCTTTGATCATATTCTTTTCCGATTTGGATTTTCAAACCGTTTTAATTATTTATAAACTTTTTTATTTTATTTTATTTTATTCACGTCTAACATTCTTTACAAACAAAGAAAAAAATTAAGGTCTCACGAAATAATTATGAAAATAATATCATTTTCTTAGTTGTTGTCAATACTTTATTTTTCCTTTAGTGAACATGAAAAATAAAGATATACCAGGTAGATAAATAAACCCTTTGTTTTTCCTTTTCAAGAAAATAAATCAAAAGGCCTAAGTCGGCCTCTCAGATTCTCAATCTCATAATTTGTTGCGTGCAAGGCAATAAAACCTGTAAGGTTTTAGAAATTTTTTCCAACCAAATTACAGTATACTTTTAAAAACTAAGACAAATGAAAATTTTAATACATCGAATAGTAATAAATGTATTACGAAATTCCTTAAAATTTATTGCCAAGACATTTAACTATCATTTATTTCTTCCAGATTTTTTTGGTTGTTAAAACTGTCTTGTGTAAACACAAAACTGAAAGTGAATAAGATGATGTAAACACTTATCCCAAATAATAGTATATGCGTCTTATGTTCCCTTGTTGACCGACCCAACTGTTGCTTCACTCGTGGTTTTTATATGTATTTCATTCCTTCACTCAAGATTTTCTAACAATACTTTATGTTATATGCATTTCTTTTACTACTGAAACACATTGCTTCAATGCAGTTTCCAATTATAGGAGTTTGACACAGTGGAAGAAGTTGTAGTAACTTGATGACGATAATGTGAAAACGAAGGAAGCATAAAGCTACTCCTTTGAGGTGTCATCACTTTGGATACTTCAAAATCGTTTTATCACTTTATTGATTCCGAAATTACTGATTTTGTCGATAGACTGATTGTTTTTGTTTCCATGTTTTTTATCCTTTTTTGCCATGGGACCAAACTTTAGGATCTATCTTGTGTAACTTCTAATAACTTTTCATTTTTAATGAAATATTTACATTCTTAGCAAAAAACTAGTTTGAGAATAATTAGTTTTAAATTTTAGAATAAAAAAGAAACTGACAGTTCCAAAATGAATTTCGGTAATCTAAATTCTATAATAATTTTATATTTTATGTAACGTCATTTTCTTCCTTTATCAGCAATATAACGCCTTTGCTTTATGCACAATTTGCGCCTTCTAGAGTATTAATTTAGACCACAACAGAAACATGACACTTCGTCGAATTTTTTTTGTCTTCTACAAATTAAAGAAGCAAGATACATAATTATGTATTTACATACATTCTATGCAACAAAATATTTATGTACACATTCGTCCATATGCATGAAAATTCATTTCTTTCATGCCTTTTCTTTTATTTCAATATTTTGTGATATCATTTTCTTCAATGTCATGGTCAGTTACTACTTCCACACTAGAGCCGAAGCCCAAATGTATCACTTGAAGATCATCGTTTATTAGTTCCTGATTGATTTCTTGTACCAGGTTCAATAATTAACTCGCTCAAAACATACGTGTTATTCAAAACATCTACACACACACGCATCCATCACCCATATTTTAGTACACAATTGTGAAGAAGAACTTAATAGACTAACAGTAACATTGTAACATGTATTTCGAGAGATAGTCAAAATTGCATTTAACTTTTTACAGAATTTTACATAATTGTTTTTTTTTGTATTAATAAATAGAAGAAAAATGAAAAAATAAAAGTGACGGAGAAAGAGGAAACGGCAACTAAGCTATTTTTGTTTTGAATTTTTCTATGTGATGTGGAAGAGAGTGAATGATGGAAGTGTAAATAATCTAGTTTTGAGTGGTTAATTACTAATGATATAAATAGTTACTAAAAGTGTTAACTGGAAAAAGATTATAAAAAAATATATGCAGAAACATACAAAACTTGGATCACAAGAAAAACATGACACTTCAATGAGGAAGTGCCGTGTTAAGTTTAAGGTACAAAATTGCATCTTTACACATACACAGCAACTACACATTTATGTTCATATTGATCCATTTAGTTTTTGCCTAAATAATTGTATATACTAACAATTTATGTGCTCACTAAATGTCATAATGGTATATATAAATTTCTTCTTTTGGTTCAGAAAATTCCAACATATAAAGTGTATATAAATGTACACATTAAAAACTAAACAGGAATTCTACCCAAAAAAAAAAACTCAACAGGAATGACCAAATTTGAAAACTATCCTTTGGTTTAGATATAACTATGCAATTGTAGTATACAGCCAAATCAACATAAACAATATCAAATTTCAACCAAATTAAATAGAACCGGACCAAATCAAATCAAGATGAACCAGAACCGGGTTTCATACTCCAAAACTAAAAACTTTACATTCAAGCAAACCAAACAAACACTGAAGCTAAAGCTCAACTTTCTTTAGTGTCTATACAAATCGCACAATCACTGACCAAAAGATCGACCATGCAATAAGAGAGAACGGTTAAGAAAAAAGTCACAAGTATGATCCAGTATATATCAGCTATGATCTAACATTGGCTAGCCGATATCTAATGGCCTCTAGTTCTTCTTCAGCATCAACTCCTTCTACAATTGCATCTTCCTGCAATACATTATACGTTCCCTTTTCAGATTTGATCTCTTCCTCTCTGTAACTATTCCATCTTTTTTCATGTACTTGCAATCATTCAACTGCAAGAGTTCTTACCCCGTGTAAAGTTTCCGCCTTTTGAGCTGGAACATTCATCTTTTGCTTCCTAACTGCTTCCGGGAGCTCAGCTGCAGTCTCTCCTGCTATGGCAGTCAATACCTTATCAACCTCTTCCTCGATCTCCTCTTCAATATCCTCAGAATCTAAGGCATTATCCACAGCATCACTCACAAACTCTTCAATAACCCCAGTCTACATAAATCCACACATTAGAGAAAGATACATATACATAATATGAACAACATAGAGAACGAAACTCAAAAGCGTTTATTAACTACCTTGGTCATCTCTTTGCTAAATGCCTGCATTGTCACAGCAATCTCTGGAGCTTTCATTAGACTATTAACAAGCTTCATAACCTCACCACTCTTCGAAAGATTCCCAACAGTTACCGCAGTAGCTGCAACACAAAAAGAAACGTAAACAACAATCTAAAAAACATATCACATAACAACAATGAAAACCACCAAGTAAAGCTTTTGATCATTACCAATACTCTCCCCAAGATGCATTGAAATAGAATTCACCTGCGCTTTATTCTCGTATAGCCGCTTAACCGTTCTTCTAGAACTCACTATTTCCCTAGCAAGTGCCTTTAAACACACAAAGCAGAGAAACACTTTAAAAACTCCAATTTCTTCCACCATTGAATCAGATTTACTAATAAAGTTTCATACTTTACCTTAGCAGTGACCAAATCATTCCGCTTTACCGAGTCTTTGATAGCTTTATGCACATTTCTTTCTTCTCTCTCAATATCTGAAAGCAAACTCTCACTCAGTATAAACCCTAATCCTCAAACACTAAACCCTAAATCCAAATTATCAAATTGAAGCAATTTCGTACGAAAGGAACATACTTTAATAGTCATTCTCAAAAATTGGATCTTTAATCTAAAACCCTAAACCCATCAATATAAATCATCATATAACTAACTAAATTCCTCAAATTTCGAAACTTTCCTAAGAATCTGATCAAATACAAGAGAAAAAAGCAACAAGAACCTCGAATTTGTCGTTCAATGTCACGGACATCTTATCGTAGCTTTCGTTGCCAATCTCGAAGCTTTTGCTTAGGATCAGACTTCCGCTTAAAGAATCTGATCACTCTCTTCATTTCTTTCTTACTTCTTGAAACTTTTGATTTTGCAATTCCAAAAGCTTTGAACTTTGTATCATTTCAAATTCTGTTTCTTCAGTTCAAAGTTCAAACTTCAAAGAGAGAAGATGAATCCATGAACAATTGACAAAGAGCCCTCAAAGTTTTAAAATTTCACTTTTGAGTACGAATGTTTTCAGTGTTTATAAAATAGGTCAACATTTGGGCTTCTTCGTTTCACCAATAATGAAAGCCCAAATTTGGAGATAGGCATTAAGGCAGGCCCAAATTTATTTTTTCTTACTGACTAAATGTTTTGCTTCCGCTTTATTATGTTCATCACTTTCTTGATTTCTTTCTTTCTGAAATTTTTGATTTTCCAATTCCACAACAGTTTTTTTTTTATTACTTCTATTATATTGTTACTACAATAATATTGAAGATTTTGGATATAAATATAGTGAATCCAAAATGTTTAGTTCTTACAAAGAAAAAATAAGAGTTCGTGCATATTGTTCATTTGTAGCTTTTGATTGACTCAATTATTAAAGCTAAACTAGTACCTCTCTTCAAAATTTCTTAGCCAAAATTTCAGTGTTAATTT
>Ga0041059_1003267_pt1 | contig 11238 bp, 12 predicted proteins | sample AraColnosormetaG_FD_56232 | JGI IMG/M metagenome (GOLD analysis project Ga0041059, IMG submission 56232) | Arabidopsis roots microbial communities from North Carolina, USA - Col MF nosort | ecosystem: Host-associated > Plants > Roots > Unclassified | place: USA: North Carolina | collected... | reverse complement strand
AAAAAAAAAAAAAAAAAAGTATCTCACCGGAAACGATTTCTTCGCCGATTCCAAGACTTTTCTTCCTAAGCTTTTTAACAGATCCGGTGAAAATTTCAAAATCCGAAGAATTCTCTAAAGCTAGGGTTTCTTAATTCACGAGACGGAGGTGATATAATTCCCCCCCGTCGTAGCTATGATGATTTCGAGAGGTTTGTTTGGTTGGTCTCCGCCGCATATACAACCGTTAACTCCTGTTTCTGAAGTTTCCGAGCCTCCTGAGTCTCCATCTCCTTACCTTGATCCTGGTGCTGAGCACGGTGGTACAGGAACAGCGGCGCAAGCGGATGATGAGGAGGAAATGGAGGAGCCGGAGGAGATGGAGCCTCCTCCTGCTGCTGTTCCTTTCTCTCAGCTATTTGCTTGTGCTGATCGCTTTGATTGGGTTCTTATGGTTTTTGGATCCGTTGCTGCTGCTGCTCATGGTACTGCGCTTATTGTTTACTTGCACTACTTCGCCAAAATTGTTCAGGTTCTTGCATTTCCCACTGATTCGGATCATCTGATAAGTGATGATCAGTTCAATCGTCTCCTCGAGGTAGGTCAGCTTGAATACGCTTCTGTGGCTTTTCAAAATTTCTAATTTCCTAGCTGAGTGAGCTTCAGGGGATATGGAATTTGGATAATTTATTAGGTGTTGGAGCTATTGATTCAGTTTAGTATATAATTTAGTGATGAAATTTTGGAACTTTGTTTCTCCTTCCGAGCTGGATTGTAATTTTAGCGGGTTGCCACATTAAGGTTAAGTCTGTTATCTCGACAAACTTTGTGGCACTCTTTGGTCATAAATGTATTAGTTCAAGAAGTTAACATGAGAGTGTGAAATCCTTTGATTGTTTTGCTCTATATCTTTGTTGGTTTGTTAGTAGGTTTTCTGTTTCATGATTCCTATGTGCTTTTGTTTGGAGGACTAGTTAAGTATACCAGTTTTCATGTAGTTTTTGCTTCTAAGATGGCATATTAACCTGGAAGCTAGCTGTTCTTGACTTAGCTGGGAAGCCTACTTTGAATCATCAAACGTGTTCTTTTACTCAAATGCATGCTCAGAGGAAGACAACCTATCTTCTAAGTCTATGCTTTCGTATTTCTCACCTCTAGGGATTTCTATGTATGGTCTTCTGAATGTCCATTTTTTTATTCGAGGTCTTATCTGTTTGCAAACCTGTTTATCTGGAATCTTGAAACAGTGGCAACAATCCTGAAATAATGTGCTCGTCTAAATTATTGAGTCCCTTTGTGCAGCTTTCGCTGACCATTGTATATATCGCTGGAGGTGTTTTCATATCTGGTTGGATTGGTAAGTTCACCTTTGCTAAAATCCTTACATATATTATAATCTAGTTGTGTCCTTCTTTCCTCTAATGCAATGATGCTATTATCCGTCACCATAATTAGTTGTCCTTTTTTATAGAGGTGTCTTGCTGGATACTGACTGGAGAGAGGCAGACTGCTGTGATCAGGTCAAAGTACGTCCAAGTGCTACTAAATCAGGATATGAGTTTCTTTGATACATATGGGAATAACGGGGATATAGTAAGCCAAGTACTGAGTGATGTTCTACTTATTCAGTCGGCTCTAAGTGAAAAAGTATGTTTCACTTTTGAATTTGGTTTCAAGTTTCCTATTGAATATCTTTATTTTTGCAAAGAATGATACATCTTCATGGATTTCCTTAATCTTTTTGATCTTGGACTTTACAGGTTGGGAATTACATTCATAACATGGCGACATTTATCAGTGGTCTTATTATTGGTTTTGTCAACTGCTGGGAAATTGCCCTCATTACGTTAGCCACCGGTCCTTTCATTGTTGCTGCTGGAGGCATATCAAATATATTTCTCCACAGACTTGCTGAGAATATTCAAGATGCATATGCTGAAGCAGCCAGCATTGCTGAACAGGTATTAGAAATTCGCGCAATTTGATTGACGAATTCTGTTGCAAGCATTAAATGACATGTTTCCGACAATGACAATGATGTTTAAGCAGTAGAGTTATAACAGAGAGACTTCTTTGACTTGTGAACATCAAAGTTAATTTTTGCTGTGCAAAATTTGATATCTTTTACAGTACTCTTATTTGAATCAAAACTTGTTTAAGTTCAGAAAATTTTAGGCAGAATCTATGAGGGTTAGATTGTAATAGGCAGGTCGGACTGTTTAGGTTACTTATCTTGGTTTAATGCGACTGCAATCGTGAATTAAAATTCATCTCAACATATTGCCCAAGTCATGGCTTCGGTTTTGTTATAATAGGATTCATGTATAATTAATCTTAGCATCCATAACTTGGATATTGCATCGACTTGGATGCATGGCAATTACATGCCCACGTCAGTCTTATGAGTTCAAGTTCTTCTGAAACGCATCCCCTACTGGTCCATTTTTTGAGTTCTTCATTCTGGTTTGTTTATAGTGTCAGATCGCATCTGAATATATTTTCTAACGCTCAAAAGGTTTTATTCTATATGTGCAGGCAGTCTCTTATGTTAGGACTTTGTATGCCTTTACAAATGAAACTCTTGCAAAATACTCTTATGCAACTTCTCTCCAAGCAACTCTGAGATATGGTATATTGATTAGTCTTGTGCAAGGACTTGGACTTGGATTTACTTATGGGCTTGCTATATGTTCATGTGCTATGCAACTTTGGATTGGTCGGTTCTTTGTTATTCATCATAGAGCAAATGGTGGAGAGATCATAACAGCCCTTTTTGCTGTTATTTTAAGTGGGCTGTAAGCTTCCGATTCTACTTTACTCTCTTATCTTCTTCTTTTTTGTTTTTTTTCTCCAGTGTCTGTTTGCTAATTGAATTCATATTGTGCTGTGCAGGGGTTTAAATCAAGCGGCTACAAACTTTTATTCATTTGATCAAGGAAGAATTGCGGCGTATAGGCTTTTTGAGATGATAAGTCGTTCATCCTCTGGGACTAATCAAGAGGGAATTATTTTGTCTGCTGTCCAAGGAAATATTGAGTTTCGGAATGTATATTTCAGCTATTTGTCACGACCTGAAATTCCAATCTTGAGTGGATTTTACCTTACTGTGCCGGCTAAAAAAGCTGTTGCACTTGTTGGTAGAAATGGTTCTGGAAAAAGCAGTATCATTCCTCTAATGGAACGGTTTTATGATCCTACACTAGGTACTATGATGTGTAATTTAAGATGTATCAGTTTTTCTGAATAATCCCCTTTGGATACTCACCTGCGAAGGATACTATTAGTAACTGATTAGATCTGTGGTTTTCTCTTATACAGGAGAAGTTCTACTTGATGGAGAAAATATTAAAAATCTAAAATTAGAGTGGCTGAGAAGCCAAATAGGCCTGGTGACACAGGAGCCTGCTTTGCTTAGTCTGAGCATAAGAGAGAATATTGCATACGGCCGAGATGCTACTCTGGATCAGATAGAGGAAGCAGCTAAAAAAGCACATGCACACACATTTATCAGCTCACTTGAAAAAGGATATGAAACTCAGGTAACTATCCACTGAAAAGTTTGTAGTTATGAATTGTGTTTTTGTTGCTATTCTCATTTTTAGAAGTTGAAAATGACTTGTTTGTCCTCTAGGTTGGAAAGACTGGTTTAACGTTGACAGAGGAGCAGAAAATAAAGCTATCGATTGCTAGAGCCGTACTCTTAGATCCAACAATTCTTTTGCTTGACGAGGTCACTGGAGGACTAGACTTTGAAGCTGAAAGAGTTGTCCAAGAAGCCCTTGATCTTCTAATGTTAGGAAGGTCTACCATAATAATAGCCCGACGACTAAGTCTGATAAGAAATGCTGACTATATTGCTGTAATGGAGGAGGGCCAGCTACTTGAAATGGGTACGCATGATGAACTAATCAACCTTGGTAATTTGTATGCTGAGCTTCTGAAGTGTGAAGAAGCAACAAAGCTACCCAGACGGTATGATTTTCCAGCCAAGACCATATACATATCTAACAACTTGTAAAGTCTGTTGTGTAGTAAAGTCCATGTGGTTGAGAATTTTGTTTGGCTGCTTTTGATTTAATGATCTATGGAAGGGTGGACTTTGATGATTCTACTTGTTTATGGAACTCGTGTTGCCTTGCAGGATGCCAGTTAGGAACTACAACGATTCTGCTGCGTTTCAGGCTGAGAGGGATTCTTCAGCTGGTCGTGGCTTCCAAGAACCATCATCGCCCAAAATGGCTAAGTCTCCATCTCTTCAGAGAGGTCATAATGTTTTCCGCTCCCAGGAATTGTGCTTTAATAGTGAAGAATCGCCCAATGATCATAGCCCTGCACCAGAGAAACTGGGAGAAAATGGCTCGTCGTTGGATGTTGGTGAGAAGGAACCCACCATCAAAAGACAAGATAGTTTCGAGATGCGGTTACCAGAATTACCAAAAATTGACATTCAGTGTCCACAACGTCAGAAATCAAATGGTTCAGATCCGGAGTCCCCTATATCACCCCTTTTGATATCAGATCCCCAAAATGAGCGCTCTCATTCACAGACTTTTAGCCGCCCTCTTGGTCACTCAGATGACACTTCAGCAAGTGTTAAGGTGGCCAAGGACGGTCAACACAAGGAGCCACCTTCATTTTGGAGGTTGGCACAGCTTAGTTTTCCAGAGTGGCTATACGCTGTATTAGGGAGTATTGGTGCTGCAATCTTTGGTTCTTTCAATCCTCTTCTAGCTTATGTTATTGCATTAGTAGTGACGACATACTATACGAGCAAGGGAAGCCACCTGCGTGAAGAGGTTGACAAGTGGTGTTTGATCATTGCCTGCATGGGAATAGTGACAGTTGTTGCCAATTTCTTACAGCACTTCTACTTTGGTATTATGGGGGAGAAAATGACTGAGAGAGTGCGGCGAATGATGTTCTCAGGTACTGCCATATTTTTCTTCATTGTTAACTCACTGTTAACTCACTTCACTACATGTTTACTACTTTCACTTAACTTATTGACTTTATCTGATGTGATAGCAATGCTGCGTAATGAAGTTGGATGGTATGACGAAGAAGAGAACAGTCCAGATACATTATCCATGCGCCTAGCAAATGATGCCACTTTTGTCCGAGCTGCCTTCAGCAACAGGCTTTCCATATTTATTCAGGATAGTTTTGCTGTTATCGTTGCCATTCTTATTGGGCTGCTGCTCGGTTGGCGTTTGGCCCTTGTTGCATTAGCGACTTTGCCAGTACTTACTCTTTCTGCCATTGCCCAGGTTTGTTTTGTTCCTTCAATCTTCCCCAACAAAGCCTCAAGAAGACCGCTTGAAATTATTTTCTTATGTTTTTTTTTTTGTTCCCGATTCCGGTTTAGTAGTCACATGCTTCCCTCAGTCAAAATGTGCGTCTAATTTATGCAAAAGGTTTCCAGTTCAAGTAGCGATTTAAGATGTGAATTTGACTTTATACCTCATTTTGGTCATCCTATCCTCATGCACTTAGCTTGGAAGTATTCGCCTGTTCTGCAATTCTAACAACATTATAAAATTTCCAGAAACTTTGGCTTGCTGGATTCTCAAAGGGCATCCAGGAGATGCATCGAAAGGCGTCCTTAGTACTCGAGGATGCTGTCAGAAACATATATACTGTTGTCGCGTTCTGTGCCGGCAACAAGGTGATGGAACTCTACAGACTGCAACTCCAACGGATACTCAGGCAGAGCTTTTTCCATGGGATGGCTATTGGCTTTGCGTTTGGCTTCTCACAGTTTCTTCTCTTCGCCTGTAATGCGCTCCTCCTGTGGTACACCGCGTTATCAGTAGACCGCAGATATATGAAATTGTCTACAGCTCTAACCGAGTACATGGTCTTCTCCTTTGCTACATTTGCTCTTGTGGAGCCATTCGGATTAGCACCTTACATTCTCAAGCGCCGTAGATCTCTCGCTTCAGTTTTTGAAATAATAGATCGAGTTCCTACAATCGAACCTGATGATACCTCGGCTCTTAGTCCGCCTAACGTGTATGGAAGCATTGAACTGAAAAACATCGACTTCTGCTACCCAACCCGCCCGGAAGTGTTAGTACTAAGCAACTTCAGTCTCAAAGTCAATGGCGGACAAACAGTAGCTGTGGTTGGTGTTTCTGGTTCTGGAAAGAGCACAATAATATCGTTGATCGAGAGATACTACGACCCAGTTGCTGGTCAGGTCTTATTAGATGGGCGAGACTTGAAGTCATATAATTTGAGATGGTTAAGAAGCCATATGGGTCTGATTCAACAGGAACCCATAATCTTTTCCACAACGATCAGAGAAAACATTATATACGCAAGGCACAATGCAAGTGAAGCTGAGATGAAGGAAGCAGCAAGGATTGCAAATGCCCACCATTTCATCAGCAGCTTACCTCACGGATACGACACACATATCGGGATGAGAGGTGTTGAGCTTACCCAAGGACAAAAACAGAGAATCGCTATAGCTCGGGTAGTGCTGAAGAATGCTCCAATACTGTTGATTGACGAAGCGAGTTCATCTATCGAATCCGAGTCGAGCCGTGTTGTGCAGGAAGCTCTTGATACATTGATAATGGGGAACAAAACAACAATTCTGATAGCGCATAGAGTAGCGATGATGAGACATGTGGATAACATTGTGGTTCTCAATGGAGGCAAAATAGTAGAGGAAGGTACGCATGATTGTTTAGCGGGTAAAAACGGATTGTATGTCCGTTTAATGCAACCACATTTTGGCAAGAATCTACGGCGACATCAACTGATCTAAAAGAGATTGGACTCATGTGCCTAATTGAGATTAGTTCAGTCACATACCAACCATCATGTGATATGCCACGAGATAACGTTATTGGATGTAGTTACAGGACATGCATCTGATCAAAGGCTTATCGGGTCCGGGATGACAGCAGATGAGCAGAAGTTGTACAACCACGGTTAGTTTCTGTAAGCAACTTAGGAGTTTGTAGACGTTAGATTCCCTTATTCTTTCAGGAGGCTAAGCAATGAAGTAGGACTGTGTTATTTATTCATTGATTGGTCTCTTAAGGTATATCGATTTGTTTATTGAAACTGAAGATTAGAGGCAATTTTATTTGCTGAGGTTTGCTTTTTTGTTGTTGTGAGTGATTTAGGTGGAGAAGTGTGTAATGGCTAGGAAGAAATATGTCTGTTTTGTAAATACATTATTTCCACTTTATTTGCAAGTTTGATTGAATTACTGAACCAACTCAGAATCTAACTCACAATGCCAAAACCATCGTTGGAGTTATAGAGAATATGAAAATATCAAATTGTTATCTACAGACAGTTTTGTAACCACAGAGAGAGAAAGATATATAGGAGTAAGATGTTTCTTGTGTTTGTCAAATCTGAAGGATCTTCAAAGAGTCGGCCACAACTTGAAGCTGCTTTTTCACTTTCCTCCACCTTCTCTCATTTGCTCCAACTATGAGAGTGTAGTATCTGTCTGCAACATCAAATCAGTCATAACACTTGTTTATTCCTCAATTTCTTCTCTCATCTATCTCATAATTCTTATAATCTGTGCTTACTGTTTCCAACTGCCACTGTTGCAAAGGAAGTGGTTGCATAGATAGGAGTTCTTAGTCCATACTCAAACGTGTAATAGTTCTTTCCATCTTCCACCCTCTGCATTTTCATCTCTTATTGTTTATAAAGATCCAATCTCTCAACAACTTTGATGATTCTTTAAGATGTTAACAATCATCTGACCTCTTTCATATCGTAGATGGTAGCTACTTGGTTTGGTGCTGCAAACTTATGCTTCACTAGATCATAAACCACCTGATGAACATATATAAGAATGATGAACCAATGTGAATTCTCTAATGACATAGATGGTAGAGGGAAAGTAAGGTGTGTAATACATACCTCTTCCATAGGACCTACTTCATGGATGTCGTTTTTCTCCGTTGGTATGAACCTGACCCGCACATTCTGCAGTTGCAAGTATCTATCTTTGAAGGCTGAATCATGTGCCCTGAAGTCAAATTCCTACGTAGTAAGGGCAGAACAGAGATATTCTCAATTCATTTATGTTTCATTCTTTCAACAAAAATGGAAACAAAGCCATTACCCACCCTCCAGTCTGATGGGTAATAGTAAGAATACCCGTCTTCTCGATCCACAAAAGGCGAGTAGCTTTTTGGTATCTCTGCAAACATGATATGAATCAACATATTAGGCTTTTGGTCCCAAAAGAATGAAGAAGAGAGGCAAAAACAAAACCCTTAGTTTTGCAGATTACCTTCAGCAAGAAGCAAAGTTGCTGGAATTGAAGTTGCCACTAAAGTTCCTACTCCCACAAGAGCTTGCCTTCTCTTCCAATTGTTTCCGCTGCCTTTTTGGTAAGCTATTGAATTTTAATAAAAATCAATCCACACAAGTCAATGTATTACGTATGAGAAGGAAAATGTCACAAGAGTTTAGTTTCTTACTACTCTCCGAGGAGTCGGCCTTACCACCGGATGAAAGTAAACAACAAGCTTTGAGTGATGGATTTGGACAGAGAATTTCTGTCTGGTAAGAAATATGAATCAATGAACAATAATGATTTTTAGTTTTCAGAAATGGAGACTGGAATCAGAACAGTGTTATTAACCTTGTGGGAGATTGTTGGTGAGAAACCACCACAGCGGATTGAGAGTGAGGAGACTGCCATAGTGGCTACAATTCACAAGACTTTTGATGATCAATGAACATTGCCTTAGTGTTCTATGTGGATAAGAAATTTCTGATTTTCGTCATTTCTCGGACTTCTCCATTCATCAACATGTGGATAAAAGGATAATGAAAGATGCAAACAATATGTGGTGATAGATCGATTTATGATCATTTACTGGTTAGAGAAGATACTGCATTTGTATGTTTACAGTTTATAAGTTAGTGAGTTTTAAAAAGAGAATCTTGATAAGTCAAAAACATAGAACTTGAATTCAACAATAAACTGCAACATGAATGTATTGTAAAACGTTTTTGCTCCAAAATACTACAATTACCAGATGATAGTAATAATAAATATCTTAAAAGCAAAACTGAGACTACAAGAGACAAAACCACAATAGTCTTTATAACTGCAGAGATAGATAGACTTAGATGATGCCGATCTTGTTAGCAACATCCAAAGCATCATAGTCTGGTGTAAGCCTCACGTAAGCCTTCTTGGTTCCATCAGGCCTGTAACAAAACCAAACCATAGTGTCAAATATATTGAACATAATCAATCTCACAACAAGGCTTCATAGAAAAATACTCTTTAAAGTACCTGATGAGTGTGTTCACTTTCTTGGTCTGGATGTCATACATCTTCTTAACAGCATCCTTAATCTTCTTCTTGTCAGCACGAATGTCAACAATGAAAACAAGAGTGTTGTTGTCTTCAATCTTCTTCATCGCAGATTCAGTGGTGAGTGGGTACTTAAGGATTTGGTAGTGATCCAACTTGTTCCTTGGAGTAGCGCTGATTTTTGGGTACTTACCAGTTCTAGGCTTGGTAAGAGTCTTTGGCCTGTGGAAGGTGACCTTGGTCCTAATCTTTTTGTCCTTCTTCTTGAAGGCTTGACCAGACTTCACAGCCTTTGCCGCCTTCAAGGCCTTGGCCTTAGGATCAGCCTTCTTGGTAGTATCAACTGCAAATTACATACAACAGAGAGTTTAAGCATCATATAATACTTTGATACAAATCTGACTTCAATACATGAATACTCAGAAACACGTCTACAGACAAAATTCATTTGGATACTACATTAATCTCACTTAGTTGAAGCTAATCAGGAAGATATTGAAACTAATCACCTAACGAAACATGATTAGAAAACATTAATCGAGACCAGATACTAGCGGGTTCAGCAAAACTAAAGTCTAGTAGAAGAAGATCCAAATCCATCATGTTCCAGTGAAGATTCAAGTGGTTATCAATGAAAAGATCGTACCTTTAGCCGGAGACATGGCTTGAAATGATTCTTCACACACGAAATCTGTGAAATTTTTAGATAGAAACCCAGAAAGCGAAGCTCAGTAATGAATCTGAAGAAAGAAATGTAGGACGATTTCGAGAGATAGTTTGCAAAATCGAGACACGAACCTGGAGAGGTGAAGCCGCTGATTCTCAAAACCCTAACTTACGCCGCAACAAGTTTTATAGTGGAAACTGAAACCCTAAGATACTTAGTTGGGTCTATAATGGGCCTTTTTACCACAATCATCATCTAACCCAGTAAGCTTTGGATTGAATAAATGGGCCTTTTACCATAATCGTCCATCGGACGCATAAGCCATAAGTGACGAAAAATTTCATTAGAAAAAAATGAAAATGAGCATAAGATCACTGATTCTTTTGGTTGCACAAAAAGATACTTAAAAGATAATATGGGCTTGCAACATTGTAAATAGGCCTTTGACCAAAATCATCATGTAAAACCCAAATAGAAAGTGAGCGTAAATTTAAGTTACTAGTTTATTTTTAACGTAATGGTATTGGCGTAAGAAACATACAAACGTGTCTTTTGTCTTACCATACAAACGTGTCTTTTGGCGTAAGAAACATATTTGCTTCTTCTCTTGTGTCTATGACCTTTCTTTGGTTTTGCCATTCCAAAGTAAATTATTACAGAATAAAATTTAGTCAGCTTTGGTTTGACTTGAAAGCATACAATCTTTGACCAAACCAAAGCAAATCGAACAATGGCTAACCAAAAAACAAACCAATTGGTCACGAAACTAAACAATAATCATTTACTTACGCTTGACAATAAGAGAACAACAAGCCTGCTCTACATGTCTAATATTTTACGATAATTGTGAAGAAGAAAGCTTTAGCTGAACTGGCTTCTACCATTTTTCAAAGGTTCTTCTATATCTTGGGTCGGTTGTATCTAATACAGTTTTTATACTACATAATAGAGTTTGAGAGGGCACATATGTGACTCATAACCATGTCATGTCACGGGGTCGTTTAATTGCAGTTGAATCTCAACTGTACACGTGTGTATGATGACTCCTCCAATCACGTGCGAGATCCCAAATCCATTGAGAGAACGCCACGTGGATAATTAGCAGAGACGTCTCTTCTAAAGGCTGGTCCAAGTATCTCTGTGGAGGAATGTCTTACTACCACAACAGTCGTAGTAGCTAGCCTCAATCTTTCTTAATTACCGATTTTACCCTCGCCGTCTCTTCAAATTTCCCATTTCCTTACCACTCTCTCTCTCTCTCAAAAAAAAAAAAAAAAAA
>Ga0041059_1003266_pt1 | contig 11241 bp, 11 predicted proteins | sample AraColnosormetaG_FD_56232 | JGI IMG/M metagenome (GOLD analysis project Ga0041059, IMG submission 56232) | Arabidopsis roots microbial communities from North Carolina, USA - Col MF nosort | ecosystem: Host-associated > Plants > Roots > Unclassified | place: USA: North Carolina | collected... | reverse complement strand
AAAAAAAAAAAAAAAAACTTTAAACATAAAAGCAACGTCATGACCAAACTTTAGCATTATTAGCCACATAAGTACAATTATTTTCATTTTTTGTCAAAAAATTGATTTATAAGGTTGGTAAAGAAAAGACTAAAATATGTATCATGATGTTTTCCCGATAATTAGGTACCAAAAATTATAGTCATCGATTAAAACCACACCGGTGAATTTTATCTCTGTTGATGTTTTTAAGGAATTTTTTTTTACGTTTTACTCATTTTCAAATGCCTCAAATATTTCAATTAAACGTTTGTGTGTGCCTATTTCACATAAATAAGCTTGTTTGGGAATTGTGATAGTCAAATATTGCGACCATCATTACAAATCATGTTTTTTTTTTCATGTCACTCACCACCATGAATTCTATGTGAGTTTTTTCCTTCTTTAAATAGTTGTATCCATATGTAGTATAAGTTAACTCGAATCTTAGCAACTAAAGCTAAACAAAATCTATAAATCCAAGTATTAAACCACAATTAAAGATGTGTTTTTAAGTGTGTGTGTGTGTGTTTATCCATTGTTCAAAGTCCAAAACTGAAAACTTTGAAAACAGAGCCATCTACGTATGAAGAGAGCCGACTTCATAGGGATGAAAAACAGAGCATTTCACTGTTTACAATAATCCCATAGCCGACTCAACAATTCCAAAGCTAAACAATAATAAACAAATCCTCATAAAAAGACAAATTTCAAAGACAAGAGAGAAGAGAGAGATAGAGAGCGTGGCCTCTAATCAACCCAACACCCTCTGTCAAAAACAAGCCTGACTTTCTTCTCCATCCCCATTTCTATCTGCGCATGTCTCTCTCTTTCTTCTCCATAAAAAACCAAATTCTCACTCTCTCATACCCTAAAGTTTCAACCTTTAAACCCTAAAACCAAAAAAGCTTCAGTCTTTTGCATCACTTCCCTTAAAGCTTCAACCTTTCTCCGATTATGCCGACGTCTGACTCCGGTGAACCACGGCGAATAGCTATGAAACCTAACGGCGTAACAGTTCCGATTTCTGACCAGCAAGAACAGCTTCCATGTCCTCGTTGTGACTCATCCAACACTAAGTTCTGTTACTACAACAACTACAACTTCTCTCAGCCTCGTCACTTCTGCAAAGCTTGTCGTCGTTACTGGACTCACGGTGGTACTCTCCGTGACGTTCCTGTCGGTGGTGGTACTCGTAAAAGCGCGAAACGTTCCCGCACTTGCTCGAACTCTTCTTCCTCCTCTGTTTCTGGTGTCGTCTCTAACTCTAACGGTGTTCCGTTACAAACGACGCCTGTTCTCTTCCCTCAGTCGTCAATCTCTAACGGCGTTACTCACACAGTAACTGAAAGCGACGGAAAGGGAAGTGCTTTATCTCTCTGTGGAAGTTTCACCTCCACTCTGTTGAACCATAACGCTGCTGCGACGGCTACGCATGGATCCGGTTCGGTTATTGGTATCGGAGGTTTTGGAATCGGACTCGGGTCGGGTTTTGATGACGTCAGCTTTGGACTCGGAAGAGCGATGTGGCCGTTTTCAACTGTTGGTACTGCGACAACGACGAATGTTGGGAGTAACGGTGGTCATCACGCTGTTCCAATGCCAGCCACGTGGCAGTTCGAGGGTTTAGAGAGCAACGCTGGTGGTGGATTTGTCTCCGGTGAGTACTTTGCGTGGCCGGATCTTTCCATCACAACTCCGGGAAACTCACTCAAATGAGAAAAGCTTCTGTCTTCATCAAAGGGCTTCAAAGTCTCTTCCTTTTTTTAGTCTCTATTGGTGATGTTGATCTCTTAGTTTGTGTCTTGTCAATTTAGAAACTTGTCTTCGGAAACTAGAAAACAGAGAAAGTTTGTGTTTTTTTGGCTCTATGTTCTTAACTTTGGTACTTTCTTCTGCTCTGTTTCGTTTAATTGATTTCGAATGGAAATGACTAAACTTGTTTAGAACAAACTTTTAATTTGAACAGACAAGTTTATTGAATGATGATTTGCACAACATATTTCTCTTTAATCTATTTAATTCATCTTGAGCTTGACTTACAACTTCTGGGTTCGACTGGTCTCCTGAGGAGAAAACTTGTGTATTGTTGTTGTTCACTTCAATCCAGCTCAATCCTGGATCTTTAGATGAAGCTAATCCTCTAATCTTCCTTCTCATCTCTGCAACATCCTCCCATCTCCCATTTACTGCATATAAATTTGATAGTAGAATGTGTGTTGCAGTGTCTTCTGGATCAAGTTTCAGTATTTGCTCAGCTGCATATAGTCCTATCTGCAAGTTTCTTGTGTTAACACATGCGCTTAGCAGAGTTCTCCAGAGCTCTGCTTGGTTGTTCCCGGGAGGAGATTGTTCTATCAGTTCCAGTGCCTCGTCTACTAACCCAGCTTTTGATACTAAATTCACCATGCAAGAGTAGTGCTTAAACCCTGCTTTGATGCCCTGTTCCTTCATTTGGTTCCATAGGAACTTACCTTGCAACGTTGATCCCCTGTGGCTACAGGCTGCTAATAAAGACAAGTATGTAACAGCATCTGGCATGAATCCGTTTTCTAGTATTTGCTCGAAGAAGCTCAGAGCTTTTTCTACCATTCCATGCTGACTATAAGCACCTAGCATCGAATTCCAACATTTCAAATCTGGATTTGAAGCAAGAGAGAATATTGTTTCTGCAGTTTCGTATTTACCGTTTTTCCCATACATGTCTACTAGCGCTCCACATACTGACATAACACAATCGAATCCCGTCCTTATGGCAAGACAATGGAAAACTTCACCTTGTCTTAGCATTGCCATATCTGAACATGCTCCTATGACACTACTCAGGGAAAAACCATCACTTCTATTCTTTTCTCTGTACATTTCAATGAAGAATTGGACCGCTAATTCGCTGTTTCCTAATCTAGAATGCCCTACGATCATCTCAGTCCAGAGAACAACATCCCTTTCCTTCATCACATCAAACACCTTCTGTGCAGATTCAGCTTCCCTGTTCTTGAAGTACATCGACAATAGTGTTGTTCCAACAAAAACACTCCTTTCATATCCTAATTTCGTTACTTGTCCGTGAAGAAGCTTCCCATGAACAAATCTTTCTGGTTCCGCTGTCGCAGATATAGCAGCAGAGAAAGTATATTCATCCGGCCGAGGTGTGGACATCCTCAGCAACCTTCTATACATAAGCATCGCTTGCTCTCCAAAGCCGTTTTCTGAGCACCCTGAAATAATCGAGTTCCATGAAACCAAATTTGGGTTATGAATCCTCCCAAACACATAAAATGCTTCCCTCATGTCTCCACAACTGCAATACATGTCAAGAAGAGCATTATCTAGAGGTAAATCAGCTAAACTATCAGAGACTATTATCCGGGCATGGATTAGTTTCCCCAGTGAATAGCTTCCCAATTTACTACAACCATTCAACACAATCGAATACGTGAACTGCGTTGGATCAACACCAGACATCAACATGTTTCGAAAGAACATAAGCCCATCTTCTATCTTATCATTTTTCAAACTCCCAACTATCATTGTGTTCCAAGCAACCGCATCTCTATTATTTACACAGTCAAATATTCTCCTCGCAGATTCTAAGTCCCCGCAACTAGAGTACATCCCCAAAACCGATGTCTGGACAACTACATTATCTGAATAACCAAGCTTTATAATCTGCGAGTTTAATGATGACCCCATTAAAACATCCTCAAGCACAGCACATACTTGCACTAAGCTAGTGAAAGTTGAACTATTGGGCTTCACGTACTCAAACGCCATATGGGTTGTTAGAGGAAACGCATAACTTGCAAAATCTGGGTTCCGGGAATACGCCGAATAAAGCGCATTATAAGAAACTACGTTTCTGTGAGGCATTTTGTCGAACACTTTCCGTGCTTGTTCCAGTGAACCACACCTCACATACATTGAGATGAGATTGTTATTTGCGTACGGAGACTCGGTAGCGGCGCCAGCGCCGGCGGTGAGGACGAGAGCGTGGATCTGACGCGCCCGTTTTAGTACCGTGATCGAGACGCATTTCCGTGTAAGTTCTACAACGGAAGAAGCTATTTCGTTCAGTGGCATAAAAAAGCTAAAGAAAGCTTCAGGTTTTCCAAAAGAAAATTGAAATAGTTGCCCTTTTAAGAAGATTGTCCTCGCAGATTCTAAGTCCCCTCAACTGGAGTACATCTACATCATCTGAAAAGATCCAAGCTTTATAATCTGCGAATGCAGTGATGATCCCATGGAAACATACTCAAATACAGCACTAAGCTAGTGAAAGTTGAACTAATGGGATTCACGTACTCAGACGCCACATGGATTATTAGACTAAACGCATATCTTGCAGAATCTGGGTTCCGGGAATACTCCGAATAGAGTTACAATGTTTCTCTGAGGCATTTTGTCGAACACTTTCCGTGCTTGTTCCAGCGAACTACACCTCACGTACATCGATATGAGATTGTTATTTGCGTACGGATACTCGGCAGCGGCGTCTACGGTGAGGAGGAGAGCGTGGAGCTAACGCGCCTGTTTTAGTGCCAAAAGTTGTACAACGGAAGAAGCTACTTCGTTCAGCTTGTTCGCAGGGCGGCAATTCACATTCTCTCTATAAAGCGAAGTTTCGAAACGATGCGTTTCATTTGAACTCACCTTTTAAACGCCGTGTTTGACTTTAAAGTTTAATCTAACCTGTCTCTACAAACAATACGCTGCGTTTCATCGAACCTCTCGTCATAACAAAAACGCTACGTTTTAATAAGAGTTTATTGATCCCCGGCGAGAGTGAACTGTCGTCGTTGTAAAATGGCTACCGGAAACTTGGCTTCTCGTCTTCATCTCTTGATCGATCTTTGTGTTCGCCAATTCCCTGTAAGTATTATTCTTCAGCTCTTGTTCTCCGTTTCGTTATGAGTTATTGTAACTATGTGTAATTGTATAAACGCAATTGGTTCTCGGAGTCATGTAGGAAAGAGAAGAAGTAACTTTGCCGACGAAGGAAACGGAAAAAGATCTGCTTCTTTCTCTATCTCAGGTTCATCATTGTCGATGATTTTTTTGCTTCCTGTGTGTTAATCCTCGAAGCTCCGGTCCTCTTAAATTGGATAGTTTTTTTTTTTTTTACAGGTGTTGAGAGAAATTCAATCTTGGAGGAGCGAAATTTCATGTGATAAGGCGGNGGTGAGTTCATTGCTTTAAGAATTCCTAATATTTTAAGATTGTATAGGTTGGTTGATGAGTATTGGAGCTATTTGATTAGCTAAGATTTTCAATAGGAATCGCGAGAGGAGACTGTTGTTGATCATGATGAATCTGCTGATGCTTTATATGGTCCAGACTCTATAGAGTATTTATGCTTAGAAAGACTTGTGGCGGATCTTGTAAGTTTCTCATTCTGCTGTTAGGTAGAGTTGTCTATGATCCTTAGCTTGATCTGGTTTCTCTGGCAGGTTTGTTTGTTGGGTATGGAGAATGTGCATGTTAAACATTTGGCTGGCAACATACTTGTGGAAGTATCCGGTTGTCTTGTTGAATCTGTATGTTACATCTGCCTCACTCGGGATTTTAGAATGTTGTATTCTTCCAGCTCTCATACTCACTCATTTGTTTTTCCTAGGGAAGTCAATGGGATGAGTTCATTCGTTTGCTTTGTGAATGTTTGCGGTTAGCAGTTATCTACAGTTTCCCAATTCCTGCTGTAGGATCTGAAACTGGATTTGGAAGTCTAGATCAATGTTTCTTCGGTTCTGATGTTCTTAAATGTAAGCTGGAAAAGGCTAACTGGTCCACGGTGTCGGATATCTTTCGAGTTCTTCGTAATATATTGAAGCGCTTGAGCCAAGAAGACAATGAGGAAATTTTTGATGTATACTTGGAATCTGTCAACTCTACACTTGCAAAAGTTCCTTGGTGCCGATTGGATACTATTTTTTCTCATCAGCATGGTAGTGGTGAAAGAAATTTCCAAGGTCAGAGTGGAAACAGTGAGGAAGCAACTGTATTTCTTGGGAGCTTTGTCCAGTTTCTCTGTTCCATGGTTCAGCAGGTTCATGTTGTAGAAGATTCTGATGATTTTGAACCTTCATATTTGATCCTCCAAAAAACCATCAAGCTTATTCCGGATCTCCTCCGTTGGTGCCAACCAAAGTTGAAAAGTCAAAGTGGCTCTTGCATGTCAAGATACCTAGGGCACAAGTTACTGGTACGTATTTCCATCTGTTTCTAATCTTACAAGTTCAGAGAACCACTTTGCTTTGTTTCTTGATATATCTCGGATAATAACTTCATCCTACACGACTGTCTCCCCCTTTTTGTAGGTGTTGATGATCAGGCTTACTGATAAGTCCAAAATCAAATGTACCATTCTTCTTTCATGGCTGCAATATTTGCAACGGGATTCTCAAGGCTTTCTTCAACACACCCTAACAAAGTTTAAACCCGTTCAAGATAATTGTTTGGAGGGTTCGCCATTCTTTGTGAGTTTGTCTGATAGGGAGGTCAATGAGATGCATTCTAATCATTTGCAAAGACTCTCTGTGTTTCTGTTCCTACGGTGCTCCTTCACTTTGATTTACTCAAGTAGACATAACGACAAGCTATGTGAGTTTGATTGTAGAAAGAAAGGGATGGCAGAGATGTTTAAATGGATTGAACGACAGATTCCAGGCAATATGTTTTCTGATCACAGAATTTATAGCAAGAAGAATGTTGAATTTTCTGCATCCTTCGTTCGGCTGTTCATGCATGAGGTTTTGGGTTATCATTCTGTATTTGCCATTCGTATTTGGTGTTTTAGTTTAACACCATACACTAGAGCTCTGTTATAACTTTTCTATGTTAAACTGTAGGATGATCTATTATTTAAAGTCCTCCTGCAATTGCTGTCTGTACCATTGCATAGACAGGAATTGTAAGTAGGGTAAAACACTTGCCTTTCTGCAAACAGTTATCTAGATTTCTGTGAGTTCTTATGGGCATTTTTTTACTTACAGGCCTAACGTGGAAGGGGGTTCGCTTGAAGATGAGGAACAAATTACTCTCTTCCGTTTATCAACCTTGTTCAATCCTGTAAGATTATTCTGTATATTTCTTTCAGAGGTAATTTTCATATAACATTCTCATAATCTCTTGTGCTATTTTCCATTTAGGCTTGGTAATATGTTCATCATTCACCTCTGTCTTCTGTTTTCAGCTGCATTATGATCATCAAGTACTTCTTGATTACCTTATATCTAAAGATATTGGGGCTAGCTGCGCAGAGTACCTGCTGAGGTTAATCCTTTTCTCTTAAGAATTTGCATATCAACTGCTCCATCTTGAGTAATAAGATTGGATATGATCTGTTAGTTTGTGTGAGACCAGCCATGTTAGCTCGTACTCTAGTCTTTGAATGATTTCTCTAGTTTACAAATTACGTTATGAATTTTCCAAACAAATACTTATAGGTTGATTCCCATATGACATCCGCTGTTTTTTCCTGGTAGATGCTTGCGTGCAGTATGTGATTCATGGACTCTATTTGTGGAATTCCCATTTGAAGGAAGTACAGATGCTCCATCTCCGAAGAGAAGAAAAGTTTTGCCTGAGACTTCTGAGGTTGAACAAAACTGGAGATTACATGCCCAGGCTTTTGAAGACGCCAAAGATTGTCTGCTTTCGTTACAAAATTCAGTTGTTAAGCTACATCAGAAGAAACTGTTTCCATACAACCCAGAGGCTCTTCTACGACGGTCAGTCTTATTTTCGCAACTTGTAAACTCACCTACGCATATAAATCAGCTAAATAAACCTTCTTCTATTGTGAGGCAGTTTGTCAAGGTTTCATGAGCTCTGTCTATCCCATGAGTAATATATCTGGACCAAAGGTAAATCAGTTGCAAATATGGATTCAAAAGAACTGTTATATGAAAATTGTCATATGCTTATGGTTTAGCAAAATGTTGTGATCCTTAGTTTGTGGGTTGCGGTAATTAGGAAGTCAGATTCAACAAATTATACTTCTCTGTTAGCTGCTAGATAAGTCTCTAACCTCTCAATTTGGTGCTTCTCAGGTGAGATTCTCTGAGACAGAACAGAAGGATCAGATGCCAACACAAAGAAGTCTCCTTTCCAGATCAAATTTCAAACTAATCGGCTCACCAGTAGAAGTGTATGTAAGTTTGAGAATCTCATGTCTAATCGAATTTTCTTGGGGTACTTCTGACACAAGTGTAGCTGACATGAGCTGTGTTTCTGCAGAGAGATCCTACATTCTTTGGTTGGTGCAGCTGCTATGAAACAGAGAGCATTATGTTCTTGCCTCCACAATCCAAATCTGAATGGTATAAGATACTCTCTAGTCAAGCTAATGTGAAACTGCCCCAGCCAATTAGAGTAAGCAATGAAGTGTAGAATATCAAGAATCACAAATATTGAAACTCTCTTATTCATATCATAGATGTAACTGAGCCCAAATCATACACAGGTGTCATCATTTTACATTTAGTTATATTTCGCTGCTATTTCTTGTAGCAGTTGAGAAAGTTCATGAGGCTTAGTGAGCATAGCCATGTGACCAGCTTCTTCAATCCGCTTAACTTCGTGAGGCTCGTAGTTACTAATCATCCACTTCTGAATCTCCTCTGGAACCACATTGTCGCCTTCACAGACAATAAACACTCTCTTCCCAGATCCATACCTCTCCTTTGTTATCAGATCTTCACCTCCCATTTCCTTAGTGTATAACCAGCTTGGTTTCATCAACGCCATGGCTAATTCTAGATCCTGCAATCAGATTACCAATCAGTGACCACCTGATCTCAGACAAACTATGCCATAATCATAACTGTAGTGGACTCACCTCTAACTGGCAATTACTATATGCCTTCTCCTTCAAGAAACTAGTACCGAACAAAACTGAACTTGGTGGGTGTTCTAATCCTTCCTCGAATGTAAACTCACAGTCCATAGCGAAACCCTCTGGTAGTCTCGTAAAATACTGCAAACAAACAGAAAGTGACAAGAGATTATAAGATAAGTTCTTAAGAATGGTACCAAACAAAATAAGATAAGAAGAGACTAATTTCTTTTTCCGGCGACCTCTTGAATCAAAACCGCCGGAGGAGAGTCATGGTGCGGCATGTAAGCAGAGAGGAAGATTCCGACAGAGACTTTGGTCGGAAACCTTTCCATAGCAAGAGAAGTTCCAATGCCACCATAGCTATGACCAACAAGAACCACTTTCTCGTTTTCAGGGAGAGACTCCATGAAACTCATCAAAGGCTCTAGATACGCCGACACCAAACGAACCTCATGGAGCTGCCTCGTGTCGACACCGGAGCCACCAAGGTCGATAGCTGTCACACGGTGACCATCGAGCTTGAGCTTTGCAGCTAGTTTGAACCAGCACCATGCTCCATGACATGAGCCGTGGACAAAGACGAAGTGATGGAGTTGTTGTTGCTGCATGTGGTGTGTTTGCATTTGGTATTGCTTTTGGTATGTCATGTTATCTTTTGTCCATTCGTTTGTTATATATATACACATCAGGGCACATAGTTTTCTGGTTCTGCTTATAACTCTTGGTTTACCAATTCGACCTTATTTGGACGGTTAGGATACGTGTTTCATACTTTATCTGTTTATGATTCCAAGAAGGCAATAATAATTACAGTATAAGATTAAGGAAAAAATCTAAAAAATCTAAAAATGGGGTGAATCTCTTACTCCCTCTGTTTCTATATGTAGTTTTAGGATTTTGTTTTTTTGCAAAATAAGTGTTAGTTTTATTTTTCTATGCAAAAATTAAATGTACTTAATAGTTTTAGACCAATTATGTTTTACATCATATTTTCTTATTGGTTGATTTAGTTGTAGTTAATGATATTTTATTAAAAATAGATGTAATAATTGAAAATTTTGTGTTTTCTTAATTTGTGTAAAAAATCTGTAAACTATAAATAATGTGAAGCAGAGGGAATAGTATTTAAAAATTACACAATTATACAATCTCTTATTATGTTTTAAATATTGGGTTATAGATTATAGTATACTGCGAAAGGTTTATGATTACAATTTTTGGTTATACTCACACCTTACCATGTAAAAGCAAAAAAAAGTATTGGACAGTTAAAGTTATTTTTATTCTACGGTTTTTTTTGCTTCGAATAATTACAATTTATGAAAACATTAAACATTCTAAAGCCATTTAAAATGGACCATATTCTTAGTCTAACTGTCTATATGATCCCATATTATTATTTCGTGATACGAAATATATCATACTTTTTTTTTTTTAAGAATGATGTTTACCTCTTGTTTGAGGTTTGTCTTTATGTACGATTCATAAAATCGTCGGCAAAAATAAAATTTTCAATTAGTGGGTTAATTATTCTTAATTAGTGGAGTAATTGATATTATGAAGTAGAAAAGAGATTGCGCAACAAGAATAAAATATTAGTCGGTTAATTAAGGGTTTCACGCAAAAAAAAAGTAATGACTTTTTGTTAATCAATGGAAAGAAAAAAATTGGACGGTTAAAGTTAAGAACGTGTGAAAACAATATGCAAAGGCATTGTGGAATCAGAAGTCCATAGTGACAATTGACAAATATGAAACTGTTCAACTTTTTTTTTCTTTCTATCTATCTCTTTAAATCTTGTCAGTGCAAGTCAGATCAGTTAATTATGACATTTACTCGGCCATTGCAACTTTTTCGAGTCAGTATTTGGTTATCTAAACGTTACAAGAGAAATGACAACAAGAGAAATATAACGTTTGATTGGATACAGTGTACAAAATAGACTAAATTAACCGTTCTATTTTAGAACAGTCAATAAATCATCACAGATGATGATTTTTTATGTAAAAAAGTCTGTAGTTAGTCAGCCCAATACCGTTTTTTTTTCATCTACACTATAATAAATTATAGGTTACGAATGCTAAATAAAAAGCGGTTCGAACCGCAAACGGATTCGTCCGCTCTAATCGCCATAACCATTTGAATCCATAAGGTATTATAATAAAAATTAGGTGAGATGCATATTTTTTTGTGTGTTTAAGCTTTCTGTCTGAGATATTGTTTTTCTTCAAATATTGGTAATGGCTCAAGAATTCTCAAACAAATTTCTTATTTTAACAATGTAGTATATAATAATATCTCAATAAACACTTATTTGAATCTAGGGATATAAACTGGATATATTTGGTGCTTTTCATAATTGTGCTCTTCATACCAAAAAAAAAAAA
>Ga0041059_1003265_pt1 | contig 11241 bp, 12 predicted proteins | sample AraColnosormetaG_FD_56232 | JGI IMG/M metagenome (GOLD analysis project Ga0041059, IMG submission 56232) | Arabidopsis roots microbial communities from North Carolina, USA - Col MF nosort | ecosystem: Host-associated > Plants > Roots > Unclassified | place: USA: North Carolina | collected... | reverse complement strand
GTTTGTCCATTGTGTAGCTGTAATGGTTTTGAATCGGAAATGTAGGGAGATGAACGACTTTGCGGATTTATGGGAAATTTCAATAAAAATATTTAAGCAGAGTTCAAAAAAATAAAACAGGAAAACAAAATACGCCGTTGCCGGGGATCGAACCCGGGTCACCCGCGTGACAGGCGGGAATACTTACCACTATACTACAACGACTTTGTTGCTACGTTAGTTTTATTTACTTATTTAATTTTAATCTATAAACTGAGACGTGGGATATAAGAAGAAACCCTAATTCTACTACAACGATCTTTGTTGATTGTTGAAACCATAAAAGAAAAAAATATGGAGAAGATGTCCGATCTTCCCCGGGAATTGGTAGAGGAAATACTCTCAAGGGTTCCAGTGAAATCGATGAGAGAAGTCCGAGTGACTTGCAAAACGTGGAACGCTTTATCAAAGCACATTAGTAAAGCAGAAGCTGCAAGGGAAGGAGAGTTTCTTGGGATCGCGAAGGTGTGGAACAGGGTTTATTTAAATAGTGTCAATCTCCATGTTCTTATGTTCCAAAGTTCTTTCTTACATACAGAAAAAGGGGATTTCTTTCTTACATGTTCTTATGTTCCAAGTTCAGTGTTCTTTTGAGTTTTGGATTTGATAAGAAACGTTAGAAATTTTTGTTTGTTACAGTTTGACATCAATTCTGCTTGTTTTCCTAATATCAGAACCAGGACCAATTAGCTAGCTGGCAAGTGGTCACTCAGCCAGCTACTGTATACTCCGATGAAAGAAAACAGAGGCAGAATCAACCTTAACAAGTAACAAACTTTGTTAGAAACATACATAGAAGAAATTTGCCGCCATAAGACATACAAAGCTGATGTAGTTCGACAGAGCTTGCTAACTGCTAAGCATATGGGGTGGGGTTATATGCTATATGCTATATAATTATACATTGTACATAGATAAAAAAAAAGTCTTTCTTGAGCTTATTTAGTTCCAACTCCTTTTGATGAACTCAGCCTTCTTTGACAACTTGAAGCATACATGTTCGTTTTTGTTGTTTTGTACTCCTCTAAGAGCACTACATGATGAAGGAAAGCTTCACTTGAAAAATTAATGTTTCTTTTAAACTTGTAAGTAAAGGAGTCTTCTTCTCTTCCTATGAGATAACTTTCTCTTGGTGACACCATTTTCTTTTTGCTATTTTGAAGAATATTTCCGGTGAATTATACAGTTTTTAAAATTCTTTCTACTCAGATATGTTACAAATTAAACCAACAAAACTGTCACATTACCAAGAAAAAAAAGAAAAAGAGAAATAAGAAACAAAATTACCTGAAAGGAATTGGTGTGGGTGTGGTGTTGAGAGTCAAATAACCATGTCAATGGGTTTCCTCTAGCCCTTGTGCTATAATCAGTCCCAGAAGAAGTTTTGCCGTAATTCATTCTTGTTGTTTTCTATTCCTTGGCTGCGTGTTCTTATTGTTGTTGATTTCAGTAATGCAATGAAGGATGCTATGAAGGATGCTATGAAGGAGATACGATCGTCTTTTCAGGCTATGAGGTTGATTGTAGTGTGTTCTTTTGTTTCTATGTTTTGGAAACTTTTGCTCTGTTTGTTCTTTGTGTAGCTCTAATGGTTTTGAATCGGAAATGTAGAAAGATGAACGACACAGCGGATTTGTGGAAAATTTTCAAAATAAAAAAGACGCCTTTGCCGGGGATCGAACCCGGGTCACCCGCGTGACAGGCGGGAATACTTACCACTATACTACAACGACCTTGTTGCTACGTAAATCTTATTTAACATTTTAATTGTAATTGTAATTGTAAACTGAGACGTGACTCTGCCTCTGCCGTTTGAGGCTAATTATGATATTGCGACTCTATCTGCATTTGGAGAAGAGCAGCTTGCAGTTTTATTTCAACCTTTTGAAGGCTATGTGATGGAGATTTGGGTTACGACTAAGATAGAGCCTAGTGCCGTGAGTTCTTAGCGGTTGTTGATATGATTTATGAAACCACTATATGATGGGAGTGGTGTGTGTTCTTTTCTATCTCTTTGTTGTAAAATTTTGCTTGTTTGTTCATTGTGTAGTTCTACTGGTTTTGAATCGTAATCGGATCGGGGCTTACCAGTTACCACTATACTACATAGACCAACCTTGTTGATACCCTTTTTCTGTATTTATTTAAATATTTTATCTAAATAGTAAATAGAGAAGTCGATTAGACCTAAAATACCTTCTCAAAGACGTTACAAATAAGAAGAAATTAAACCCTAATTTATTTATTCCAAAGATCTTTGTTCATTCTTGAAAAAAAAACAAAAAATGGCGACGATGGTAGAGGAGATACATTTTTGCATCAACTCTACTTATTTACCTAAACCAGATCCAAGTTCTGTATGCAACATCACTCATCTAGCTATTCCGAGATGCTGCGTAATGCATGTGTATCCTTATTCTCACGGCAATACTGTTAATTTCTTTCTTTCTTGGCAATTTTCAATAATAACCAGGTGTTACAAACTAGTTCTAAATCTTGTTTTAAATTTCTTCCCTACCATTAAACCAATAAAACTGTCTCCTTAATTGGCAAGAAAATAAAAAGAGAAATAAGAAACAAAACTTGAATGGAAACATATAAGTTGGTGATCTACAAAATGTTTCTAATGGAATCTAGTAGATAAATGTCTGTGCAGTTGAGAATCAGTAGGCATAAACACTGGAAGTTGGTCTCCTCTCTGTGATCTAACCTGTTGAAAATAACCAGTCAATGGGTTTCCTCTAGCCCTTCTGCTACGATCAGTCCCAGTAGAAGTTATGGTGTTGAGACATTCATTACCAAGAGGACCTCCAACATCTGTTCCGGGAATCCGAGACAACGATACAAACCGGCCAGCTTCTGGATCCCAAACTACTGAACTCTCATCGCTTGACGGCAAGTTTCTTCTAGCTGCAACAACAGCATTTCTGCTTTCTTCCTCGTTTAAAGGTGACTCGTTAGCTGGTGATGACATGTACATTGGGTTGAAGTGATCTCTCGTCAAACCTGGACTACTAAGGCTACAAGACTCTGAATCAGCAGGTTTGCCTCTTCCGGGGCTGCTTCTCCCGCTTACATTGCTGCTGGTTTTGTAAGGGTTTTGCCGCGAACTTACAGGAAGAAGCACTGATGAAGATGCACGTGCTTTTGCAGCTGCTTTAGATGCTTCTTTTGAGTCAAGTTTTGCCAGCTTCCATGGATTGATCCTTACTTGTTGACGCTGAGGTGGCTTCTTCTGTGAAAGTGAGTCGGGATCTATTGTGGATCGTACAGGTCCAGGCTCCAAATGCTGGATAACATCGTCCTGGCAAAACAAAATTTATTATACAACTGAAGAAAGCGGAAAACAGAAGAGATTTGGTGTTTTTACCTGTTGGTCCACGAATATGTTTGGGGGTGTACACAAGGAGGCACCACGGTATTGAATGCTCAATCCGAGAGAGCTTCTAGCACTCGTGGCTGTCACAGCTGAGCTTGCAGGTGAAGGATACTGGCTTGTTTGGTCTAGCTCATCTACAGATGTTCCAAGTGGTTCAGTTTGCGCTCTCAGGGCAACAACATATTCATATGTTGTGATTCCCTACAGCCACAAAAGTGACATATCAACGCTCAGCTTTGTGTTTCCTTATGTGTTTGTCAGTGGAGCGTAGAATTCAAAAAATGGTGCAAGAAAAAGTATATACAAAACCTTTCGGATCAAAATCATATGGAAAAAGAAAAGTTCCCCAAGAGGTATCAAAGCCAGTAACGAGAGAGTTGTACAAACAACCTGCAGAATGAGAAAGCAAGCTCAAGTCGGAAACTAAGCATTGATAGAAAACAGAATAAACCAGTATTTTCTTTGAGAATACTTACCACAACAGCGGCAAATGGAGGACGGGAGAACCCAAGCCCAAGCTTTTCAGTTATAAGATGTTCCATCGCCTTTTGGTCCACGAAACATCGAACAAATACAGTAACACCAACTCCAAATTCAGCTATAAGCTGACACCATATTTGCAAAGTCATATCATATGGATATGTTAAAATATTATCAGATGAGATAAAGCGTAGGCAGAAACAACCTTAAAATAACAAACTGTGTTGGAAACATACCCAAAAGAAGCTTGCTGCCATAAGACACACAAAGCTGATGTAGTTTTTCTGCCCCACACAGTTATTCAGCCACTAAGGCAAAAAGAAACTTAACATATCAGTTTAAATTGCTAAGTCAGAAACCCAACAAAAACAATAAAATTTTCAAGTTGCTTACCCGGCAATGGTGATCAAACCCATCTACACACTTGCCACAACTTCGACAGTGCTTGCTAAACATACGTACCTTCAAGAAAAGAATGTGCTGTTACAGTACAAGATGCAATGAGAAGCTTCTAACCAGAAGGTAAAAATGTACTATACCTCAGCATTGCACAATGAGCAGAACAAAGCTTCTTCTTGTTCGTTTGATTGCTCTTGTTGGGTATCTCTACGGCAATCTTGTATTACTAAACAACCACAAATGAATCTTCCTATAGCACTACAGCAACCTGAGCCGTGTCTAATATATGGCCCACCATCAATTGCTGAAGCATTCTCTGCAACAGAGACATCACTATAAGAAAGAAGTATCCGATTTATGTAAGCCTTATACACAACATCATCGGGTAGAGAACGTACCAGGAACATAGTTACTGTTCTGTGACTTATGAGCTGGAGTGTTATCAGCCTTCACAAAGATTCCAGGATCTGCAGGATCTATACCAGTGCATCGGATGTAAAGAACTAAAACCGAAAACGCCTGTAAAATCATTATGCAAACTCTATGAATAAATTGCCATAGTGATGAGAGATGTGAGATAAAGAACAAGTTTAATGCAACTGAGAGCTTAGTGTAACAATGTTTCGTTTTAGGTCTTACCAGGAAAGAGTAAACACCAATGGCAATATATTCATAGAGTTTGTTTCCAAGAAATGGAGCAAAGAAGGCATAGTAAGCGACAGTTAGCAAGAAAAATACAGTTATGGCAACAACCTGCACAGCAACATGAGCAACAGACCATGTTAGATAACCATATACATAAACTTAAATGTGTGTTTTATCCACAAACACATAAAGCAGAGGAAAAAGAAAAGATTTTGAAAACTATGTGAATACTATATCACAACAAAGTAAACTACCAGATACGAACAAAACATTTGATGTCATTTTCAAAAGGATTAGAAAAAGGAACAAACTTGTCACAATAGCAGATTACGACAGGAATTTCCCAAATCGTTAAAACCAAAGTCAAAGACAGAACCCAATCAATACTCTCAGTGAAGTATTGTAAGGAAAAAAACCTGAAATGTGTGAGCTGGAAGTTGCCATCCATGTCTTCTCGCCATTGCAATGAAGAAACCCACAACCCCTAATTAATTTATCTCGGGAAACCAGATAAACCCTAGATTACTAGAGGAAATATCCTAAACCTAAAAACCTTGAACTCGTTAAAAAATTGAAGATCAATAGATTTTCGAAATTCTTTTTTTCCCCCTAAACTCAGCTCCTACACTAACATCATGAGCTTGACCGAGTGTATAGCACTTGATTAAGTCGACTAGTGAGGAAAATTTCAGGACTTAAAAGGTTCATCTGCTTGAATTTTATCAATCAGAGAGTGTCTCTCGGGGACGAAGTCACAGGCAGTTAGAGATATAAATGAAGAACATTAAGGACTGGTTTAGACTTACACAAGAATTTTCTTTTTATTTCTGAAATTCACAAAAATTCGATTTGTTAATATATTTATTTTTAATTTAACAGTTTTCTAATATTAAATTTGTTAATAAATTTTTAATTCAATAGTTTTACTCTTGTTCAAATTATCTCAATCAAACATTAAATGTTAATGTCAAATAGAAACATATTTCTCCCTATTGTTTTTTCTATCTTTATAAATGAGATTATATAGTATAATTAGCAAATTACAGGATGTTTGTCCATAATGGGGAGAAAACAAATAAAAGTATAAAAAACAATTCCTGATCAAATTAGTTAAGTTAAAGTGTATACGTGGCAAACCATTATAGCTAGCTGGGTTTGGAAGAAGTCAGAGACGCCGTGTCGTTTCTCATCTCGCCGGTCAACTTTTGAGAGAGAGAAGAAGAAAAATGCATTTGAGTGAGAATGAAGGTGTCGAAGGTAACACCTTCGTGGTCACTGGAGGTCTTGGCTTCGTCGGTGCAGCTCTCTGCTTAGAGCTCGTTCGTCGTGGTGCTCGCCAAGTTCGCTCTTTTGACCTCCGTCACTCTTCTCCTTGGTCCGATGATCTCAAAAACAGTGGCGTTCGCTGCATTCAAGGTTCCAATTTCATCGATCCATTAAACCCTTTTTCAATTTGATCTGTAACTTCTGAATCTCAAGTTTTTAGTGTTAGATCAGTTCCGGATTTATATATTGTGATGATGATGTCACAGGTGATGTGACTAAGAAACAAGATGTGGATAACGCTTTAGATGGAGCAGACTGTGTTTTGCATCTTGCTTCTTATGGTATGTCTGGGAAGGAGATGCTTCGGTTTGGTCGTTGTGATGAGGTTAACATCAACGGGACTTGTAATGTCTTGGAAGCTGCGTTTAAACATGAGATTACAAGAATTGTGTATGTTAGCACTTACAATGTTGTGTTTGGTGGTAAAGAGATTCTCAATGGTAATGAAGGTTTGCCTTATTTCCCTCTTGATGATCATGTTGATGCATATAGTCGAACTAAATCGATTGCAGAACAGTTGGTTCTCAAGAGTAATGGTCGACCTTTTAAGTAAGTCTGGTTCTTGATTCTTCAATAGAGGAAATGTTGAGGTTTTTATGCTTATCAGTGGCTGTGCTTATGTAGGAATGGAGGCAAACGGATGTATACATGTGCGATTCGTCCAGCGGCTATATATGGACCTGGCGAAGATAGGCATCTTCCTAGGATTGTTACTCTAACAAAGTTGGGTTTGGCTCTCTTCAAGATCGGTGAACCGAGTGTCAAATCAGACTGGATTTATGTCGAAAACCTTGTCCTAGCAATCATCTTGGCAAGTATGGGACTCTTGGATGACATTCCTGGCAGAGAAGGACAACCTGTTGCTGCTGGTCAACCATATTTTGTCTCTGACGGTAAATGCATCTCTTAAACCTTAAAACTAGCTTCCTAAAGCAAGCTGAAGTATTTTGCATTGGCGATGTTGTAGGTTACCCGGTGAATACCTTTGAGTTTCTGCGTCCTTTACTAAAAAGTTTAGACTATGACCTGCCCAAGTGTACAATCTCTGTACCTTTTGCGCTGTCCTTGGGTAAGATCTTCCAAGGTTTCTACACTGTGCTATATCCATGGCTATCAAAGAGCTGGTTACCACAGCCCCTTGTTCTTCCTGCTGAAGTCTACAAGGTAACAGTTTTTTTCCCAACTCATATTCCAGCTGAGATCATAAACCAACTTGTATGAAACTTTTGATGTGGTGCAGGTCGGTGTTACCCATTATTTCTCATATCTTAAAGCCAAGGAGGAGCTTGGATATGTTCCATTCAAGAGCTCCAAGGAAGGTATGGCTGCAACTATCTCATACTGGCAGGAAAGGAAGCGGAGATCTTTAGACGGTCCAACCATGTTCACTTGGATAGCTGTTACAATAGGAATGTCTGCTCTTTTTGCTGCCGGATGGTTACCCGACATAGGACCTGTGCCTTTCTTAAGAGCCATACACCTCTTCTTTTTCCGGACAATCACGATTGTAAAGGCTGTCTTCATTGTAGCAGTGGTACTACATGTTGCAGAAGGAATCTATGCGTGGTTTCTGGCTAAACGAGTCGACCCAGGAAATGCAATGGGGTGGTTCTTGCAAACCAGCGCTCTCGGGTTTTTCTCAATGCGGTTTTTATTGAAGAGAGCGAAAGAGCACCAGATTTAAACCCAGCCTTGTTTTGATGTTGTAATCAAAAAAAGTTTTACATGACTTGAATGTTTTCAAGATTGAAAAACACAAAATAAAAGATCTACATTAATCAGGATATTCCAATTTCTGAACAACTTATGGTTCCGAAAGTACCTCAACATAAAATAAAAGATCTACCTTAAACAGAACATTCTAATTTCTGAACACCTATGGTTCTGAAAGTACCTCAAACACACAAAATAGGTCGGTCAATTTATCAAACTCCTTTTGTCTGAACAGAACTAGAAAGTCTAAACCAACTGTAGAAATAACCATCAGAACTAGAAAGTCTAAACCAAATGTAGAAATAAATCACTCTAATAACGGGAAGTTGTTGGTTTTAAGCCGACACAGATCACTTGGCTACTTCCAGGGCATGTTAATGGTGTTATTGTAAGGTCCTCCAGTGCTCTGATGAATAGGGCTTCCATGTCCTCCTCCACAAGATGACTCACTCATTGTGCCTCGAGATTGTGGGCTACTTGGAGTCATCAGCACCTGCGTTGGGGCCACACGCGGTAATACGGGTGACGACAGTCCCATTTGTCCCACATGCTGTTTTGGTTCTTTTTCTCCGTCTGGTAAGAAACTCCCAACAACAATCTGTAATTTGAAAGCCAAACGTGTCCTTACATTGATCTCATGAACATGTATATATCAAATATTTTGAATTTGAAGAAGGCAGAAAATACCTGAACAGGTGATGCTGCTATAAGAAGACCAGCTACACTGCCACCGAGGACATTACCATCCGGACTTGATAATGACACGCTTAGACCTCCCGTCCTGCTTCTTTGACCATTGTTCTCCAGCAAATGGAAAGATCCCGATAAAGACAGAATCTCAAATCTCCCCTGGTTTTCAGTGTATACAAATCACTAGGATTAAAGCAGTAAAAAAATCGGAGTAAAAAGGGATTGAATAACTTTACAAGCTGAATCTTGATACCTCATATGTAACAGTTCCACCGGATGTGGCAGACTGGCGGAGAGTCACATTGGAGATGGCTCCATTTGCAGACAAGACACACACAGCACGGGGTCCATTATGAGTTAACGCCATTATCTTGGATGATACATCCTATCCCATGGATCAAACAGCAGCAAATCATAAATATGTCAGCTCTTAGATATGATAAAATCAAATGGACCTAAAATGTTAACAACACTAACAGCCACACAACATACTCTTGTCAGGTAAGAAACAACATAACCCTAATCAAGTTCAACATTCTCTTGTTACCAAATAATGATTGACCTTAAAAGACAACAACTCGTATACTATACAGATAAGCTTAGACAGACATCGTACAATTAAATAAGGAAATTCAAGAAGCTAGACGAAGATAGATACCTCTCCAGCCAGCACGGTAAGTACATGAGGCGTAAATCCGATTCCAGTCGAGCCTGAAACAAAAAGAATCTGTCAATAATATAGCAAAGCAAGACACAAAATATGCCAAGATTGGTAGGGGATTTACAGAGCAAAGATGGTTGACAAAGATACGCTTAAAAGGGCATAAAAGTCTATTGTAATAGCAATGATTCTCAAGGTCATTGTTTAACTACCATATTCACCATTTTTACTATATTCTAATAGATTGCAGCCGACACAAAACAAAACTTTCTAATTGCAGCACGTGAGGGAGAGAAGATTCCAAAATGTCAGAAGAATCATTGTGTGTTGTTACATATATAGTAAATACATACCTAAAGCTTGAAGCTTGAGCCTTTTGCTAGAAGAACCAGGAGGTCTTCCTCTCTTCTTCTCTCCTCCATCGCCGCCGCTACTAGGTTGGCTGACAGTGAAAGAAGGAGCTCCAGGATTCAAACCAAGTGACATTTCACCACTATCAGGCCCATATTTCCTCGGTCTACCTCTCCTCTTTTTCACTGGCTCACTTCCAGTTCCAGTCATGCCTCCAGACTCACCTCCGGGCAAGTTCATGTTCAAGACAGAATTCTCACCAGCTGAGTTGGGTTGGTACTGCTGCGGTGGTGATACTGATCTCATCGGCTGCTTGTAAAGAGCAGTTCCGTCGTCTCCACCGAATGACAATGGCCTGTTCTGAGACTGCTGAGGTTGAGCTTGACTGTGTTGCTGCTGCTGGTGGAGAGCCATTGTAAATTGCATTGATTCTCTGGTCGCCGCCATTAAACCCGTCTCAGATCCTGACATTTTCTTCTCACTTTCCCAAACCAAAACAGGGCAAAAAGTGTTAGCAGAAGATTAACCAAAACCACAAAACCATAGTTTCCATTCAAGAAGCTCTGAAGTGAAGAAAGTTTGAAACTTTTAGCCATAAATCTAAGCAACAACACGCACAAGAGAGACAATTCAGTGTTTCAACTTTCAACAACAAGATTGAACCATCTCCAAGAAAAAGTTTGAAACTTTAAGCCATAAATCAAAGCAACAACAACACCCAAGAGAGACAATGCAGTGTATAACTACAAGATTGTACCATATCCAAGTTTGAAACTTTTGGCCATAAATCAAAGCAACAACGCCCACGAGGGACACAATTCAGTGTTTAACTACAAGATTTGTACCATATCCAATGAAAAGTTTGAAACTTTAAGCCATAAATCTAAGCAACAAGGCCTAAAATTCAGCATTTAACTCCAAGATTTGAACAAAATTGTGGATTTTTTTAGATCTCTTCTCTCTCACAAAACTTTAGAAAAGCGGATCGCGCATTAAGGTTACCAGAATTTAAGATTAAAGATGAAAATTATATAAACATAAATGAAAAAGAAACCACTTTTATAATATTAAATTTTACAGGAGAATTTTGTTTTCTCGAAGAAAATAGAAAAATCAAACAAGAAATTACATTAAAAATTGAATTGAATGAGAAAGAGAGAGAAAACTTACGAGATGACTGAGGCGAAACTTCAGGAGATAAAGTAAAAAGACAAAGAGGAGATCTCTCTGTCTGCCTCTTTTTTTTAGGGTTTTTTATTTTCTTTAGACAAGAATATATATATAGTGCGGAATCTGTCCCAGTGACCAAATCTTTTTATTTGGATTATTATCCCCAATTTTTTTAAATATTTTCACTTTTATCTTTTATTTTTATTTAGTCCAATTATTTTTTTGTTTTTTATCTAATTGTCCAGAAATCATATTTTTTCACCCCAAAAATTAGTGCTTCCTTTCTAATTAGTAATTAGACAAAATCTTGATATTTTCTTAGTAAGAGACATTTATTATTGACACGCAAGATAGATTTTTTTTTTTTTAGCTTTACAATATTGTAAAA
>Ga0041059_1003264_pt1 | contig 11241 bp, 6 predicted proteins | sample AraColnosormetaG_FD_56232 | JGI IMG/M metagenome (GOLD analysis project Ga0041059, IMG submission 56232) | Arabidopsis roots microbial communities from North Carolina, USA - Col MF nosort | ecosystem: Host-associated > Plants > Roots > Unclassified | place: USA: North Carolina | collected 2013-09-02 | reverse complement strand
ATATATATATATATATATATATAGGACCAACTAAAAATAGGGAGAAATGAAAAGAACCTGGCAAGTGACGGTAAGATCATCGGAGACATGGGCGTTACCGAATGGAATGAGCTTGAGATCGGTGATTGTGTGGAGATCAGTGTTAAAGATTTTGCCTAGATGATGGACGATGAAATTCTGACAAGAAGGACAAAGTGATTCATAGTAAAGATTGAGCTTTACTTTGTCGGATTCTCCAGCCACGAGATTGTGTGATGAGAATGTGAATAGGAGGAGGCAAGCAAAGAATACAAGCTTGGTTGAAGAAGCCAACGAAGAAGAAGAAGCCATTGTTCTTAATAGAATTTGAGTTGAGTGCTAGTTGCTTTGTGTGTGTGTGTATCCATTTATAGATAAGATATTTTTGATTTTTTTTGTCCCTACTCCCCTAGTAACCTCTACCAGTCTACCGGTGGGGGATCCAAGTCTAAATTTTATGGGTAATAATATTTTTCATTTAAATCAAAGCAATTGTAATTTGATTTTTGTAAGAGTTAATTATATATGTAGATAGTCAAATTTTGGCTCAAAAATGGTAAAAATGAGTGGTAAAATATTTATATGGGAAACGGTTTAAGTATCGATTTCTATAAATAACGAGAATAATGTATAAATTTAATATCATTTTATTCAAAAAATAGCGGATTGAAAAGAAAATATAGATATATAAAATATCGAAAAATCTCGTGCACATTTCACCTACTTAAACATATTTTTTTTTCTTATGGCTTTTTGAAAATTTGAATTAAAAAAAGAGTTAGCTAGTGACAATGCTCAATTTATAATGAGGACTCCTTCAAAAAAAATATCTATACAACATAGAATATAAATGTTTTCAAATGATGATAAGAAATAAAAGTTGGTATATTTTAGATTAAATGAAAACAAAAGAAAACTGGAAGTAAAGTAAAATAAAAACACTATTAAGAGTCGAGTCCATGCTTCGTGGAGACATAATGGACATTTTACACTCACTGACTCATACACAATAAGCTCTTTGGTTACGTGAAACAATTATATTTAATTTATTGCATGTATTCTTCATTCTTCATCATTAATAGATGATCATAGAGTCCTCTTCTAATAGCAGAATGCATGCCTTCTTCTAAATTAAAAATTTTAACACACTATGGCTGAGATTTTGGCACTTGCATTGATTATTTGGACTACGTGTAACCGCAAGCTTAATTAGGATGTCACTACCTCATTTATGAAGTTGAAACTGTTGTTGCATCATCAAGTTTCTCAATTCTTGCTTGATTTTTTTTTTTATATAACTTGGCAGAATTTGGTATTAATAAACATTTTCAACAAACTTTGGAGACAAATGCTATTAACTTTATTATCTAGCTAAGGGTATTGACAAATTTCATTCATCTCATTATTCTAAAATTTATCAGCCGTGATATTGCCTGAAATTTTTATGAGGCCGTCCTTCAACTAAGTACTTGTAGAAATAGTCTAAATATAGTTCAATATAGGCCTTCTTCATTTAAAAGGAAAAATGGATAATCAGAAGGTTCATGAACGCGTAAATATAAAAGTTCAGATAAAACGTCTTTATTTATCATTCCACTTATAGCATAAAGATTAGATCCATCTTAGTTTCAATAAGAAGTTTGTTAATTAACTTATTAATTGATAGCTTCATCTACATAGGAGACTTGAAACTTTGACACTTTCCTCTCATACAAGACCGAGGAACTGCATAGTTTTGGGAGATCCTTTCCTTTGTACGCTTTGCAGACTTGTGCGACCAAATTATGGTAATTCTGCATCCCCAAAATAAAGATATTAATTTAAAATTCGTTAAAATGAAAATGAAAGGAAGAGTTATATATACGTCATAGAGTGGTTTGCCGTTGAGTGTGACCCATGGTACGTATTCATGTTTTGGCTTCAAACTCGAGGTCAGTTTTGCATACCCAAGTATCAGCTGCAATTACAAAAAAAAAAATTGGTTATAAGGTTATATAATTATAATTTATATATATATATGTATATATATATAAATGTGTGTATATTTTTATATTTTTGTATATAGACCTACCTTTTGAGAGAGATCACCATTGTAACAATCATTGATGGCTTTCTCACGTCCAGATTTTTTAACACATGATTCCCATTCATTCGTATCTTTTTCAACGCAGCGTATGAACTTGTACTGCAATTTCTGTGTTCCAAAACCATCCCATTTTTCATATTAAGCTTCTAACAAACCCACACATACAAAATAGTATAAATATAGTAGGTAATTGTATTTTTTCTATACCGGATCGGGCAAAGTTCTTATACCGCAAGCTTCGAGAGCGTTAAGTTTGCATTCCTCTTCACCATGCTTCACAAAATTCCCAAATTTGGTTAACTAGAGCTAGAGTCAAAGTAATTTATCAACAAAAAGTGAGAAAATTTGAAACTAACCTGGCAAGTAATAGTCAGATTATTGGAGATATGAGCGTTACCGAATGGAACGAGCTTGAGATCGGTGATTTTGAGGAGATCGGAGTCAAAGATTTTACCTAGATCATCAACAATGAAATTTTGACAATAGGGACAAAGTGATTCATAGTAAAGATTGATCTTCACTTTGTTGGAATTTTCAGCCACGACGAGGTTGTTTGAGTATGTGAACACGAAGAGGCAAGCTAAGAAAAGACATGGGAACAGATCAACAAACTTGGTTGCAGAAGAAGAAGCCATACTTAAAAGTATTCGTAAAGAGTTTGTGTTGAGTGCTTATGACTACTGTTGTGTAAACATTTATAGATACTTTTTGACCGCTGTAAATGCTTCTTTGTTATTAAGTTGGTAGCATTTTCACTCGGGGTCTCTTTTTGGACTTTTGAGTCCATGGTAACTCAAGATGCAAATATCTACTCAGTTCCAAAGTGACTATTAGTGACTAGCTAGGCTGGTAGTGGTAACAGACTAAATGTTTTTATCTTCCATTTGAGTATATATCTTGAATATTTAGTTTAATAAGATTGTTTTATATATTTTAAAATATAATCACACTAACTGTAGTTTTCTACTTTTACCTATCTGAGTAGGTCTTGATGCATCTTTCAAACTACTAAACTTTAATAGTTTTGGGAATAATTTTAACGTCAATAAGCTAAAGAGGATGTCTAGGGCCTAATCCAATTAGAGGTATAGTTTTCCAAGATAAATATTGCCATTTAGTAATTGAATAAACACAACTTTTCATTTCACAAGAATAATAGCTAAACAAAATAGAAACAATAGTACAATGTTTTAATAGCAATATAATTTTTAAAAAAAAACTTGATACGAGATTAAACACGTTAGAGAGCTAATCATTAGTTTAATTTTTTTCTTCCCATGTATTAACTTTTTTTTTTTACTTTATGTTAGTTATGTCTTTAGAGTTTGAAAAAAAATTTAAGCAAGTTACTTAGAATATATTAAATTCATTTCAAAATCTTCTAGCCCAAATCAAGGATTTCTCGGTCTCGTCGGTTGTGGGGTTCTATTGAGCTTGACATCGCGTATCACCCGGGAGATTTGAGCAGGTCCCTCTAGTCGCTAAGAACGGAATCATAGACTATCTTCATACCCATTTTTTCTATTAAAAATTGTCCGATTTCGCCATCCGAATTATTTTAGCTAGGTTGATATCAATATAATATAATATAATTTAAGAAAAAATAATTTAAAACGCATGTTGTCGGTGGAATAATTATGAGTTCGTTTTATCATAAAGGACTGTGATTGATTGACTAATGATTTTTTTTTTTATATAACTTAAGTTACTGTTTTGCCAAAAACAATAATTTAGTGGAAGTGGAACTGATGAACTACTATATTTATGATAGCTAATTAATTCTACAAGGGAGAAAGAGAGAGAGTTTTGCTAGAGAGAAATGGGGAGATCTATGGTGCTAATCTCGGCGGTTGTACTGGCTTTTCTAGTGGCGGCGCCGATACCAGAAGTAACAGCCAAGAAATATTTAGTCGGCGACAAAAAGTTCTGGAACCCCAACATTAACTATACCCTATGGGCTCAAGGCAAACATTTCTACGTCGGAGACTGGCTTTGTACGTTCTCTCTATCTCTTCTTTCTCAATCTACACTCTCAGATCTGTCATATTTAGATCTGATTTGAAATTGGTTTAGCTTTAAATCTTGTAATAGTTTTTTTAACTTTTCTTTAAGTCCAGATCTAGTTAGAACATAACTCTTTCTTTGTTCTGTCTTTTTTTTTTGGTTAAGTTAAGTCTTGGTTCTGTCTTTAGACTTATGTTTTATTTATCACTTTCTTGTCAGATTTTGTGTTCTATAGAGACCAACACAACATTCTTGAGGTAAACAAGGCTGATTATGAAAAATGTATCTCCAACCGCCCAATACGTAATTATACACGTGGAGCTGGGAGAGATATTGTTCCTCTCTATGAGACTAGACGTTATTATCTACTTGATGGAAGAGGTGGTTGCGTTCAAGGCATGAAGCTAGATGTTTTAGTTGAGACTCCTCCTCCTCCTCCTCCTTTTACTCCTCCTCCTCCAGCACAATAAGAAATCAATTTTATGTGTATTTCTATAAGTTGTTTTGGATTTTTTTCCGGCGAGTTCACCAACTTGATAAGGCAAATGTTGTTTTCGTACTAAGAGAAGTGATTATGTTGTTATATTTCATAATATGTTTTTATGTATACGTTATAATCAGATTTATAATAAATAAAGGTTTTGTTTGTGGCTTAATAAAGAGTTGATTACACTCAAAGTTAGTGTTCATTAATAATAGTTCCTACAAATACATTCACAATCTATAGTATAGCATTGCGGATAGTAATGAATATTGTACTCAGATGTTTTTATTAGAAAACTTTTTATGACTACTTTCATACTTTGTAACGGATTAGTTCTTCATGAACCTATACAATCATAATCACTTTTATATATCTAGGTGAGTTAAAGCAATAAACTAAGCATAGAGAAGTAAGACAAGAAAATAAATAAATCTATTATATCAAGGTAAAAGCTAGACGATCAACGGAAACTAATGATCAAACAACAATACAATGACAATGATAAGAACTCATTCTAATGGACCATTTAAGTATAATTAACCCATTCCCGTGTCGCTAATCGACTTTGCTGATAACTCAAAAGTTCAAAAACTCTTGTTTGATGAGTCAAGTAATTAACAAGGGTCTATATCACAAGTCTAATAGATTCACAAATAACTCTATTTTACAAATTTTCTCATGATGCGTCTATTGTCAATTCAAGATTGTTTTGGTGGTATCTCTTTAAAAGCTGGTTTTAATTGGCAGAATAATTCAAAATAAAAACAAAATATATAATTCATTTTTGTCCCTTTCCTCTGAAACTACAGATAAACTGGTAGATACTAAGCCTGGTCCTTTGTGATCAACAAGTTTGGTAGAACCATACAAGAAAAACAGGGGAAAACAAAAGCATAGCATGTAAATATACAACATTCATACATAATTTTGTTCCTTTGTTTTGGTTTTTATGACTGATTATGGTATGATGACTTGATGATGATTATTAGTGTAGAGTGTTTATCATATTTCTTACTTGTCGAAATGGTGTTAATATAGTGATAAAATAAAATTTAGAAGGTTCATCAACTCATAAACATAAAATTTAGAGATAAGGTCTTTATTTAATTATTCATCTTAGTAGTTTTATTATTAACTTAGTGACTGATAATTTCATCTACATAGGAGAATTCAACATTCGACATTTTCCTCTCGGACAAGGCAGCGGAACTACAGTCTATTGGGAGTGGAGTCTTTCCTTTGTAAGCTTTGCAGACTTGACCCACCAAATCATCTAGTTTCTATATCCCCAATAACACACACAAAGAACAAAAAATAGAAAAAAAGATAGAAGACATTTCAAATTGGTTAGAAAATGTAAATAAATGAAAGTAAGTGTTAATAAAGGATTTATATATACCGTATAGAGTGGTTTGCTGTTGATTGTGACCCATGGTACGAATTCATGTTTCGGCTTAAGACTCGAGGTTTGTTTTGCATATCCAAGTATGAGCTGGTAAATTAGGACAAAAAAATAATGGTAATTATAAGGTTATATAACTATACAATGTATGTTTATCTTTTTATGAATGTATTATTATTATTCACATAAACCTATACCTTCTTAGAGAGATCACTATTGTAACAATCATTGATGGCTTTCTCATTTCCATAGCCCTTTAAACATGATGATTCCCAGTTATCCGTATTGTTTTCAACGCATCGTATGAACTTGTACTGCGATTTCTGCGTTCCAAAAAACCATCACATTTTTATCAAATTAAAATTGTAATTAACTATCATTTTACCTGAATGCACCAAAACATTAAGAGATAAAATGCATACCGGGTTAGGCAAAGTGTTAATGACGCAAGCTTCAAGAGCGTTGAGTTTGCATTCCTCTTCACCATGCTACAGAAATTTACCAAACGATAAATTTTATTAGAGATAGAGTTTAAAATAAACATATACAAGTGATGATGATCTTTGATGATATAAATAGGAACAAGAAGGGTGAGAAAATTGAACAGAACCTGGCAAATGACGGTCAGATTATTGGAGACTTTGGCGTAACCGAATGGAACGAGCTTGACATCGGTGATTGTATCGAGATCGGAGTCAAAGACTTTGACTAGTTCATCGACGATGAAACTCTGACAACCGGGACAAAGTGATTCGTAGTAAAGATTGAGCTCAACTTTGTCGGATTCTCCTGTCACGAGTTTGTGTGAGAATGTGAACAGAACAAAGCAAGCAAAGAAGACAAGCTTGGTTGAAAAAGAAGGAGAAACCATTCTTGAAAATATTTGTACTAAGAGTGAGAGTTAGTGATCGAATTGAGTGCTCATTCATGACTAAAGCCTTGCTATTTATTTATAGCCAAGTTATTCATGTGTTTTACCGTTACGTGCTTTTTTACTTTGGTTTTAGTTTTGGTTTTGGTTTTTCACGTGGGTCCTTCTTTTGACGTTTGTGTGACTCTAGTAAGTGGCGGATCCAAGTCCAGATTTTGAGGTTCATAATTTATTCATCATTTAGATCAAAATTGATAACTCTTGTTAAGGTTTATTACGTAGATAGCCAAATTTTTGTTCAAAAACGACAAACAAAATATTGGTAAAATCGTAATTGAGAGAGGATGTTTTGCTGATTATTTTTAAAAATAGGATAGATAAATAAATCAATTTTGAGTCATATAGAAGAAATAGCAGGTTAATAAAGAAAAATATAGTGTCACTGAAAAAAAACATTTATGAAGAAAAAATCTCACACATTTTCATCCACTTGAAGGTATGTTATATAGAAAAGTTCTTCTATAATCATATTTGGCAAATTGAGTCAAATATTTAATCATCTAGTGAACTGTGAAGTATTCGTTTTAATTTATAATGAGACTATCAACAAAAAAAGATTATCCATACAACATAGTAGATTAGTTTAGTTTTTTTTGTGTCCAACAACATAATAGTAGATTAGTATTTTTTAAAAATAATAAGAAGAAGTTATAGTGGGAAGATTTTCTACAAGATGTACACAAAAAGAAAAATGGAGATAAGAAAACACTACAGTATAAAGTATAAAGAGTTGACTATTGTTAACTGAAGTCATAATGAATACTTTTACCGTTTTATCTAGTGACTCACATAAACTATTTGGCGACACACATGTTACGATGGTAAAAAAAAAGTTATAAAATCTGACAGTGAATCATAATAATTATTATTAAAAAATGGTCTAGCATTGTAACAAATCAAATATAAAAGAGATAAAATAAAGTAATCTTAGTAACAGTAAATAGAAATTAGTCCAACTTCTACCTACCTATCTAAGTAGGTCTTAATGCATTTTTCAAATTGCAATATTTTGTTATACTTTAATAGTTTTGGAAAACAATTAATGACAATATGCAAGTGGGTGTCTAGCTTGAACCTTAATAGAGTCTATTTTTTACCTTTTATCTAATGTCATCAATTTTTATTTTATTTTTGTGTGTGAAAAATTTCATTAAACTAAGATTGAATAAACTCAACTTTCCATTTCATCAAGAATCTTCCTTAATCATAATAATTAGTTTTTACTAAAGTACAACGTTTTGATTCAAAATAAAACCTGTAAATAGAGCAAAGCATCAATTAGTTTCAAATATTTCTATCTTTCTTTAGGAAAATATTTTTGTGAGTTATCTCTATGAAATTTATAAGTCTATACGCCTTTTTAGGTGATTTATTTTTTAATTTTAATTTATGTGCAATCTCTATACAATTATGAGTTTGCTTTACTAATTTTAGTGCATCTACTTAATTTAGGTAGCAAAATAATTCTTAAAAATGAGATCGATAATTGAAGAATGATTATTAGCTCTCACGAGCATATATCAACCTTTGGATTTAGCTGACAAGCTATATATATTGACTAATTTATATATAAATAAATGAAAAGAATACCGTTGGAGATTTCAGCTAGCCGTTGAAAATATGTAAGATATGTAAGTAGCATTAAATTAGTTTTTGTAAGTTTGTGTATATGTTATCAGAACCAATTAAATATTTCTCATTGTATATGTTTAGATGGACTATGAGTCTATGAATGAACATTCAATACGGTAGCAGAACCAAAACATGGGATGTGTTCTAGTCCGTTAAAATATGTTGCCGCCATCACCACTTACTAATGGCCAATGAGGCTCGACAAAAAAATAAACCACAAAAATACATTAATCCAACCTGAATATTGTTCAGACATATTTCATCCCAAAAAAATCTAATAATTTAAAAGAGACGTTAAAAAATCCCACAACGAAAATGTGATGAGATTTGTGAATCAATTCACTTATTGCCATTTATTATTGAATTAAAATGTCATAAGATATAATGTAATTTGTAACACGTTTGATATGAATATTCATGTTTTCAGATCTGACAGTGAGAAGTAGGGGTGGGTATAATACAGAACCCGATTACCCGATCCGAACCCGATCCAAAAAACCATATTCAAAACCAACCCAAAATTTATGAATACCCGAACGAGTTCTAAACTTCTAAATCCTAAAACCCGAACCCAATCCGAACCCGAACAGATATTCGAACATATCCACAATTTAAATACATATTATATATATATATATATACGAGTGGCCCATTTTGAACAGGAACATGAATTTGATATTAACTCAAAGATAATCACTATGCAAGAAGAAAGGTCAAACATAAACCCTTGTGACCTTGAAGATGTGAGCAAAAATTCATGTGAAGACCACGCTTGAGGAAAATTCAAGTGATCGAGATGTTGCTAATTCTTGTTCTTTTGCAACCTTAGAATCAGGGACAGAGAGTGTACAAACACTTAGAATGAGTCTAGAATCAGGGACAGAGAGACCCATAAGACATGCTTCTCAACATTTCTGGTGCATTAAACGCTTTTGTTGTTGCTTATTAACCTTTTTTTTGTTAAAATTGTTGCTTATTAACCTTGGTAAACAATGCATGCATCAAAAAATGAAGTTGATATTCAGCTTGATCTGAAGAGTGTTCTTTACTCAAGGTGTTGTAAGAATCATCATAAACTTAATAGTTAGAACTAGGGTTGGTTTAGCTTATCTATTGTGTGTTATTTTCTTGAGTATATTTGTGAAGAATTACATCCAACCTATCAATTGGCTACTTATGTAAAAAGTACTCAAGGTTTATGAATGGGTTAAGGAAGCTAGATACTTACAAGGTCTCTTTTTTACGATTTTACGTGGAAGGTTGATTGCAACAAATTTCATAGTTTAATTCTTTTGTTTATCAACCTACAAATGAATATTCGATGTAATTCAACATGCTACTATTTCGTGTCTCCATTGCTCGGCGAGTAATTATGGTTAAACTAGTGGGGTTCTCCTTAATTGTGTCAGAATTAGATGATTCATAGAGTCTATTTCAAGGCATATATAACTATTTTTAGCCTGAAAAATGAAAGATCCAAAAGTGTTGAATCTATCAACAGAATCCGTTAAGCTCTCTCTCATCTGTCTTTTCTTTTAGTAAAATTTTCTGTCTTCTCACGACGTCCTGTTTTGTTTAAACTGTTACAAGATTTCACTTGCTTAGGCTTCCTTTTAGAATCTATGTGTTGATCTTGATTCTTCTTCTCCATTAGTTTTTGGCTTAAAGATCATCAAGGTTTCAATAAAGAATGGATCGTGGAGAATTGAGTAGAGTGTTCCAAATGTTCGATAAGAATGGAGACGGGAAGATTGCGAAAAACGAGCTGAAAGACTTCTTTAAAAGCGTGGGAATCATGGTCCCTGAAAATGAAATCAATGAGATGATAGCAAAGATGGATGTGAATGGAGACGGGGCCATGGATATCGATGAGTTTGGATCATTGTATCAAGAAATGGTGGAAGAGAAAGAGGAAGAAGAGGACATGAGAGAAGCCTTTAGAGTATTTGATCAGAATGGTGATGGGTTCATTACAGATGAAGAGCTGAGGTCGGTGCTCGCGTCAATGGGGTTGAAGCAAGGGAGAACACTTGAAGATTGCAAGAAGATGATAAGTAAGGTTGATGTTGATGGAGATGGTATGGTTAATTTTAAGGAGTTCAAACAAATGATGAGAGGTGGTGGATTTGCTGCTCTTAGCTCCAATTAAACATTCCCTTTTTTTAACAATAATTTTTGTATAGATAATTGTATGTTTTGAATTTGCCTAATTAACACTAGTTTTCTGCTAAAATAATTGAATGTTCAATGCTAGGACAAACTATGATCTAAGGAGGAGCAATCTTCGGTATTTTTCGACAAATGCTTATAGATGAATCAAGCTCTTGTTTGTATTTGACATTCAAGTTTCTTAACATTCTCCACAATATCTCGAACTTTAAGTGACAATTCTTCCGTATAATGTTCAACATTATCGATAAAACTCACCAATCGATCCCGATACACATCGCATAATCGGTCCTGACACTCGATCTCCTCCGTAAGCTCTTTAATCTTCCTTTCCTTATCAGCCTACAAAAATAGTAACACAAATCTCTCTGCATCAATCATCCAATTCTTGTAATATCAAAGCAAAAAGACCAAAAAGATGCAAACTTGGAAGACGTACAAAGGAAAATCAAGTAACCAAGTCTTGTAATAGCAAATTAAGACCCAAAGATGCAAAAAAAAAAAAAAAAAAAAAA
>Ga0041059_1003263_pt1 | contig 11242 bp, 10 predicted proteins | sample AraColnosormetaG_FD_56232 | JGI IMG/M metagenome (GOLD analysis project Ga0041059, IMG submission 56232) | Arabidopsis roots microbial communities from North Carolina, USA - Col MF nosort | ecosystem: Host-associated > Plants > Roots > Unclassified | place: USA: North Carolina | collected... | reverse complement strand
AAAAAAAAAAAAAAAAAAAGTGTCAAGAAGATCATATCTCAATTCATTATATTATGGCAAATTTCGAGAATCTTTCTTCTGATTTTCAGACAATAGCCATGGATATATATTCTTCCATAACTCAAGCTGCAGATCTAAACAACAACAACAGTAACCTTCATTTTCAAACATTTCATCCTTCCTCTACTTCTCTCGAATCGCTCTTCCTTCATCATCATCAACAACAATTACTTCACTTTCCCGGAAACTCTCCAGACAGTAGTAACAATTTCTCTTCAACTTCAAGTTTCCTCCATAGTGATCACAACATCGTCGATGAGACCAAGAAGAGAAAAGCTTTGTTACCTACTTTGTCTTCATCAGAGACTAGCGGCGTCTCCGATAATACGAATGTTATTGCCACTGAAACAGTAATTGATCTCGAAACCCTAGCTAATTATCTTATCATTTTCATAACTTATCATTAAAAAGTTCGTTTAAAATAATTACTTTTATTGTCTAAAAAATATCTAGGGTTCTTTGAGAAGAGGTAAGAGGTTGAAGAAGAAGAAGGAAGAAGAAGACGAGAAAGAGAGAGAAGTTGTTCATGTGAGAGCCAGAAGAGGCCAAGCCACTGATAGCCACAGCTTAGCAGAACGGGTAAAATTGCTTAAATTGTCTATATAAATTCATTTTTTTTATAAACGTGGTGTATTCATTTAAATTTATATACATGTCTACACTCTATATCAAAATTTCAGGTTCGGCGAGGGAAAATAAACGAGAGATTAAGATGCTTGCAAGATATGGTGCCCGGATGTTATAAGGTAATAATGCAAAGATAAATATAATAGTTTAACATTTTCAACTTTTCATTACTTCTTTTTTAATATATTTGTAATCAAAATAGAAACTAATGGCCATTAAACAATAAATAGCATATGAAAAGGTCATCATCGGCATTAATTGTCACTAATTATACTTGAATCAAATTTAAGCATTTTATGATAAAAGTGATACTTTTAGTTAAACAAGAACATATGTATCCAAAAGTATTTTTAACATGCATGAGTGTGATTTTAGCTTTTTTCTTTGATACCGCTCATAATATTTTCCGAAAATTGTTCTTCGGATTTTTTTTTGTTTTTTTTGTTTACAAAGAACTCAGAAAAAAAATTGTAGAAAAAGTGATGTGATTTTCTATTGATTTAGTGGTGCTTACTTCTTATAATGAAAGTGTATGTTTGGTGGGTGCAGGCTATGGGAATGGCTACGATGCTTGACGAGATAATTAATTATGTCCAGTCTCTACAGAATCAAGTCGAGGTAAATAATTTAAGTTGTAATCATAAACTACATATATCAATAAGACTTTGTCTTCTTGTATTTTGGAGAAAGAAAAAAAAAACTAGAAAATGGAGGTTTCATGAGATGGGAGGTTCGGTAAATACCTACTTTAGTAGTACTTTCCGAAACACGGCAAATCTTAGATATTCGAAAATTACAAAAAAAAAACGAAAATCTTACCACACACTTTAAAAAACTTCCAAAACACAAGCTTTAATTTTATAAATTACTCAATTTTGTTTCATGTTTTTTGTGGATTTCAGTTCCTCTCGATGAAACTCACTGCAGCAAGTTCGTTTTATGACTTTAACTCAGAGACAGATGCAGTTGATTCCATGCAGGTACTAGAACATTCTAATAATGTTTTTCAATTCTTAAGATAAGCATATATATAATTAATTAGTGGTAGTCTGGTAGAGATGTTGTAATGGGTCCGGTATGTTTTGATCGAGTCGGTTCTACAAAGATTTATTCAAAAATACAAGTGTTTGTAGTTTAGATTCAATCTTATTAGACTATAATATATGATCACGCGGACTATATGACCCGCAATTAAAATATGTTCGACAGGTCAAATCCAGCCTTTGCATAATTGATCTTGTATGGTTTATTGGTTTAAGTAGTCTCTTTTTTTTTGGCATTATATTTGCATGGTTTAAGTCTAACTAGTTGTTGTTATGACAATTACTTTATTTTAACGTGATAAAGTATTTCTATTAGTATTGAATAATATGAATGGAATACAATTGGCAGAGAGCAAAGGCACGTGAGACAGTGGAGATGGGGAGACAAACAAGAGATGGGAGTCCTGTCTTCCATTTATCAACATGGTCCCTTTGACTTTTGTTTTCTCTTTTCTCTTTTCCTTCTTTTTTATTGTTTTCGAAATTATTCTTCTATTTATTTGGATGCGATATGTCATATATACGACCCAACTTGGGATAATATTTGTAATCTGTATACTTGTAATTTCGACGATATAAATTTATTGGTGACTTATAATTGTCATGTAAATATCTCAGTTGTCCTCTCCCTTTTCGCTTTGCTATTTCGTTTGCTTGGCACCTTTTTCCTTTTCCTCTTATGTAATTGTCCTCTTAAGTTATGAAATGATCAGAAATAAAATTCAACAGAATTTTTTTATTTTGTTTCTGCAAATGAAGTTATAAATCATGGATGAATTAGCTCATATGTCAAAGTGTTGATGAGTGAATTGACGATGATGGGAAGAGAGAAATCAATTGTAAATTGTATATATTACCAAATCTTCAATGAAATGTGATTAGTCTTTATAACAAAAAGAAATGAGCGTTACCAGTCGGTTTAAATATTGATTTTAGTTTATTAATTTTAGGGTCGAGAGTTCTTAGTCTGATTACAGACATGCATGTGCTTTTGATGTCTAGAGTTCCACTTCACTTTCCTACGTAAAGTGGGTTAAAAACGGCTTCGGCTATAGAATTACTAAAAATGAAGATTAGTTTATAATATAAAACGATATGTTCTTGTTAAGGGATTATATTTCCATTCATATGTAATTTGCTTTTGGTTACTAAAAACATTTTCCTTTTTCAGCGAGAAAGGCATAGTTACATATACGATAAACTGGAAGAGGCAAGTTGCGCAAGGTTTGGTAACGAAGAGGAGTTATGGAACCAAAGAGACTTTGTCGGTGTAAATTAACAAAAACACCCTTCACTTCTGTAGCTTTCCAAAGACAATGATGTGTGTCTCCCAAACCAAAAACAGAGACAAAATAGTAAATTGTGATGCGAAGCCTATGGACGTGTTTTACAGACGAACAACCAATCTCTTGAGACTTCCTTCCTCTTTTGTGGTCTCTCTTATTATCCATATATGAATATCTCTTATATATTTCATATTTTTTTCAAAAATAATTCTAATAGCGACGGTTCACTTCACAGGATCTTACGGATGTTGCCTATTCATAATCTTTATGATTGATAGAACAATTCAGATATTTGTATGATCGTATATATAAAGAAAGTGAGGGTATAATAATACACTTTTGTCTTTCTGTTATTCTCTCTATACATGTTTCTTTATTTCTGATTTTTTTTTTTTATTATAATTTTTTTTATGACATTTTGGACACTAGCTAGTACTCATTCCATATGCATGGCAGGTCGTAGCCGAGGTTTAAGTTTTATCTTTGTAATGCAGGTATTACGTAATTTACCCGAGATTAGTATGGTGTAGATGGCTTATGATAAAATCCTTACAAAAATATTTCGAATATAATATTAATACATGATAGATATGTTTATACATAGGTTCATGCAGGAATTAAACTTCTTAACAAAAGAAAAAAATTCCGAGAGCTAAAATGCAAACTTGTTAATAACTACTTCAAGAGCCAAAAAATTAATAGAAAGAAAGACGAAAAAGATGCATGCATCTCATGGCATTCATAAGGACAGCTTGAAATGGACCATTCGTTGAAGGATGGTCAATGTGGGATTTCATGTTTACTTTCTCGTTGTTTATTGAAAAAGGCTCATTTTCATGATTAAATCTTACAGACTTTTGTGGTAGTTTCAATTCATAAAAGTTTTTAGTGTTGTCAAAATATATTAATAACTATCATATATAGATCGAATTTTATGATCCTAAAATCCAACAAAATACAAATCAGGGGTCACATATACTATGGATTATTCCTCTTGTTTTTTTTAGGTACAAGCTACTGGTTTCTACACAACCATTTGTTTTGTCTTCTTATATATTCTATTGTATTTGCCTATTTGGTGATCTAAAAGACTAAAACTATATCTTCTTTGTCTGCTTTAAGACCAAGTATCTATTTGTTTTTTTCCTCCACTGATAAGTATGTGCAATGGGCATGAAAGCAAAATGTCAGAGAGTGTCTAACAACTATTATAATCGTTTATCATCTTAAACTATAGGGATATGTTTTGTCATATTTATTATAGTTTTAATATTTCCCAATGATTATTATATACAAAAATAGTTACAATCTCTAGTTGCCCATGACGCTTAAACGTAGCCTCTCAAGTCTCAACCACTTAATCTTAATTTTTCTGAACTAGTCAATGCTTCTGTTGCTATCTTAACATACATGAAACAGCATATTATGTTGAGGATGATCATATATATATTCATATTTTTATTAGATGCTGAAGAGGACAGAATTGGGGGTTTACAATAACAAGTGAAAATATTGGGGCCCCAAAATATTCCAAAAATAGATTTGGCGATCACATCATTCGGTGACAGAGAACAAAAACAGGGCTAAATTCAAGTATGCAAATTACACTGTGGGGACTACCCACCAATATTTTGTTATTAGTGGAATTACTATGGATCGGATTGGAGCTAACTGTTGAGTGTTGATACAAGTTGTTATCTTAGCTTTTTAAATCCCTTTCTCATTTTATAATCTTCGTTCACACTTTCAGGAACCTTACTCTTACCCTAATCTATTAATTAAGTTTCATAAACTTATGCATACTATTCATACATAGTAGAGTTGCTATAAATATTCCCCATATTTTGAAGAAGAGTACAATTAAAGGTTATAAATTTAGGATGAAACATTACTGTCAAGTTAACAAACATTATTAAAAAAATCGTAAGATTATTACGATCCGTATATTGACAAATGCTTACATAGAAAAACAAATTTTTTTTTACAAAATTAAGTCCCAAATGAAACCATTGATCATTTGATTTGGGTTCATAGAGGGTGGAGAAAATAATTTCTTATTTAAAAAGCTAAAAAATTAGATGCTAAGGAAAATATACTATTTTTAAGACCAACGTTTCGAATCTTTCGGTGACTTTAGAAAATTAGAAGCACTTCCCGTCTTCTTCATGCCTTGAGAACCTTGAGAAACAAGAAATTTATATACATCATTATGAGAACTAATAGTAACAAATAGCAAGTATAACAATCTATTCGACTTATAACCTAAACCTTATAAATTTTGATTTCTTACTCGGTGACAACAAGGCTGACGTAGCCTTTGCAATGTTTGTCGTCCTCATAGTGACTTGCTTGAGTTTATCAAGTGGTCGTGATGTTGTCGTATTACTCCTTGGAGTCACCGGTTTAGGTCTGCGATTTTCAGTCACCAATATATATGTTTCAGACAAAAACAAACCGTAAACTAGATCATATTGAAGCAAGAGAATGGAAAAAACGCTACTTGTCTGAAATCTTTAAAGGTTTTCTCCCTTCTGCTGCACAAGGAGCATCAGTGGATCCTTCTGTTTCATCATCATACTCCGCATCAGTGGAAGAAGCTAAGGCCTCCCCGTCCGTGACAGAGTGTCGTGACTGTCTGGTATAATCGTGTTGGAATCTTGAGTCATCTTCTATAGACAACTGCGAATCTCCCGCTTCTGAGTTAAAGTCATCGGATTGTCCTAAGCTCTTTTTCTGCAGTCTCTGTGGGTAATTTATGTCCTTAAGCAAATGAAGCCGCTCTATCTCATCGTCTTTTCTCGCTATTGTGTCCTTAAGGGACCCTAACTGCAACGGTTCTTTAAGGTTTAGTGCAATATCGACCTAATGGTAGATCTTCTTCATGAGATATTGTGAGAGTGTGTTTTAGTTTTTTTACCTGCTCCATTAATTCTCTAACGTCTCTACCATCTTTGCTGCTCTTAGCAGCTCCTAACTCAACTCCAGAGACACGCTCTGCGAATTTCAAAGTACTCATTGACTCTGAATATGAAGTAATATCAGGATTCAGTTGAACAAACATTAGTGTCTTTGCTCGACCACCTGTGATGTTAAATCACACAGAGATAAGTTAGAAAATTTCGATCACGATTGAAAAAACAGAGCAGAAGATTTGGAGTTAACCTAGAGAGCTTTGGAGAAGCTGAGTTAGTTTGCTGTTCCTGTATGGTACATGAGAACTTTTTGAAGCAAGAGAGAATATCACATCTCCTAGAGCTGAGAGTGACTTGTTTATATGTTGTGCTTCTTTAAGTCTGTCTCCTGTAACTTCCGAGCGATCAACTCTCTCACTACCTGCTAGATCTACCAAATGTAGATTTCCATACAGCGCAGAACCAGTCTTCAAGTCCTTGCCACGAACATGAACAGTGACAATGCTGCATTAGGAATCATCTATCCAAGTTATTTTTGTCTTTTCTCAAATACCCTAGGAGACCTAACTATCTAGAGAATGATAAAAGAAAAACACATGTTTGTTTCAGAGATCAATATGAGCACCTGTGAGAGCGGCTACTTCTTTCGTTCAAGGCAGTGGAGCTAACAACTCGGTTTTGTAGCCCAATGCTCATTAATTCAAGAACATCCGAGGTGGATGTCACAGGATACATGCTTGCATCAGGTACAGCAAGACCGTTCTGTTGAGTTGTAGAGAGAATCCCTAGTGTGTGAAAGTCAAGGAAAACAACATAATGGAAACACAAACAGAAAGTTGGAGAACAGAGCCAAAATTCATATGGAGGAACTAAATTTGAAAGGGCAAAAGAAAAAAAAGTAAGTAGAGCACAAAAAAGGATATTTCTTTTGAGAACTGTCACCAGAGAGTAAATCGCGCACTTGTTCATTGTATATCTCCACCATCTGCACCCCAACTTCATACGCTATGTTGCTTTTACGGGATTGAGAGATTCTGAAGAGGTCATTGAGAGCACGATAGTTTACTCCCCACTCTTCTTCGCTTGCTCCATCTGGACCAGTCTGGACAAAAACAATGATAATGGTATGAATGTAGTGGCATCATTTGTCTGGCCACTTAATCGTGATATACTAGTGAATGAGTACCATTGTGTAAGTTTTCCCTGATCCTGTCTGACCATATGCAAAGATACATACATTGTACCCGTCAAGAACTGATCGAATAAGAGGTTTTATATCTGAAAATACCTCAGCTGCAAGAATTAAAAGATACAATGACATAAGTATATTAATTTTTTTGATTAGTCCCAAGAACACACCAATCCAACAAAAAGTATATTGAAGAAAAATTCCTCAGGCAAACAAAAGAACACCTTGAGTAGAGGCAGGACTGTAGACCTTATTGAACCTAAATTTTCGATGAGCATCCTTGCCAGGTTTTGTTGGATTGAGAACTACCAACTCCCCATGATCACCAATGTGTTCTACCACAGTTTTTGATGCACCTTGCCCACGCAAGAAAGGCCTCACTCGACAATACACTCTAATGTTTCCTGCAAGCCATAACTAGAGAACTTATAGGTTGCATAGAAGTTGAAACATCAATATGTTATGCATGATACACATTACTTACCTTTAAGCTCCTGAAGTTCATTGAAGAGCTTTTGGTTTTCAGTTAGGACTTCGTGATAGTTTGCGGCAGCATCTCCAAGTTCAAGCAATTTCCTCCCTGAGGATCAGTATTTGTTGATAAACACCACCAAAATTTACAAAGTCACAAATATAACATACTTTGAGCTATTTATAAGAAGCATATGTCTGAACTGACTTACCTAATTGACTAAACTCTACTGTATACTTATCTTGAACTTTTAGTATTTCTTGTTTGATAGACTTAGAATAGAACCTCAACTCCTGGAAAATTGGCAGGTTTAGGTGACTATAGAAAAACACGATGACTGATTCTACTCAATGGCATATGTAAACATACTTGTAGCGCCTGGCACTGGAAACTGATAAAGCTTCTATAGGAAAGTTCTTTCTGACTCCAACTTCGATTCTTTAACTCTGATTTTTCTTCCATTTCTTTGGCTTTACTCTTCCAGTGGACGAGATTTTGTTCAAGCTCTCGGTTTTTCGCTTTAAGGCTTGTATTAACAGTCATTGTCTCTTTTTTAGATTGTTCAAGCTCTCGGTTTTTAGCTTCAAGGCTTGTATTAACAGTCATTGTCTCTTTTATAGCTTGTTCAAGCTCTCGGTTTTGAGCTTCAAGGCTTGTAGTGACGGTCATTGTCTCCTGTTTAAATTGTTCAAGCTCTCGATTTTTACCTTCAATGCTTGTAGTGACAGTTATCGTCTCATCTTTATATTTTTGAAGCTCCTTCACCTTTTCCTCAAGATTCATTTTAACAGCATCTGCTTCTTTTCCCATCTTTTCAAGCTCCCTAACCCTTTCCTCAAGGGCTTTTCTTGCAACGCTTGCATCCTTTCTCATTTGTTCAAGCTCCTTAACCCTGTCCTCGATACCAGCTGTAGCGCCTTTTGTTTTGCTTTCCATTTGTAAGCATTGTTGTTCATATGCTTTCTTGGTTGTCTCCAGTTCTCGCCTTAGAGTAGAAATTTCAAGATTATAATGACCATTTTCTTTCTCTATCCCAACCATATCCTCCTCTTTGTCTTTCTTCTTTTCTTCCAGCTTGGACTTTTCTGTCTATCATAGCCATCTCAAGCAAATAAACATCTTACTATAATCAAGTTTATCCCCGCAAAACTTTCAGTAATTACATGATTAAAGTGGAAAGATGCAAAAAGCGTTACCTTTATCCGTCGAAGTTGTCTTGTAGCAATCTGGTGAGATATAGCACATTAGTGAATTACAAGAAACAAAAAAATCTCAGGGCCTAAGTTCTTTACGATACCTCATTTTCTTCACTAGTTCCTGAAGCTAAGGTTTCAAGAACTTTGATCCTTGACTGGTACTTCTCCTCACGAGCTTTAAACACACTGTTTTGCTGCAAAAAAGAGAACTCAGAATATAAAACATTTGAACACAATTTACTATTTCTCCGAAGAAACAAGAAATACCGTTCTTAGATGTTCAGATTGAGTTGAAATTCGTCGCTCGATTTCCTGCACGACTTTTCTCAGCAGACATGCTACACGCTGATCATTACAGATTAGATCAAAAGATGTCCCAAGCAGCATTTGAAAAATGTGTGCATGCATATTTGCTTTTACAAGCACGTAGCATCCATAAAAATCATGGTCAGGATTGTTAGAGACTCAAGTACCTGAGGGAGTTCACCATTCTTTCTCTCAATAGTTTCATCAAGAATTCCATTAACGATACTTAGAAGTGACTGTGTGGGAGCATTCTGCATTCAACAGAAGCATATATAGGGTATTATTATAAACAACTTTGAAAAATAAACTAGTATGACAAAGAAGAGAACCAGAGCCTAGGAAAAGCATATAAAAATTCATTGATAAGGTACACTTAAGCTTAAGCAGCAATACATCTAAATTGTTTGATTTCATCAGTTCTGAAATCTTTGCGGCTTGGAGATCAAATCGCCCCTGTTTCATTTGGAAAGCCTCGTGGGACTTGTGTCCTCCATGGAGCATTGATCCAGGGGATGATGGATCTGTGGTAGAAATAACTCATTACGTCATATTATAAAGAGACCTTTTCTAATAACATAATGCAGACAAATACATAAAAATGTACCTAGAGCTGAAGAATTGGGCAGGGGACGTTGAAATCTGGAATCCGCCAGACCTTTATTATGCCTTTCACGTGGAGATGATGGAGAGAAGGGACTACGGGGAGTTGAACCTCCATGAGAGCTGCCTGATTGATCAGTGAGAGAATTCATCATCAATTCACCAAAGGCAAACTTATGGAAACACTTGATAAAGCCACAAGTCCTTCATTCTCTATCAACAAGGCCTGAAAACACGATTGTTATATAAATCATCAAACCAAATCACATACAAAGAAGCTACAAAACATAAAGCCTAGAGGAAACTAATTGAAACCAGGGAATGCAACAACATGATCAAGTAAAACCATGCTAATGAAATGCAAGGATCATTCGGATCTACCTAGTAGCATTCTCAAAATGCGAATTAAGAAGAAAATAGCAGAAGAGACGAACCTACCTGGAGAGGAACAGAAGATTGCTCTTTTGGTGCAACAAGAGAAGAACGGCATTGGGTTCAACTAAGTCAAAAAAAAAAAACACAGTACAATTCACCATTCAGAATATCCGATCATGAAAAATAACCACAGGGGAAAGCAAGATCATCTCTCCAAACCTGGGAAAATCGCAAGGAGAAGACCAAGTCCTAACCTGCCAGAAGAAAACACAGAGACGTGGATTTGTCACGTCAATCAGACTTTTTCAGACTTTTTTTTTTTAATTGATACCAAATTTTCCTTCTTTTTTTTCTTCGTCTCTGTAGCGCGAATGTAGGAAGAAGCGCGAGTATCTCTGCTTCTCCAGTCGTTTATACGGGTCGGGTCGGGTACGACCAGGCCGGGTTTTAATTTTGGAGTTTTCACTTTTAGCCCCTGTAATTTTTGTGTATTATGTATTGTTCGTAGTGTTTTTTGTTTATTGCAGATGTAGTACCTAACTTTGTTTCGAATTTATACTTTCTTTTTTTTTTGGTTAATAAGTAATATATGAAAATCAAATGGATTTCTCATTATGGTAGTACATCAAAATCGAATGGATTTTCTTTGGTCTTCTTCTGTGCTTTGTATGGTAGTACACAGCAATTCCTCTGTAAAAGCTCAGAGCAACTATAGAATGTATCGCCAAGTTCCACGTCCTCTGAATCTTCATCTGATGCAACTAAATCTTGTCCCGAGGAACTTGAGGGAAGAGCTTTAGTTTGAATTTCCTCAGACTCACAGCTCTCAGCAGGATTGGTATTCAAGGTCAAATTATCTAACATCTGAACAGAGTCATCGTCAGCCTCAACTGACTCATGAAGGTTATCGGAAATGGGACAGGTTAATTCTTGTTCTGTAGCACTTTCAAAAGCATGTTCACGCTGAAATTCAGATTCCAACATTGCTTCTGATAACCCTGCAAAACAAACTCAAATATCTCATGACATAAATTATTGACTGATTCATTACTCAAGATTAAATTTAACCAAGATGAGATATCTCTTGCTTGAGCTTGCGAATGGCTAGGCCTGCTTGCTCCTGTCCTCTTTTATCACGCTTCTCCTTTGCTTTTATAGCATCTGATCTTGCCGAAT
>Ga0041059_1003262_pt1 | contig 11245 bp, 13 predicted proteins | sample AraColnosormetaG_FD_56232 | JGI IMG/M metagenome (GOLD analysis project Ga0041059, IMG submission 56232) | Arabidopsis roots microbial communities from North Carolina, USA - Col MF nosort | ecosystem: Host-associated > Plants > Roots > Unclassified | place: USA: North Carolina | collected... | reverse complement strand
CCAATGAGAGTCGGAGACAGAGGCAAACAAGCCACATACCACACACGACTTCAAAGTGTGTCAAAGACACTTCCACGAACACTTCGGGGAAATATGAAATATTCACTATCAAACCAAGATAAAGTGACGTTGAGAAGAAGTCCTTTGCCTCATGGTTCGGCGACGCGAAACGCATAGAGGGCGTTGAGACAAGAGGGTTAATATCCTGAGAGATACAGATAAAATCGGGTATGATCTTGAGTTCCAAACACAGTGGGCTGGGAGAAAAGAGTTTGGAGAAGAATGGGTAATCACCGCTCGATATTAACGGGATCATAATGCCCATCTTCATTACTCTTGTAGAATCCTTAGGTAGATCTCTGATGATGCTAAGAAGCAAAAGCGACTGAATAAATTCAATGGATAGGTGCAGCAGAGATGACAATTTGAAAAGAATGCGGTAATCACCGCTCTTTGGAGGCGAGATCATAATGCCGCTCTTTTCCAAACTCTTACAACCATGGAAGAAGGATATAGGTGTTTCTAGTGGCAGGGTTCTCAAGTAAATCTTGAACCAACATAGCAATAATGAGAGAGTATGCTCTAATTGACGTCCACAATCAATAGATGACATGAATCTACTCAAAATTATATTAAAGGAGAGCAAGAGAAAGTTTGGGTCAGACCTGGGCTTCTGAAGAAGACGTTTTGGAACACCTATTCTGCAAATGGGCCTCAAAGGTAAGGAGAATGGGCCTAAGCCCACCTGGGAGAAAATTAGGTCAGAACGTGAGGCAACCAAAGTAATTAGGTCATCGCCGCCGCTCACCCTAGCTACCTTCACCGGAGAGAGCGTTGGCCGGAGGCTCCCCAACAGTAAGAATCCCGAAAGCTCAAAGACGAGACATGAGGGATTTGGTTGAAATGCAGGGGGAGGTGAAGAGGTAACTAAAGGCGACGAGACACGGTGGAGAAAGGTTTCAGGGAAAGCGAGGGAAAATTAGAATCGATAGATCTGGGCAAGAGGGAGGAAGAAACGTCGTTCTTCACTTGAAGACGCATGGGAACCGTAGATGATTGAGAAAGTGGCCGCGCAAAGGAGGAAACATATATCATTGTGAAGCAGAGAGAAGCAAAGAAGGAAAAGTCCCGACGCCGGCAAGCATGGCCTTTACCGGCGTCGGAGATGGTGGTCGAGATAGTGTTCTTGATTATCGGGCCATAGAGCTTTTACCGTGGACGAGGTTTTCTGAAATTGTATAATTAGTTCTCTTTCCTCAACTTCTATAAGTCGGACAAAAATACCCTCCCGCTCATAATAAATTATTTAACAACACAAGAAAATTATTACCGACGTCATTTATCTGATTTAAATGATATTGTTTATTAAATATATAAGTAAGAATATATTATGAATTACCTGATAACTACTATATTAACAAAATAACAAAATATATATCAATAAGTTTAAAAATATATTGTGTTAAACTAAATTGTATCATAATAAGTTTATAAATATATTATGTTAAATTATATTGTATCGCGATAAATTTATAAATATACTGTGTTAAATCATATTATATCGTGATAAATTTATAATTTATGGGATATATTATATTAAACCATATCAGAGCGAATCTAACTCCGAGGATTTTTTGGTTACAGTTACGAGGACCGAATCTAGCTCCGGATTCACAAATGTTTCTCCACCGTTTTGGAACCGGTCTGAGGTTGAGATCTGAGAAACTCATCCGCTCCGCCCAAATTCCGGTATCGAAAACGCAGATGATTACATCTGATCCGCAATCAGATTCTGAATAGAGTCCTTTTATGTATTTGTAGTCTTAATTTTTATGTTTTCTGGTTTTATAAATTAACTATTTTGTTATCTTGTTAACATAGTCATTAGTTAATTGATAAAAAAAAAGAGAAAGAAATTATAAAGGGTAAAATAGTCTAAAATATGTTAACAATGACATTTATACAGTTAACAACCGGTCAAACTAATTATAAGGTCTTCCATGGATATAGAATGATATTACCCAAAAATTAACCCAAAATTAATCTATGAAATGCCAAAATGATACTACACTTAGATATATTCTACGTTATCCATAAGTGACGAAGAGGTAATAATTAATAGATAAAGAGTTTTTATCCTACAAGTATAAAAGACACAAGAAACAAAAAATTAGTTAGCGCATCAATAATTGAAGTTCTAGGTTTTTTCCTGTTCGGGTGAGGAAAAGTTTTGTTATTTTTTTGGCATAAAATTAGTTAATTTGACTGAATTTGTTTAGTAATAACTCATCTATACTATATAAAAATTGAGGCTATTTGCTTCTAAAGCCGTCCACCTAAGCTTTTAAACGACGAATCGGGAATTACCACGTCAATAGTTAACATATTTAACATCTTATTAATTAACATTTTGCAAAATTCTAAGTAAAAATCTACATCTTGCTTTTCATTTTGCAGGGTGGCCTTTGTCTTTCGTAGATTTGTGGTCGACCCAAATGGATATGCTGGGCCTTGGCCTTTTCTTTTTTTTTTCTGGCAAAAACAGGTATTGGCTTTTATAATAGTGTTTACTTCTTTGTTTATCAATAGTTCTTTTTGTATATATGAAAATTTATTAGTAATATGTTTCAGTATTAAGAAATTGTTTTAGTTGATTAATAGGAATTTTTTTAACAAAAATATATAAGACAAACATCGAAAAGCCTAAACATGTACATATTTTGATAATTTAAGCTGCAATAATTTCTAAATATAATGATGTATAATATTATTAATATGTTTTACACCAGAATTTATATTAAAATTTCTGTCTTACTTATTAAAACAAAATTTTAGATTAAAAAACACTTACGTAAAAAGAAAAGAATAGTCCTTTTGCATCTATATCATCAATGTATAGTTACTTATGTGATTACTAAAATCAGAAAATTATATTAAATAATCAATAAAAAACAAATCCCCGCGTAGCGGGGTTTCAAGTAAATTATAAAGATTGTGTAAAACAGAGTATAAAGTATAAAAGTTTTTCTTATTCTCATTCATCAATCATACAATGTTTATATACATATAGAGGATCCATTACTTTCTCTCCAAGCTAACTTTTTCTCCAAGGTTAACTTATTAAAAAACTCACATGAGAGTATTTACAAGATATTCACAAGATATTCACTACGAATATCCTCCAATAATGATTTCAACCATTTAAGCTCACACGTAGCTAATACCATAGACAGATACTCAAATTCAGCGGATGATCGATAGACAACATCTTGTTTCCTTGTTTTCCATGACACCGGTGAATCTCCAAGTGTAACAAACCACCCACCAACTGATTTCCTAGTAATCGGGCATCCCGCATAATCAGCATCACACCAACCAAACAACTTTAAATTCGAATTAGCACGCAAAAGTGTGCCTTGCGCTAGCATCCCTTTCAAGTATCGAACAACACGTAACGAACTATTCCAGTGATCCACTCGCGGCTCTTTCATAAATTGTGACAGAGCGTGTACGACATATGCCAAGTCCGGTTGAGTGGCCAGTAAATAAATCAATCTCCCCACAAGTCGTCTATATCGATCTGGATTATCCATAAACGGTTCTTTAGACAGAGCAAGCTTCTGTTGTTGCGCCATTGGAGTGCTCACGGATTGTGATCCTAACAACCTAACTTCATTAATAATATCAAGAGTGTATTTTCTTTGACATAAGAAAATTCCTTCTTGATTTTTTGCAACTTCGATTCCCAAAAAATATTTCAGAGAACCCAAATCTTTCATGTGAAAAAAATATTTCAGGAATTCCCAAGTATTTCTTAAAGCTTTCTATTCCAGCAGAATCATTGCCTCCAATAATGAGATCATCAACGTAAACTAATATATATATTTCCGAGTTTCTTCTCCATAGATGAAACAAAGAGTAATCTGCACGTGATTGACAAAATCCATACTCAAGCAGTGAACTCTACAACTTCGTAAACCAACACCTTGGTAATTGTTTCAAGCCATAAATCGATTTTCTTAATCGACACACCAAGTTCTTATCTCCAGTTTGGAAACCGGGTGGCAATGTCATATACACTTCTTCATCTAGATCCCCATGAATAAATGCATTATGAACATCCATTTGATGTAAAGCCCATTTCTTCTTAGCAGCTACCTCCAAAAACGTTTGAACAGTGGACATTTTTATAACAGGTGCAAACGTTTCTGAATAATCAACCCCTTCTTCTTGTCTATTTCCAAGTGCTACTAAACGAGCTTTGAATCTCTCAATCGTCCCATCAGCATGATATTTAATTTTAAAGATCCACTTACATCCAATAGCCTTTACTCCAATCGGAAGTGTCGTCAAATCCCAAGTTTTATTGATCTCCATCGCATCAACTTCGTTTGACATAGCAATTCTCCACCTTTTATCAACCACTGCTTCTCGAAACTTCTCTGGTTCCGTATTCACACTCACGACTGCAAGGAACGCAAGACATGGTGCTGGAAAAATTGTTGTTCAAGAAATTGTGACAAAGGATACAAACTCTTTTCATCAGATTTGACTTGAATTATTGTGTTCATCACATAATCTTTAAACTTTGCAGGAAGTTGTGTTTGTCTCTTCCCAGGTCCCAATATCACTTCAGGTCCATTTATAACAACCTCTTCATCAGAATCTGAAAGATGAATCTCCTCTGTTTCAACCTGTTGATCGTCCTTTGTTTCAAGAGAAGGATCTTTGTCTGTTTAAACAAAAAGATCTACATCATTATTCAGCTCATTCACTTCTCGTGAATACTGTCCTCGACTTCGACGTCGTCTTCACCTCGCGGCGTGATCACTTCGCCCATAATCTTCCTTTCGACCAGTAATCTCATGGGCCTTACTCTTTATGGGCTTACTCTCCATCTACGTGGCAATCTTCGGTTGGTCCCAAACTCCGGTGCAGGATCCGACACCAACAATGTTGGAATCTCTCCAAGAACAGTGATATGGGAGAGATTCAGGGGGAAGAAGAGTCATCAAACCGCATGATTCTATTGATCCATCGGCTGTTATTCATTGGACATATGTTATGCAAGGGGAGTTTGAACAGTTCAAGCTAAGCGGAGTGTAGAATGTTATGGATTCTGGTACGATCTTCCGTAACCAGAATACTGAAGATGGTGTGGCTATCAGACACAAGACTAGGTTGATTGCTCAAGGATATACTCTGATGGAGGAAGTCTCAGTTCGTTTTGTTAGATTTGGCTCCATCAGGACACTGCTTGGTATCGCGTGTGCATCAAATTCCAGGATACATCAGATGGTGGTTAAGAGAGGTGTTCTAAGTGATGAGTCTCAGAAGGAACTCTATGTTGATCAACCAAAAGGTTTTGAAAACTCAAGTCATCCTTAACATGTTTATAGATTGACAAGAGCTATACACTGTTTGAAGCAAACTCCGGAAATCTATTATGAACGGTTGCCGACTTTTCTTGAGGATCAAGGGTATGTACGGAGCAGTCAAGACAAGATAGTGTTTGTTCTTACAAATGATAGTGGGATGCTAATAGTTCACCTCTATGGGGACAATATAAATTTCGGTTCTACCAGTCAAGAACATGTTGAAAGATTTATCGAAAGCATTACCAAGGAGTTTGAAGTGAGTATGTACGGCGTACTGAACTACTTTCTGGGCTTGTAGATTAACGAGATGTATGAAGGCATCCTCATATCTCAGAGTACATATGCCAAAACTTAGATTGAGAAGTTTGGATTGATGGCCAATGAAGAAGCTAGAAAACCAATGGGTGTTTCTGACAAAGTCTCAACTGATGAGGAAGGAGAGGGTATGGTAAATGCATGTACGGAAGTATGATTGAAAGTCTTCAGTATCTGACTGCCATCAGACCATACATCTGTCAAGCAGCAAGTGTTTGTGCTCAATATCAGGTCAAACCAAAAATCTCCCATATGACGGCAGTAAGAAAGATCCTCAAGTACGTGAATGCTACAACAAACTTGGGCTTATACTACATTAAAGACACTACCGGGAGTCTCATGGGTTATTGTACTGCGGATTGGGCTGGATCACTGGAGGACGGACGGAGTACTAATGGAGGGTGTTTCTTCATTGGAAACAACATGGTTTCATGGCATAACAAGAAACAGAACGACTTGGCTTTATCCACACCTGAAGCAGAACTCATTGCTCTTGAAAGCTGCTGCACACAACTCATGTAGATGAAACAAGTGACTGAGGACTGTGGTATGATCTTTGACTCTCCACTAATTTTGTGCAATAATCAAAGTGTTGTAGGTAGTTTCAAATAACCTATTCGACAGTCTCATACTAAGCACATTGGTCATCAACATCATTATATTCATGAACTTGTTGAGGCGAAATTGATAGCTATTGACCATGTGGGTACTAAACATCAACTCGCTGATTTATTTACCAAACCTTTGGACTCTAACAGATTTTGTAATATGCAAATGTTCATTGGAATGTTTGAGATGTTACTTGTTTGTGAGTTGTGCTGATCTAAAACAAGGGCGAAAAGATCAAGAACAAGCCATCGAAATCCAAAGATGAATAGAAGATCAGTACTCTGTAAATAAAGATATGTGGAAAATAGTTGTCTGTCATGCCGATTCCAATTAGACGTAAAACATTGTCGTCTAATAGGAGGTCAAAGAGCTGAGGAGATCAATGCATTGTGTGACCCATGTCAAGTAAAAAAAAAAAGAAAAAAAAAACTTGTCAAGATCACTATGATCAGATATCAGCAGTTGAGAAGTCAAGTGATATTGCTGGTATGGCAAAAATAAAAAGGGAGTTGTGCAAGTGTTCATATTATCACACTTTTGTTGATAACCCTATCTCCAAAGGAAAATTCCAGCTGCCTGTTACACGTTGATCTGATCTACTGGAATTAAAGGCATGACAGTGTGAAAGACTACCCACTGAACATAGAGCTGAACTATCGAATATGAATGATTATGGCAGTTTCTTGTTAAGTCCTGAACAAGTGGTTGGCATAAAGCACTTAACAGAGCACAAGGTATAGGCCAAATTGAAAATTAACAAAGTTCTTGGTACCCATTTGTGTCAATTGTCTATTTGGGTCACTAAACAAGTTCATAATTAAGTTGTTGTGAAATATTATCAATGCTGGAAAAACATGTGTTAACAGAATGTTGAGAATCAATGGTTTGACTACTTGCAAATGTGCACTAATTAGTTTGTTAAGTGTCTCAGATTAACACGATTTTTAGGTCCAAGGCCATTTGGAGTTTCAAGAGCCCATGAGAACAAAGGAAAATTCGCTTGGGTATTGGAGGGAAAAAGAGGAGTTAGGGTTTGACAGATCAAATCAACCATCCTAGGAAGACGAGAAGGCGAAAGCTTGTGCCCAAAGAGAATTCATCAGAAATTGAGTGAGAAAGAATGGAATCCATCTTCTCCGATCTTCAGCGCCTTGTCCACCAGAAATCCAAATCAAATTCCTCCGCTGAACAATCTCAGACGAGAGCAGGCTACGAGAAGCCTAAAATTCCAACACAGACGGAAGCAGAATTTCAGGTGTCAAAGCCAGTCAAAGAATCAGAGGAGCTAGACAATCGGTGGGGTATGGTTCTTTAACATCTCTGCCGCCCCTAGTCATCGAGGTGGAGGAAAGTGTGCATTCTTCAATTGATCGTGTTCAGAAGACTGAATCGACTGTACCAGAGGTTGCAACATCTCAACCCTCTATAGCATATCGTTTGCATAAGAGGAAACAGTCGACTGCTGCTCAGGTTGACAAAAGGCAGAAAAAGGGCAAGGGCAAAGGAGTAGCCGCTTCATCTACCTTCGAAGAAACCCGGTTTGTATCTCGAGAGGCTGAAAAGAGGTATGCTTACTTCTCCCATAAGAATATTATTGTGGAAGAAGGTCTTTCTCGAAAGACTGATGATAAGGTTAGAGAATTTATCTATGATGCTGGGTTAATCCGGACTGTGACTGAGCTGAAACCGTTTGAAGAAGAACTTGTGTTCGAGTTCTGGGCCAATCTGCCAACAGTAAAGGTGGACTCTACATCTGTTAGTGTCATGGTGAGAAATTGAGAGTATGATTTCTCCCCTGAAAAGATCAATGTGTTGTTTGGTTTGGAATCTGATGTCAGACAGCAACAAATGGATATGGCTGGTCTGCTGGAAGATGAGGTGGCGCAGTTCTTGACTGATGGGAAAGTTAAATTACTGAAGCGCCTACTGTTGAGTGCCTTCTCTTTGCCAGGACGTGAGCTGTTTAAGCTATGCTGCACAAATTGGTCACCAACATCAAACAACAGTTATGCACAGCCGGACAGAGCCAAACTTGTGTACATGATCATGCACAAGATGCCATTCAACTTTGTAAGATTGGCTTTTGATCACATTCTCCAGCTGGCACTGAAACCAGAAACCAAGTTCTTCCTGCCATTCCCCAATCTTGTGTATCAGCTTACTCAGATACAGCATCCTGTCAAGATCACAGTGAACCCACCAGCACCAAAAGCCTCAACGATTAAGAAGAAGGTGAAGAAGAACTCAGCTGCATGATCCGAGATTAAAGGATCTACCAACCGCAAGGCTATGAGGATTGTCATCGACATTCTGAAGGTTGCCTTAGATGCAGGTAAGTGTTTTCTCATTTCTATCTCGAATTCTCTATCTTGTTGTTGATTTTGTATGGTTTTTGACTAAGTTATGCCATCAAGCAGGGGGAGATGTGTCGGATTCTGATGTGGATGGGGGGGAGATTAACTTGTGGGGGAGCTTAGTTGTTGTTTTCCTTTTTTTTAAGCTCGTTTGTATTTCAGACCAAAACAATTGTGTGTGTTTTTTGTTGTTCTTTTGAACCGATGATTGTATCATCGTAAACATGGGTTTGTAATAATTTTTGAACATGGCTTTTTAGACTAATTGCAGTTTTTTTATGCTAGACTGTGCATCTAGATATTTTCTATTTGTTGTGTGTTGTGTCTCCTGTTTGACTTTCAGGTTAGTTCAAAAGAGGAGTGCTTGAGTATCAAACTGAGTCAAAAAGTGGGAGATTGAAGATGAAGATTCCGATCAACCAGCTGATAGCGATCAGGACGCTGTTGGGTTTCAGGAAGCTGCATCGAATCACATCAGACGTTTGAGTTTTTGACATGGAGGCGGGAGCTGACGTGACAAGCTAAGGCGAATGATGTGATAAACCAAGGAGGGAAGCTGACTTAACGCTGTATCAAAGACAAGATTCATCGAGAAGATATGGAAGATATCCTCTCGAAGAATAAGGACGGAATAAGCTTGGAAAACAAGAAAGATTTCTTTTAGGAATTCTTGGAGATCCTAGGTTTAGGGTTCTGGAGAATATGTATAAGTATTCTAGAGATGAGCGTGGAGCCGCTTGAGCACTCTAGAATACTGTCATATGATTGTAAACTTCAAAGCATTGTAAAAGCTTGAAGGTGAGTGTGTTAGTTCTCTTTATCTTTAAGTGTGTGTGAGAAGAAACAGAGGAGAGAATTAAGTTTAGTTATTCTTAGTCGGAGTTGATCATTTGGGTAGAATAGATTAAGTAAGATCTGAGATAATACTTGTAACAGAGTTGATTATCAATAAGAATAAAATTTAAGCAATTCTCTGTGTTGTGTTGTTCTCTATACCTTTTACAGTGAATTTTGCTATTAGATTTTGACGTTTCCCTTGAGACCACACTTAAATAATGGTAGCCTTTTGGATCCTTCAAAGCCTTATTTTGTAGGTTTAGAAATTTTTTCTTTTGCAACCAATGGACATGGTGAATTTCCCTAATGATCTTTGTATTGATTCGATTTCGATTTATGAGAACATCAAGCTAGCTCTAATAAGGGTTACCATGGTATTGTATCAATATGTGCTTATTTTGATATTAATTAGTGAACACAGAAGACTTTGAATCAAAGTTTGAACAAGCAAGAGATAAACGTGCAAGATTTAATACGATTTTAGAGGAACTTATGTTCTAGGAAATGGACCAAAATATACCATCAAATTTTAAAGGCCATTTTACGAGATATCTCAAAAGTCAAAAGACTATCTATACGTATGTTAGTAACTTAGGTCTCTTCGTTTTGGAAAACAAGACATTATAATCTTCTCTAAGCACATTATAAAAGCTTAGTACAACCATCTTATGATGCCAATCAGGACTCATGACTCAAGAGTGTTAATTAGTAATGTAAGTTCACAACCTAAGCGAGAGATAATCGTAGGATTTATATGATTCTACAATAAGATCTTATCAATCATATAATGAATAGTATAATCCATCTAATATTTTTTTTTTAGTTTGCTTATGTGTATACATAACGACTTCAAATAAAATAAAGAAAGCTTATAAACATTTAAACATTCAAACATTATAAATGGTATTATATTTATTCAATCATCCTCTTGGTTACATTGATTTGATAAATTATAGTGAAAACAGAAACTTTTTTTTTTCTTTCTTAAGGACCATCTTCCCATTTAAAACAAGAAGACAAATATCCCCCTTCCCGAACAATACGACAAATATGGCCGTTATCACCATATTTTCCTACTTCCCACATACATTTTTTACAAACTGAAAAATGTCTTGTTGGATTATCATCTCTAGATACTTTAAAAATATTAAAGTAATGAGATCCGCTATTATGCCAAGTAAAGTGACAACGAAATTTCGTATTTTTCCAAAAGTTGACATGAAAGCTAAAATCCCATGTACCATTCCAAGGAATATGGACCCACCCAAAATCATCTTTACTGGATCTACAATGTACATTCAAAATTTCTCTGTTTTTTACCTTGTTGCGGATTACAACATGTTTTTTGGCTAGAGGTAAGAATCCGTCAGGATCCTAACTTGGTGCTTCCGCGGGAGCATTAGGAAAATGTAGTGCAGATACAAAAAAAATAAAAGTAGAAGAGATCATAAATAATATTATAAAATAAGATTTATTATTGCAAGTCATGACTATGTAAATTATGTAGGCGTGATTAGATAAAACTTGAAAACACCTTATTTGTAGATATAAGAACATGTTAATATATTTGAGAGTGAAGGTGACTAGCATTCATGTAACGTTGAATACATGTACTTAGTCTATGTTAGTATTCAAAGATATAAATTTTTAGTGTTTTCCTTTTTAAGTTATAGATTTATTAGTTTTAATAAGAAATATATATATATATATATATATATATGTTTGGTAAGAAATATTTTCGGAGTATATCTT
>Ga0041059_1003261_pt1 | contig 11248 bp, 5 predicted proteins | sample AraColnosormetaG_FD_56232 | JGI IMG/M metagenome (GOLD analysis project Ga0041059, IMG submission 56232) | Arabidopsis roots microbial communities from North Carolina, USA - Col MF nosort | ecosystem: Host-associated > Plants > Roots > Unclassified | place: USA: North Carolina | collected 2013-09-02 | reverse complement strand
TCCTACTACAGTATAACAGCTTTTGTCTCATGAATGTTTTTTTTTTTTTTAATATTGGGGAGATTACTCATGCATTATTTTGGATAAATAGAAATTTTCATTATTAATTCAAACTTAACAAAAGAGAACGAGTTCGTTTGAAAAACATTTTGGTGAACTCAATAACATGTATAATACACTTTCACATACATATAATTTAGGTATTTTGTGAATGAATTATGCCTCAAAGTAAATATATTTTGGGTTGTATATGAGCATGGCAGTATGGGCAATGTTTGATTAAAGTTTTGCATGTGTTATGTCTGAATGCGCCATTCACCGTGTGTGAGTGTGTGGTCCTGACCCAGTTTTGTTTGATAAATGTCTATGAACATGAACATATACATACGTTTATATGTATCAGTATAATGTCTACAAAATTTCAATTTTATATGTATAGCTGCGCCTATAAAATTATTATGATATATTTGTTTATAAATTTTATATTATTTATCAAGTTAATAGTGCATAGTTATATTTATTTATTGTTGAGTTCAAACAATCTTACTTTTGTAATTTAAATAAGTAATTTAACTAATAACAATCGTATGTTGTTTACTGACGGATTTTGTCGAAATAAATAGTTAGAAGCGCCATTATTTCGAGGAAACGTGTTGAAAAAGATTATTTATAGAAAAATAGGAAAAAAACTTGAGTAGTATTTAAGGGATATGAGATAATTTACCCACTACCAATTGATTTTGAGTTGGAACCCATGAAACTTAACATTTATAGCACCAAAATTATCGAATCCATCATCTTTTATTAAACAAAATTCCGAGATGTTTGGTAGCCTATAAATTCAATTCTTATGCATCATACATGAATAGGGATTTGTTAAAATTATCAAAGAGAAGCTAGAATAAAATCTCTTCGTAGTGGGATTAACACCTTGTTCTAGTGAAAGATACCAAAAGCCGCAGTGCAAAATCTACATTTCGTAGTATTTATGGTAAGTAAACTATAGTTATGACCAACAAATAGCCAATAAGCAAAACACGCACCTCCAACCGAAAGAACATAAACCAATTTCAACGAGATTGCGCTCGCCCTCGAGCCCTGGCTAGGTCGACCGGGTACTAAAATAACCATATCACGTTGCACCAGCCAAAATCAAGATTCAGTTGGTTTTCTTGCTTGACAATTAGGGACATCCGACCCAATTACACAAAAAAAATTGGTCGATAGACCCTAATCATGCATTATTTTTGTTTTCTATATATATATTTTGATATGGTCCCAAAGAAAAATGAGATATTTTAGAAAGAAGAAGGTGCAATTTCCTAATAAAACAAACATTTTATTAGACTAGTTCATAGAAACATAACATACACACATGGTTATAAGAGCGACAGATGCGGAAAAGGATTATGGTCATGACTTGCACTGCCTTATGCTAAGGAGATGGTCCAAATAATCCGTTCAAAATCAAATCGCACTAGACAAAGCTCAAAAAAAGATCACTAGCTCATTCTCGTGCAGTCATTAGGATTTGCAACTTGATGTTATTAACGAATGCTTACGACTAATCGCAACAAAAACTTAAATTTCTTAGATCAACAACTCAACAAACTCAGAATTAGTGTTAAACTTAAAGAATGTATATGGGCGATATTATTTCGGTTTGTCAAAATAATACAGCTACTAGTAACCAAAATTGGTCTACTGATCAAAATATTTCAGATGCATGTTGTCATTTTTTTCATTATGTTGTTATTTACTGAACAATTTCATCTCTACTAGAGTGAATTATTTATAAATATATCGGGTTAATCATATTATATCGCAATAATTTTATAATTTATGTGATAAACTCATATTTATCATGGCAACACATTGTTATATCATATAAAAAATAACGACTTACATATAGTATAGTATTTGGGTGGATAACTATTTAATTAAGATGTTAACTAGTATATTATCGCAATAAATTTATATATTATTTGTTAAGTGCATATTATCATGTTAAACCAGTTATCATATCTATGCATATTATTATCTCAGTCATATTTTGAACCACCACACCAGCTCCGTCGTCGTCTCACTGCACAATTCCGTCGAATTGGAAACCACCACCGAGACTTATACTCACCACCGTGTCTTGGCCTTTGACCTTCATGGAATCAAAATCATATTCACTATTATTAATTCACTATCAACCGTCTCTTTCCGCCACAAAATCAAATAGACCATTCTTTTTACGAAGATAACGAGTGGACTAGGATGAAAAACAAAGCTTCAATACTCCAAACAATTGATCAGCTTGATCCAACTCAACCACGGTTTTGATAAGATGTGTGTCAAAATAATCTCAAGCTTTGATTCTCCATCCATATCTTCCTCTTCCACCACCATTTTTGTTTTCCTTCTTTTTTTTTCTCGCATAGAACACAAGCAAGAGAGAAAAATATGAAGCTAAAGGCAAAATAGTCTAAATTTATTGTACAGCACAAGACAAAATTGAAGAGGAGAGATAACTAATTTCTGAATTGTGTGAGCATAGACAGTCATATTAGTCTTTCTACTATCCAAGTTTTGTTGGAGTTGTTGAAGTTTTCAATCAACCAAGTGAAAAATAATCATTAACCAAAAAGTGGTATTTTTGTTTTGTTTTTGAAGTTCTTTTTACATTTATTAAGTGCCAAAAATGTAAGTAAAGAACTTTAGGGGTTTTCGTTTTTCCTTACGTTTTGGCCAAAATATCCTTAGTTAATTACTACAATTTTTTAACGTTATATCTTAGAAAAAAGAATATAACCACATACCACTCTAGTAAACAATCTTTGTATCTTGTTTTTTTATTGTTTCATTTTTATCTAAAAAAATAAAAAGTTCATGATGAGGAAGCTTTTGCCAATTGCTTGGCAAGCCTCCATCTACTTGATCTGAACAGATCACAGTCATATGTAAAAGAAAATTATTTATACAAAGTGTCAAAGAAATCCTTTTTGTTGAAATTTTGTTTTGTTGATGTAGAGAAAAGGAGATAGAAGAAGGAGCAGAGAGAATAAACGGACATTGATGTGGAAGAAAAGTTGGATTGTGGGAGTACGTAAAAGCTGAGAGGAGGAAGATATGAGCAGATCAAGGATGTGCACAGAAAATTAGAAACAAAGAAGGAAGAATATGAAAGAAACAAAGCAGTTTCAAGTTGGGCTTTTGTGAGATTAATCCCCGTCGAATCAGTGGGAATCAGATCACAAATAAGGAGTCGTTGGAAAGATTACATTGCCATAAATCCATACACAACTGAAGAAATTTGAATTGGAGTTATATTCAAGAAGTTATGAGTGTTTCTTTCGAGCCAAGTAATTACAGAACCAATCATGAATTTGTGATAAGTATAAATCAAGAACAATGTGCGGCTAGTGGTTTTGTGAGGCGTATTCTCGATGAGCCATAATGAATTATATCTCTATTATGGCGTCAATGGAAAGATCTCATTGCATAGAATTGAGTGTAATTGATGGCTTGTCAATCACGTATAATCTCCATCCAGGTTTGACATTATGTTATGTTTGATTATGCTTTACATATCATGCTCTTAAGCTCTACCTTGGTTCTCCATCAATCAGGACCTGAATCCATGAGTCATGAAAGCTCCTACAATGCTTCAGCTCAAGCCGAGCTCATTCTCCCAATCAAAAAATAAAACTCGTACTCCATACAAAAATGTCTCAGAAACATACTCCATACAATGCTTCAGGTCAATCCCTTCCCCTTTCTCTTCTTCTCCACATCAACATAACATGATGGTGGACCGAAACAGTAACAAAGACAATGATGGAGTCGTGATCTTGACAGTGATTACAAGTAAATGGATAAGGGTACATATGTATATACATACATACACGATCCTTTAGAAATCACAAAACCATTTTTTGTTGCTATTTAGGAAGCTATTGGGATTTATTGGACTTGTATCATTATGTTAAAAAAAATTGACCCAATAATGTGGAATTGGGGTGTTACAATCGATGTTAGTGTTAACTGTTAACAAACATGTTTAAAGGAAGGAGGCATTCACATTATGCATGAGTATTTATGCTACTGTTACTTATTTTCTTTAATTTAGGGTTTATATTTTGTTATTTGCTTTTCTCACAAGGTTACGTTTAATTATATAAGTAGGGATAAGAATTCGTTTGTGAGAATCTCTTGAAAACTTTTCTCTGCTCTTGTTACAATATCCGAATATCGTTATCTTTTGAGTTTTATTCTGGTTTTGGATTCCTATCTCTAGAATCTCGGACTAATTGATAGGAATTAGCCTTAATCAAGCCCACAAGATGTTAGGGTAAAACATCCCCAAAAGCTAGCTTGTGAGTTTGGGTGTCCTTAGATCTTGTATATAGCATTGATTAATTCCGCTCTTATTCAATGTGGGATATTTGACATCTCTATCAGTTTTTGGCTTTTTTACATACCCAAAGAACATATCTATGTGCTGATGTGAATAATTCCCGGATGTATACAACTCGGCAATATTTCCCTTAGCCACACCAAAACCATCTCCACCTCATCAGAACACAAATGAAACTACAAATACTGAATTCCCTTGTGTCACTTTTGGAAATACTCGATTACATAATTTAGATTTACCTGTAATTGCTCAGCTCCTTTAGCCTTGTATATAAGTTGTACTCTCTTATTCAATAATATACAATGTGTGGCCCAATGAGACCAGGTGAAATAAGATCACCAACTAACATTATATTCTCAACGTTACATTGTAATGATTCAGAAAAAAATAAATAGAAAAAGGTACAGGGAAAAGCGGATCACATTAATTATCGTATTCTATATAAACCAAAGTTCCAACAACATCCCAACAAATAAAATATTTGTTCGATGAAAACATTAAATACGAAGCATTAATTAGTGATTAGATATAAACAAGATTAGAAACCAAACAATAACTAAGCTGACAAACTTGGCTTAGGAGTAAAAAGAAGTGAGAGAGAGGTGTCTTCAGGTGAATGCATAAACTTGCAATTAGGGCAAGCCGGTGACGCTTTACACAGCATCACTAACATATGGCACTTCATGCACACTCTCGCCACCATCTCTTCCTCGCTTCTGCCACCAACACCATCACCGCGGTCGCAACAATCGTCATCGAGATCAAAAGCAACCCTTGACATGCTTTTCTTTGTCTCTAGCCCCAACACCGAACCCTTCTCCATCATCTTCTTCTTCCTTTCATCTTCCTCATAACCTTTGTTGTAATTACTTAGATCATGATGATGATTTAGATCGATGAGAGATGGTGACAAGTTGAGTTCAAGATCAAGGCTCATGTGGTGGTGATTATATCCTTCTTCTATATTATTATTCATATTTTTTGAATCTTCATTGAATCTTCTTCTCTACAACATAAGATCAAGAACAAAAAAAAGATTAAGCACAATTCTTTTACTCACCTACTAATTAAAAGTATATGCATGTTCAACTGCTTCTAGATGATAGGCTTTTCAATTATAAAATAATCTCTTACCAAGATTTTGTTACTCTAAAACCTTTTCACAAAATCAATTATATGTGTGACAAAAAAAAAATTGTTTGCACAAAATCTTAAAATACGTTTACCTTATGATCAAAGGGAGAAACGATAAGGTTTTGAGATTCGTCGGATCTTTTGAAAATCTCATCATTTGCTAAAAATTCTTGAACCTTTCTTTTTCTAGAACCTTCCTCAGCTTCCATGCAATAAGACGAAGCGATCTTTGGTTTCTTCAGCAACCAGTTTAGATTTCCTTTGTCTAGAAATTCTAACATCACGTAGAAAAATTTATACGTACGATGTGCTTATTTATGTGTAGGCCAAACAGTTTCGAAGGACCTTTATATATAGGCAGTTGAATATTTGCATTTATTTCATTACAAATTATATTGTTTTAGAAAGAAGAAAAAAAAGGAGAGAAAAATTTATTGGCCTACACTGCCCATGCATGACGTGCATTCAAAGTTTCGCCTCTTCAATTACTGCAACCAGAGAGCTAAATTTAAAAACCTTCAGATGTGTATAAATATATCCAACGCTCTATTCCTACCTTCCCAAAAATACAATAAAAATAAAAGGCTAATTCAATTTCAATAAGCTATTGGATGTATATTTGAAAACGGGTCACAATTTATTACCTTTATTTAATAATCTTCTGTTGTCTTGGACAGTTTGTAATTAATTTGGCAAAAATAATCTGATTTCTACTGACTTATGTCTATTGGTAAGAGCTACGTAGGTTGAGAGTAAAAAAATATTTAGGAGTTTCGTAATTAGCATAGTACATATAATGCTTACATACTAATAAGATGCCTTTCGAAATAATATGAGTTTTGCAACAACAAGTAATAACGACTTTGTAATTATATTGGTGTTTTTTACCAACTTATAAACTTAGAGCGACTTAAAACCCAAATTTGAGATAAGAAACTTATACCACCATTATTAGTGGTATCTTAGCTAAAACTTTAAGCTAAGATTTCTGAAGAAAAAATTAAATATAAGTCTAAAAGTTCTTATATAAGAGCTCTTTTTTCACAAATTTTAATCTAAAAATTTGGTTAAAATACCACCAATAATGATGCCATAGAGCATCCTTATTGATGGTCTCTTAAAACAACTCTTATGTTAAAAGACATGTCTTATAACTAACGAAAGTTTCTTAAATATATTTCTTAACATAAGAGTTGTCTTAAGAGGATGGTCTTACACGAGTAAATTGAAAGTTATACTAACACAATTTTTTCTTACTTTTACTGGAAAATAGAGTAACTTTAAATTAGAGTAGGTTTTTTCTCTAATGTATGTATCACTCAATTTTTTACTCTAAATTTTGTTGTCTAAGAAATAGAGTTACTTCAAATAGATCAGAGCTATACGAAAATAAGGATTCGAAATTACATCATGCATCATGAGTATATAAGCCTCAACCACTGGACAACCGTCGCTATATGTTCATTCAAACTAAATTATCAGCTCTAGCTAATGATAGATTACTGTGCATAAAACATTTATTATGAAAATAGTACACAAATTACATAATTATTGTTATTAGAGATAAATATGAAATACAATAGAAGAGGAGAAGATCTAGTGAAAACAACAGCTAGAATCAGACAAGAGAAGTTAAAAATAAATCTGAAACTACAACAATAGATTTTAAGAAGTAGATAGACAGGTGCAACAATAAAACGTTTTTCATAGTAATATCATTAAATGAAGGATTGCATTACACTGTACCAATTTTTGGGTGTCCCTTAAATGGAGGCGGTGAAGGTTCCATTTAATGTCAAAGAGTCATATCAAAAATACAGTTGAATGGAGAAGAAGATGAAGAAGGATGCGAGACTTCAATGCCCTTGTACATTTCAAAGTATATATGTTAATTGTCCTACTCAATTTTTACTCTGATAATAAGATTTTCTTAATGATGTATTGTTGGGATTATAGTTGTCCTACAATACTCTGCTATTTTTATGATGGAGATTAAACATAACAAATCAATTTTTTTTTTAGAGTGGTCATTATAATAAATATAAATATTTACTTGGGTCTGATTGGTAACCAAAAACTGTACAAGATTTTTAGTTGTTAGCTGGACCTGTTAGCTTTATCGGAATAGTGCAAAACTGTTAGAAAGAGCTATATAAAAAAGCTAAATAAAAATGCTGAGAGTAAAACTTTTTGTAACGCTTTTGATAAAGTTTTTATGATTGGTAACTGTCAAAGCTGTGTTGTGTTACCATTCAAACCATTATATCAAGTTATCAATCATGTGAAACTTACACGGGACGACCCGCTCCAGGGCGGGTATAAATTGTTTCTACCATGGTCCATGGACATCCCAGTTTGCAAAGTATGATGACTAAAAGAGTATGTTCCATACCCGCCCACGAAAACAAATATTTTTAAAAAAAATCTTAAATTTTATTGATTATAATCTTTTAAAATTTATGTAATATAAATTAAATAACACATAAATTTAAATATAAAGCATGTGGAACCCATGGAATTGCTAAAAAAAATTGATTGGATGTTTTGATATGATAGGTTAATGCACAATACAAACTAGTATAATCCGGCCTGACTCCGTCCAAAAGAGTTCAATCGATGAAAAAAACTTCAAATCTCCAACGTATTAACCGATGGAGTTTCATAAAGGGGTTTGCTAATCCGCTGATGCGATCGTTGTAGTCATATTTGACATTAGACGAATTAAGCTCCAATATAATCACTTAAAATGCCTTTGTTGCAATTTGGTTAGTCGAGTGTTCGCATCCTTCAAATCCACTTGGCAAAAATGATGCTTTCAGTTTGGTTAATAATATTCGTTATTTGTCATCGATTCATTACTCGATTTATTAGCAGATCTATGTAGAGAGGTAGTAGGGCACGTGCCCTATATAGACTTTATAATTGTTTTGTAATGTCTGAAGTTAATAATGTGTTTCTAGCTAATTTGGTTTAAGTTGCCCCATGTTATATCAAAGAACGTGAGTTCAATTTCCCTACTGTGCCTATTTTGTGATTATTTTTTAACTAACTAAATATGGTTTATGGTTTATATTTTGTGCTCTACACAGTTTTATGTTCTGGATCCGCCAATTATACTCATCTCTAACAGTGTCGGTCCTGTCATTTTTGGAGCCCAATACAAAATTGTTTTTAGGCCTTTTCAACTGCTAAGTTTTCTAATTGTGGGGTTTTAAAAAAAAACATTCACAAGAAAACAAAATGCTATTCTTATTTTTCTAAATCAAAATGGGCCTAAATTCTTTCATTTATTTATAAGACAGTCTTAAAGTAGGCCTTTTAATTTTTTTTTTTTACTTTTTTACAAAAAATGCGCCTCAAAAATTAAAGGTCCAATACCTATGTTTTATATATGTGTCAAGGGTCGGGTCTGATCTCTAAAAAAGGATATTTGTCGCAGTTGGACTTGGTAAAAAGTATTCTATTTTTATTATCGGATACAAATGTAGGGTATCATATCAGTTTTCTTTTCAACTATTTATCTTGTACATATTATTAGCCGATCCATAGATATTTAGATACCATTTTAAATTATGTATATATATAATTATTATGTACTATATAATTACATGTATTCATATATATATATATATATAATATAAATTTTTGAAAGTTTGGAATTATATTTTTAAAATTTATATTTTAGATATGATTTTCTATTTTAAATATTTTAAATTAAGTTGGTTATTTTAGAAAATAATAATAATTTGTAAGCATAGAAATATTTAGTAGTTTAAAAAATGACTAAAGTGTAAAACTTTGAATTTGGATTCGGGTAAACAACTAGGGTATTCAGATTTCTAAAGGATATATGTTAGTCCAGATACCCGTTTCTAAGTTGAGATATAGCTACTTAATTCTTTTTTACGTATAAGGGTCAAGTTGAGTAACGTGTATCACAAAATTCACGAATACTTGTTCCATGTCCATCCTATTAAGTTTAGCGGCGGTGCGAACTTGGAAGCCAATTTAACATTTATAGTGTAAGAGTTTTTAGTTTGAAGGTTTGTAGTGGAATATAATACCTATAGAAGTGGCTATCACTTTGACGGTTTTCAAATTTTAACTATCTCTTTTTTATATATTTTAAAATTTGGTGTATAGTTTTTTGTTTATTTAAAAGATGAAAGATACTTAAATTTATGAGTATATTCACCTATCAAAACAAATATTATGATTAGGAGCTTTGAGGAGATTATAGTATGATTCTATGTGAGCCATTGAGAAGAAAAATACAATAAGTATTCAAACATTTTTTTTGCACAAAAAAAAAAGTATTCAAACATTTCAACTCAAATGCGGAAGTAAAAAGTATATATTGATATTTTTTTGAATTTTTATTTGTACTTTTCATTATGCTTTGTAACATTGTTGATGTAAAAGCTTTGCCTTTATTTCTAGAGTAGATTCTACTTTATTCATTCAGTAATTCTTAAGTTACCATTTCATGAATATCTTACATTTTAATGTCCTTTTTATTATTATTTTATAGATTTTTGTGTATAGTTTTTTTCTGATAAAAGGCAATAATTTTAAATTGGAATAATGAATTATATCATTCAGTTTAGATTTTACTGTAATTTGTTTTAGGATGTAGAGACTCTAAGAGTAAGATTTGTTTTTAATATATATTATTATTATTCCTATCTCTATTGCAGATCTTACAATTTATCTTTAATTTTAGCATATTTGGTTTTTGGATGAGTTAGAGTATGATAGAAAATATGCCAATACTTAAGTAAAGTAAATATCAGAAAAAGTTTCTATTACGTGAGCATTAAAATGTGTGAGTTATTAAGTAAAACAAGATAGAAACTTTTCCAAAGATTATTTGATCAAATTTTTACTTCGCTTACGAATCGACAAAAAAGATATGTTGGACAATGCTAAAATCTTGAAAATATCCAACTTCTTAAAAAAAATGGTGGAAACTCGTGGTAGTAAGCTAGTAGCTAAAAATAAATCAATTGAGAATAAAATATCAGAAAATATGAAATATTTAGATGAAAAATATAATCGAGATTTTGAAAAACAATCATATGAAGATAATTGATCTCATGAAGTCGACAATGCAACTTTGACTTGAGCTCCAAACATAAAACTTATCCTCTAAAAATTCAAAAGAGATTATTAGAAAAAAACATTAAAAAAAAAAGAAAAAAAAGGCACATTAAGAGTCTTACAATTACAAATATCTTTATTGTAAATTGAAATTTTGCATACACTTTGTTTTGCTGGCTTTGAAAATTTAAGTATTTACAATCTCTCCCAGTAAATGAGTTAGAGAGATTGAATTTCCTTTTGTTATTGTTTTTTCTGTAAATACTGTCAAATAAACCATATCGAAAGATGTCTGCCATTTATTTTTCTCCTTTCTATATTTACAAGCTTGTTTGGGTCTTTATGACAATGACAACATTGATGTAGTGTGGATATTACGTCTTATATGACTGATGGTTATATGGTAAACATTGCTTATTCGTGAAATTAAAAGAAAGATGAAATATAATATTGAATATGGACAAAAAAATGTTTTTTTTACGGCAAATTTAAGGCGTAACCAATTCAGCATTTCATTTATTAGTATTACTTTTTCAGGTTATTTTTATTTTGTTATTTGTTTTTCATTGTTAATTTTTTTTTTTTTTTGGTAAAGTTCCATTATGAGAG